>Ga0194039_1000250_pt1 | contig 34461 bp, 26 predicted proteins | sample JunL228m_MetaG_FD_148679 | JGI IMG/M metagenome (GOLD analysis project Ga0194039, IMG submission 148679) | Anoxic zone freshwater microbial communities from boreal shield lake in IISD Experimental Lakes Area, Ontario, Canada - Jun2016-L227-8m | ecosystem: Environmental > Aquatic > Freshwater >...
GCCGTAAGTCGGTGCTACAAGCGGCTGTGAATTGGTAAGGCTTAAACCTATCATTCCTTCCTCGAGAGCCATCATGGCATAATACCCGGCAATCCCGTAATGGTTGCTGTTACGAACGGTAACGGCGCTGATCCCCGATTTTTTTGCTTTCTCAATGGCAATCCTCATGGCTTTATGGGAAGTTACCTGCCCCAGGCCATTCCCCCCGTCGATCAAAGCGGTGGAAGAAGATTCATTAACAACCTGGTACGGTGTTTTGGGATCAAGCCATCCCTTGCTGATCCGGCTGCCGTAATAAGAGCCGAGGCGCTGCATGCCATGTGATTCAACGCCCCTCACATCCGCGCATATCAGCACCTTGCCAACGATCTTTGCATCCTCGGGAGGCACGCCCAGTTTTGTCATATAGCTGACTACAAAATCCATCAGATCATTCCGGTTAAACCTGAGAGTTGGTTCCATATGTTGCGTATTATTTAATGTAATTTTCAACCACCCATTTAGCAAAAGGGAAACTGCTTGTAAATGCAGGAGAAACAGCATTCAGCACATGAATCGTTTCTTTATCCCCTTCCACCACGAAATCCATGACCAGTTCCAGGGTTTTCATATTCATAAGCTGGGCTCTTATGCCGGGCCTGCTCCATTCGGTAAATCCCGATTTGTCGATATTATGGACCAGCTTTGTCGCCATGCTCACGAAATGCGACTTGTTGTATTTGGCCATCTCTTCAAATGCAAGACTGCGGAAACCGAAAGCATTGCTCATGAAAAGCCGGGCCTCCCAACCCATAATATTGAAAAGCTCCTTCATCCTGAAATTGTCCATCCCCTTGTAATTTTCCCTCCAGAAAGCCGGGATCGAGGTCGGGCCGATTTTAATGATGCCATCCACCGTAACCGTATAATGAACCCCGAGAAAAGGATTTTTCAGATTGGGGACCGGATAAATATTGGTTTTTATCGGTTTGTCCTTTTTCGTGTATTTCAGGTAAATTCCTTTGAAAGGGATAATCGTATAGTCCTGTGAGAACCCGAAATCCTTCGCGATTTTATCGGCGTATAGTCCGGCTGCATTAATAATCCTGCCGGCCGTGATCTGCAGGCCCCCCGTTGTTTCAACAGTATTGGCATCGATCTTCCGCTTATAACCCTCCGAAAAATGAAATTTAACGCCAAGGGACTGCAATTCCTTCCTGAGAAAGACATTGACTTCCGTCGGATCAACCGTTGCGGTATCAGGAGAGTAAAGAGCCACCTGTGTGGTTTTTGCGTTGGCATCGATATCCTTCAGCTCCTGATCGCTGATCACTTTTACATTAACGCCGTTTTTCTTGCCCCTTTTCTCAAGCTCATAGATGCCATCTATCTCCGATTCATTCGTGGCTACCACGACTTTGTGGCATTCATTGATCTTCAGCCCGTTCTTTTTCACATATTCTTTCATCTGAATATTGCCGTCACGGGTGAACTTTGCTTTCAGGGAATCGGCCGAATAATAAAACCCGGCATGAAGTACCCCGCTGTTCCTGCCGCTACTGTGAAATGCGACATCCGGTTCCTTTTCTATGATGACAATTTCAGCCTGCGGAAAACGTGATTTAAGTTCCCTGGCGATAGCGAGTCCTATGATGCCCGCTCCTATGATCAGATAATCTGCTTTTTCACTCATTCGTTATGACTGATGCGCTATCAACAAAATACTCCGTATCTCCCTTCCAGAACAATTTCCCGTTCTTCTCTACATAATGTACAGTGATGAAGTGGCCCTCCATATGGGAAAGCTTCTCTGCAACATCCTTATCAGCAACAGAAAAGAGGAATTTTTCCGATGCAAGGGCAACATTCTGGCTGCTTTTCACGCTGCTCAGGATCATCTCTCCCTCCCAGGTTTTAAAGACTTGACCGCGTTTTGAGAATTTTTGCAATAATCCTGCCCTGTTTCCTTCACTGAAAGTGAAGTAATATTTCCAGTAGATAAAGATTGCAAGAACGACGAACAATATTACAATTGCCCAGGTATAAAACTTTTTAATCTTTGATTTCATGGTTTGTGTATTTAACTACAAACATAAATATTTGCCCTGATAAAACAAATGAGTGAGTGAAATTTTAACCTTTCCGGGCCCTCCGGAATGCGGATGGGAGGTGATTGGTTTATTCTGTATTTTTGCGAATTTCCTGCAGGCTTGCCCTGTACCTTATCTTAAACCATACTGATGATAAACTGTCTTGTAACCGGGGGATCCGGTTTTCTCGGGAAATTTATTATTGCGGAAATGCTTTCACCCGGTTCCCCTCTTCCGCTGAAATCATTGAGGATCTTCGATTCAGCCGATTACACAGGCAAGGCCGATCCCCGGATTGAATTTATCAAAGGGGATATCCTTGACCTTCCATCCCTCATCAATGCCTGCAAGGGCATTGACGTTGTGATTCATTCAGCCGCCATTGTTGACTGGGGCACCCATCTCCCCGAGGTGGTTTATGCCGTGAACACAAAGGGTACGGCCAATATCATTAATGCCTGCAAGGCGGATGGCGTGAAAGCGCTTGTCTTTACGAGCTCCCTCGATGCGGTGTTCGGCGGCAAGCCGCTGGTAAATATAGATGAAAGCATACCATACCCCCCTGAGCATCCGAATATGTATTGCAGGAGCAAATGCGAGGCCGAGAAACTGGTGTCGGAAGCAAACGGGGAAGGGTTGATGACCGTCATACTGAGGCCTGCCGACATCTGGGGCGAGGGTGACCCCTTTCACATCGGTTCACTGTTGGATATGGCTAAAGGCGGGTTCTATGTGAGGATAGGCAACGGCAGTTCAAAGTCACAGCACATATACGCAGGGAACATGGCTGTTGCGCATATCCAGGCTGCCAAAGCCCTGCTTGACGGGAACAACAGCATAAGGGGCCGGGCCTATTTCATAACAGATTCCGGGGGCTGCAATTTCTTTCATTTTTATGATGCCATCGTGGCGGCAGCCGGCTACAGGATATGGCCCGGGATCTGGATCCCCAGGCCCCTGGCTTACGCAATAGGGGCCATGACGGAGTTCTTGGCCATGCTCATCCGCCCGTTTAAAAAAATTAATGTGAAATTCAGCAGGTTCGCAGTGATCTATACCTGCGGTGATTTTACATTCAACGCCGAAAAAGCAGTCAGTGATTTCAACTTCAAACCGAAATACAGCGCTGAGGAAGCGTTCAGCAGGACTGTGGAATATTATAAAAATAAAAAGTGACTGGTGAATCGTGACTGGTGACTGGTGACTAAATACATTCACTAGTCACTGTTCACTGTTAACTAGTCACTAAAACGTAATAACCTTCCCCTGTCCCTGCAGATACTGGGTGAGCACTTCGCCCATGTATTTAACTTCAATCCCCATAGCCCGGATAACAGGGGTAATTCCATACGCTTCGGTGCATCCCCTGCAGGCTTCGACATTGATGCCGCTTTGCTGAACAAAATCCAGTTCCCTCTGAACGTCCTTGTCCTGGGCAAGAAGCCTTGCCGAGGGGCCCCAGATGACCAGGTTGATCTCATCCCACCAGCCCATGCTTTTCGCATCCATAAGGTACACGAAAACCATCCTGATGGCTACATCTTTTTCGCCTGTTGACCAAACAACGGTAAGCTGCTTCATAGAGGAGATTAGTTGAAGCAAATATATTAAAAAATCATTATGATACTGAAGCGGGGGTATTTGTAAACGCACCTCTTTTATGAGGGTGTTTCGTGAAAGCTGCTACAGGTGAACAAACAGGCTCTTAGCGGCTTTGCAAAGATGCGGATGATCATCTATCTGGGCGGCATCCTGAATTCGCCATACAATTGCTTCTCGGTGTATTTCTTTATCCTCGAGAGTTCATCCACTTCAACCTGCTGCTCGGGGGTCACCGATTTCATCATCAGGAACCATTTGAGCTTGGAACCGGCGATGGAGTCCTGTTTCAGCATTGCCTGGTATTCGGTATTCACAACCCAGTAATAATCCTGCCAGCATTTCCGGAGCTGGGCCGAAGGAAGAACATATGAGAAATACTGCGCCAGCAGCCTTCTTGGACCCACTTCCTTGTTTAAAACGATCAGTTCAGTCACATAATGATCGTATTGTTTGGCTTCATTGAGCCCTGCAGCACGATCCCGGAAGCCATAGTCGATTGTGATGGTAACAATAACCAGGGCCACCGATCCGATCAGCCATTTGACAACATCGAAGATCAGTTTCAATTTCTGAAGTTCAGTGATGGATGCAGAGGTTTTGTGGGATTCGGGTTTTAATGTTTTCTCTTCCATAATTATGAGGTTTAAGAATCGTGATGGTCGTTATTGTAGAATAGCGAAGCAACTTACACAAGCGGCCTTGGGTGAAGCGCAGCAAACCCCAGCCGCGGTATAAGGTTGCGAGCGAAAGCCGTAACAGTGGAATGCATCTAAATCATAGCACATGCAGGACAAATATAAGGAGTATTGGGGCGAAAATCAAGTATTACAATCCTGCAACCAGCCGCTTGAGCGTGGTCTCTGCAACTTTAAGATTGAATTCAAAGTCGTAAAACCTTGCCAGGGAGTTGGCATAACTTTCCTGCGCCTGCCTTACTTCGAGAGCCGTGGTTTGCCCCAGCCTCAGTCGTTCAAGGGATATCCTGAGGTTTTCTTTCGCCAGGGTCAGGTTGTCCTTTTCAATCCCCAGAAGGGTTTTCTGGTCGTCGAAATCGGTAAGCGCTGTCTTCAGCTGGGTATTCACCTGGAGTTTCACGTTATCGAGGTTGTACTGTGATGACTGGAGCTGGATCTTTGCTGCTTTTACCTGTCGTAAGGCATTGCCTGCCTGGTAAACCGGGATGACAAGGCTGCCTCCGACCAGGGGGCCGTAAGTGCGGTTTGTAAGTACGTTGGAAGCGCTGTTATCGCTTTGAAAAAAATTGTAGGCGGCAACAAAGTTCAGTTTCGGGAGCCGGTACGTCTGGAATTCCCCCAGGCTGAGTTTTGCAATATCCACCTGTTTCTGGTATGAAAGCACGCTGGTATTATTCACATACAGCTTGTTCATCAGGTCAACCGGATCGGGCTGGTAATTCAGTGGGATCGTATCAGCCACGTCAAATTCCGTATCCGGGTCGCGTGCGATAACCTGGTTGAGCGCCCGTTTGGAATTCCTGATAACGTTTAGCTGGTTAATCTCTGCTTCCCTGTTTACATTAAGGTCGATCTTTGCCTGCAGCAGGTCGTTTTTATGAGCTATCCCCGCATCATAGCCTTTCTGGAGGATCTTAACCCTTTCAAGGCTGTAGGCCATCACATCACGTATGGCAAGCAGTTGCTGTTTTTGCACCACCACCTGGTAAAAGGCCACATTCACATTATATATCGTTTGCATGACCATGTCGCGGAACTGGATCTCTCCGAGTTTTTCAACCTGGGTGAGCTTGTTCTTGGTGATGAACATTTTGGTCCCGTCAAACAAGGTCCAGTTTAATGCAGCCCCTGCATTTAAAGAATTGGATGAAGCTGAGGATGAGGTGATGGAGCTTCCCGAGGAAAGGTTCATGTATACATTGTTCAGTGAATAGTTGTCGCTTCCTGTTACGCTGATGCTCGGCAGCATTCCGGCGTTGCCGAGCGTGTTGTTGACTTTTGCCACATTGGCATTGTTCCTTGCAACGGACACATCGTAATTGTTCTTGAGGGCAATTCCCACTGCATCATCCACGCCCAGCAGTGATTGGGCTGATAAACCGCCTGCGGTCATCAGCATACTAAACAGTAAAATGAGCTTTTTATTCGGCATGGCCTTCTGAATAATCGGGTATTTTCACTTTGTTGCCCGACATCATGACGTACATTGCCGGGATGACAAAGAGGGTAAGTATCAATGAAAACAGCAGCCCTCCAACCACGACGATCCCCAGGGGGGTGCGGCTTTGAGCGCCTGCGCCCAGGGCGAGGGCGATAGGCATGGCGCCGAAAATCGTCGCCAGGGAGGTCATCAGGATCGGGCGCAGGCGCGCGGCTGCCGCCTCAAACGCCGCTTCGGACTTCGACAGGCCGAGCTTCCTTTTCTGGTTCGCAAACTCCACTATAAGGATACCGTTCTTGGTGACCAGCCCTACAAGCATGATCATCCCGATCTCGGAGAAAATGTTCAGGGTGCTCCCGAAGATGAAGAGTGACAGTAATGCTCCCGTTACGGCCAGAGGCACGGTGATCATAATGATAAGCGGGTCGATGAAACTTTCAAACTGGGCCGAAAGGATCAGATAGATAAGCACCAGGGCCAGCACAAAGGCAAAAGAGGTGTTCGAACTGCTTTCGGCAAAGTCGCGTGATGGCCCGAGCAGGCCGGTATTGAAAGAATCATCGAGAGTTACTTTCGCGATCTTCTTCATGGCCGTAATCCCTTCACCAAGGGTTTTTCCCTGAGCGAGTGAAGCTGAAATCGTTGCCGACTTATACCGGTTAAAGTGGAATAATGTGGGCGGTTCGCTGCTCTCCTGCATCCTTACAAGGTTATCGAGCTGTATAAGCTGCCCCCCATTGCTGCGCACATACATGGATGCTATATCGGCCGGTTTGTTACGGCTCTCGCGATCAAACTGGCCAATAACATAATACTGCTTCTCGTTTCTCAGGAAATAACCGTAACGCTTCCCGCTTAAGGCAAACTGAAGGGTGTTTGAAATGTCGATTGCATTTACTCCAAGATCTGTTGCTTTCATCCTGTCGACAATAATATTGATCTCGGGTTTATTGAATTTCAGGTTCACATCCACGTTGCCGAAAGTCGGGTCTTTCCGGGCCAGGTCAAGGAAGCGTGGAACCACTTCCCTAAGTTTGTCGAAATCCAGGTTCTGCAATACGAACTGCACAGGAAGCTGAGATCCTGCAGAAAGAGAAGTTGATATGGTCTGTTCCTGGATTGGAATGATCCTGGCTTCAGGAAATCCTTTATAAATCTTTACAAGCCTGTCATAGACCTGTTGCTGGGTAGCTTTTCTCTGGTTGGGTTCGACCAGAAAAATATTGATTCCGCCGGTATTGGTGGAAGTGTTGCCGAAGCCTGAACCGGTTCTTGCGAATATCAATCTCGCTTCAGGTACTTTTTTACTTAATGTATCTGAAATCTTATTGACCAGTCTTTCCATATAATCGAAATCCGTGCCTTCAGGTGCAGTGATTGTAGTCCTTAGAATGCTGTGATCTTCGAGTGGCGCCAGCTCCGACCTGATCGATTTAAACAAAACAAATACCAGCAGGAAGCATATCCCCAAAACGGCCAGACTGATCCATTTGCGTTTCATGAACCGGCTTAGAAGCGAACGGTATCCCTTGTCAAGTCCCGCGAAAAACGGTTCCGTCATCTTGTAAAACTTCAGGGACTTGATATCGGCCCTGCCCATCTTCACATTCAGAACCGGTGTCAGTGTAAGGGAGACGAAGGCGGAGATCAGTACTGATCCGGCAAGCACGATCCCGAACTCTCTGAACAACCGTCCTGTAAAACCCGAAAGAAAAATAACCGGAATGAATACGATAGCCAGCGTCAAAGACGTTGCTATGACCACGAAAAGAATTTCCCTGGTCCCGGCAAAAGCCGCCTTGTACTTGTCCATCCCCTGTTCCAGCTTCTTATATATGTTCTCGGTGACTACGATGCCGTCATCAACTACCAGCCCTGTCGCAAGCACGATCGCAAGCAGGCTCAGCACATTAACCGAAAACCCGAAAATATACATCAGGAAAAATGAGCCGATAAGGGATACAGGGATATCGATAAGCGGCCTGAGGGCTATAATAGTATTTCTGAAGAAAAGGAAAACAATTAGCACCACAAGCCCTATGGCAATGAGGATGGTCTCGGCCACATCGGTCACCGACTGCCTCATGAATTTGCTCTTGTCATAACCTACATCCAGTTTCATCCCGGGCGGTAAGTTCTTCTTGATCTCATTGAACCGTTTAAAAAACTCATCCGCAATGGCGATCTGGTTCGATCCCGGCAGGGGGACCAGGGCCAGGGAGATCCCTGTGGCCCCGTTCAGTTTCACCCCGGTTTCATCAACTTCTGCCCCCAAAGATGCTTCACCGATATCGCTAAGCCTGATCAGCTGATCATTCGTTTGTCGTATGATCATATTATTAAAATCATCTTCTGTGGTAAGCCGGCCATAAGTCTTCACAATAAGTTCAGTTGACCTGCCCCTCACCTTGCCGCCGGGAAGGTCTACATTCTCTTTCATCAGGGCCGTGTTAACATCTTCGGCAGTCAGGTTGTAAGCAGCCATTTTCCTGGGATCAAGCCAGAGCCGCATGGCCGGTCTTTTTTGACCGTAAAGCATGACAGAACTTACACCGGGTATGGTCTGCAGTTTTTCCTGCAATACATTCTCGGCATAATCACTGAGCTCCATTGGATTCATGGTCGTGCTCTGAACAGCCACCGTGATAATCGGATCGCTGTTGGCATCGGCTTTCGTGACAACAGGAGGAGCGTCAAGATCCTGAGGAAGTAGCCTTGCCGCCTGGCTGACCTTATCGCGTACGTCGTTGGCTGCCTTCTCAAGGTCGGCGCCTACATTGAATTCCACGGTGATGTTGCTGGACCCTGTCGATGAAGATGATGAAATGGAACGTACCCCTTCAATCCCGTTAATGGACTTTTCTAGCGGTTCGGTGACCTGCGATTCAATAATATCGGAATTTGCACCGGCATAAGTTGTCTGCACATTGATAGTCGGCGGATCAATAGCGGGGTAAAGCCTTACCCCCAGGAATGAAAAACCAACAAATCCGAAGAGCACTATGATAAGGCTCATCACGATGCTGGCAACAGGACGTTTTATAGCGAAATCGGAAATGGTCATATCCCTTATTTTATTTTCGCAAAGGTAAGTTCCATATCAGGCTTGATGAACAGCACGCCGGTGACAACAACCGTATCCCCTGCACTCAGTCCCTTGATGACTTCCAAAGTCCCGGCTTTCCTCACCCCTGTCTGGATAGGGACAAATACCGCTTTCCCGCCCCGGCTTACAATCACGCTCTTGCTCCGTTCTTTCATGATAATGGCCTGGGTGGGGATCATCAAAGCATTGCGGTTCTCGCTCAGCCTGAGCTCTACACTTGCATAAGCCCCGGGTGTAAGTGTCGGCGCATGGGCTTCAACAATTGCCCTTGCCTTCAGGTTACGGGTGTTCAGGTCTATCCCTTCTTCTGTAGCCATGACTTCGGCATCGTACTTTTTCTCATCACCTTCAACCGAGAACCTGACCTTGGTCCCCTTGTGGATCATGGAGCTGTATTTGCCCGGGACCGAGAAGTCAAGTTTAAGCTTGTCCGATTCGCGTATGGTGGCAATGGGCGTTGATTGCGTGACCTGTGCGCCAAGGCTGATGTTGCGTAAACCAATCACGCCGTCGTAAGGCGCCAGAATTGCTGTTTTGGATATCTGTGCTTTTAAAAGGTCAATATCATTCAGGATCGAGGTAACCTGTAATTCCTGCTGATCATATTCCACCTGGCTGATGCCGTCGACCTTCAGCAATTCGGTTTGGCGGTCAAGGATCTGTTTGCCGATCTCATACTGCGTCTGGGCCTTTTTAAGCTGGGCCTGGAGGTCCCCGTCGAAGATCTTCAGCAGCATGGTGCCTTTTTTGACAAGCTGCCCCTCGGGCAGGTTTACCATCACGACCCTTCCGGGCATCTCAGGCATCAGCACAGTTTCCTCAAAGGGTTTCAAAGTGCCTGAAATTCCAATGGTTTCATCAACTACCGACGGGGTGACGACATACCCTTCAATAAAGGAAATAGATGCCGTTTCCTTACCCTGCTTCTTTTTACCCCCTGAACACGAAGCAAAGGAGACAAAAAGAAGTACAAGGAATAAATTCAGTAATGGGCTTTTGCACATATCATTCAATCTAAATTGGTCCCGTGGGTTTTCATCACTCCCGGCAACGGGACTATTATTCTCTGTAAAATTACAAAATCCCGGGGAGCATATCAGCTTAATGGACGTGTATTGTGAATTTATCTATATAAGCCCTGGTTTTACCGATGGAAAACCCTGATCATCTCCTCCTCGTCAGGCTCCCTCATCGCATTGATTAGTTTGCAGCCCTCATAGCGGTTAAGGTCTTCAGGCCAGATCTCACGCTCGAGCACCCTTCCTTCAGCCAGCAGCCTCGAACGGCATGTTCCTTCAAGAAGCGGACGGGCTGGCGTGTACCATTTTGATCCGTCAAAGAAAATAAGGTTGGAAATACTGCTGTCGGTAACCAGCCCGTCTTTGACAATAATGATTTCATCACATTCTCCCCGCATGGCATATAATGCTTCCAGTGCTTTACGGTCGCAAAACTTCATATGGTAATCAAGTGAACCGGCATTTAAAAGCTTCAGGCTCCTGACAGGGTATTTCACATAATGACTGAAGGTAATTTCAATGATATCCTTTTCATAGACCACTTTGCATCTCACCGTCCCTGTCTTCAAGTTTTCAGGAACTTTCAACATCATCTCAAGCAGGCTCACTGGCACCTGGCGCCCGGCGACAGGTGCGTTTCCTGCATACTGCAACCTGAAACCACACTTCAGCATGCGTTCCTCATGCCAGGGCAGATGCAGAGGCTGCCCGTTTTCAATGCGTATTGTCTCAAACAAGCGGTACATATACCTTTGCTATGAGTTCATCATACTCGCTCCGGCAATCGCTCAGGGCGGTTATCCCACCCCCGCTTCTGAAACGCAGAACGCCATCCGCCTTTTCAATAAAACGTATCATCACTGCGGATGAGAAATCCCGTCCATTGAAATACCCGAAAATTCCTGTATAGAATCCACGCCCGTCAGCCTCGGCTTCGTCTATGATCTGTACCGTTCTTTCTTTCGGCGCCCCGCTTACGGAACCTGCAGGCAATAATTTGAAAATGCTTTCCCCGAAATGCTCCATGAAGCCTGCCGGCAGTTTCCCGCTGATCTCCGAACTCATCTGCAATAAGTCCCTGCTGTTTGTCCTGATCCTTTCAATGTAACGGAAACGTTCAACCTTTATATCAGAGGCTATCATGGCCAGGTCATTACGGATGAGGTCCACTATGGTATTATGCTCGAAAAACTCTTTGCGGTCGCCCAGCAACCGGGCTTCCGCATCGGGGATCCCGGCGTCAATCGTCCCTTTCATGGGGTTTGACCTGATCATGCCGTTTTCAATCCTGATGAAGGGTTCGGGCGAAAATACTGTAAAATGGTCCCCGAACAGCAACTTGAATGGCGCATGGCTGAGTTCAAATATTTCGGGGAGGCCCAGGCTGGTCTGCAATGCCGTGGCAAAGGTAAGATTGATAAGGTAGGTATCGCCCCTTTTAAGGTGCCAGCTTACGGTTTCAAATGCATGACGGTAAGTTTCAAAATCCACGGGCCGGGCTGTAAAATTGATTGGCCTTGTGTATCCGGCAGGGTCCGTATTGCATCCTGCATCCCGCATCCTGAATTTTATTCCCTGTTCTTCCGCCTCCGGTAACGTCAGCACAGCCGTGTGAAAGCCTTTAAAATCGGTCACCAGCAGGAAAGGGGTTTTGTTTGCGGCATATTCGTTAATTTTACCGCACGCATCATCCCTCTGCATGAAGATACTGCTGCTCGATAACCATGATTCTTTCACTTTCAACCTTGTCGAACTTCTGAGGAACAACGGCAAAGTTAGCTTTAATGTGATTAAGTCAGATGAACTCCGGCTTACAACAGTTGCTGCTTACGACAGGATCATTTTTTCACCGGGCCCCGGCCTGCCGGGAGAGCAGCCTGCAATGTTCGACATCCTCAGGGAATATGGCGAGACCAGGCATGTTCTCGGTATTTGCCTGGGGCTTCAGGCCCTGGCCTTGTTTTATGGCGGGGATCTGTTTAACCTGCCCACAGTGGTCCACGGACAGCCCCGCAGCCTCGATATCATCCGCCCCGGGCATTATATTTTCAAAGGCATCCCGAATGGGGCTGAGGTCGCACTTTATCATTCCTGGGCTGTTGACGGGGCTTCCCTTCCACCCTGCCTTGAAATCACGGCACTTTCCTCTGATGGTATCATCATGGGCCTGGCGCATAAAAAGTATGATGTCTTCGGATTGCAGTTCCACCCTGAATCGGTCATCACGGTATGGGGGCAGAAAATGATGGACAACTGGATTGCCGGCTGAACAATCGGCCTGGAACAGGGGCTCAGATGGTAAAATAAACCCCCATGGTAATTGAATACATATAATACGGCAGGTAATAGGTCAGCTGGTTGCGGTCATGCTGGAAGTAATATCTCAGGTCCATGGCCAGCCAGCTGAGTATTTTAAAACTCATCATGGTTTCCACCGTAATGCAGGGATAGGGTATGCGGAAGTCAGCCGACCTGCTGTACAGAGGCGTGCCTTCAAAACTGCTGGTAAACGGCTGCTGGTAAAAAATCACCAGGTTCCAGTCGAATACTTTTCCGAAGGTGCTGTAAAATCCAAGGTATGCCGATCCCCTCACCCCGTTCCTCCCGGCGAAACCTTCTCCGTCCTGATCAAGTTGTTTAATATCGGCCTGGATGCTGTTCCACTCCTGGTCTGTCCACCATCCTTCATAATCGGGGGGCAAAAGGTCATAACGGTCCCACTGGTAAAGGAGCCCAAACCCGGCCTGTATCTTGATTTTGGGTTTGTTGAGTATGACAGGGACAGCATAAACCCCCGTCTGCCAGCGTGCATTGATCCCCCTGTCCTCGTCAAACTGGAACTGGGTAAAGGGTTCCAGGGAAATCCTGCTCATCTTGCGGTGCCCACCATCCATCTTATGATTGAAGAAATTGGCGTGCATGAAAATGTAACCGGTATTATTGGTCGAACGGGTCTTCAGGCCCTGGTAATTTACCATGCCGGTGATCTCGTAACGGTCACGCCCATCCATCACAAGACCTGAAGCCGTAGCCGAAAGATAAAGATATTGCAGGGCATCCTCCATGAAATAGAAACCGAGGTAAAGGCTGCCCGTGGGTCTTCCCTGTTTCAGGGTGTCGATGTGCTGCTTGCTGAACATGGAAACCTGGGCCTCCACGACTGAAGAGAAAAGGATTATGGAAAATGCAGATAAAATGCAGAATTTCCGCATAAGGTTAAAGCCAGATCGGGTAAAGTTAAAAACTTTTCCCTTACCAGTGCATGGGCACCTCAATGAGCAGGATGTCCGAATCGGCCGAAGCCCTGATGTCAATCTCTGTTGTTTCGGAAATACCTGCTCCGTCGCGGGTTTCAAGCCTGGTACCGGCAACATCCGCCGAACCGTCAATGATAAAAACATAGGCTCCGTGAGACTTGTCATGCAGCGGGTACGCAATAGTTTTGCCTGCCGATAAGCTGCTCCTCGAAAACCAGGTTCTCTGGTTCAGCAGGAGAGCGCCGGCCTCATCGGGCGATACCAGCCTTTGCCACTCCCCAATCCTTTCTGAAGGGTCGAACGCTTTCTGGTCATACCTTGGGGTGAGATTTTGTTCGGCAGGGAAAACCCAGACCTGGAAAAGCTTTACAGGGATCTTTGGACCGGCATTATATTCGGAATGAAAGATCCCGGTTCCGGCGCTCATCACCTGTACCTCGTTTGGGCCCAGCTGCTGTATATGCCCCATGCTGTCCTTATGCTCCAGCATTCCTTCCGTAACAATGGTTACGATTTCCATATTATCGTGAGGATGCTTGCCGAAACCGCCTCCCCCGGCTATGATATCGTCATTGATCACCCTCAGCGCCCCGAAATGGATCCTTGCAGGATCATGATAGTTGGCAAAACTGAAGGTGTAATGGGTGTCGAGCCAGCCGTAGTTTGTATGGCCACGGCTGCTCCCCCTGTGAATGATGGTTTTCATAAAACCTTACTGGATTACTGAACTTTTGCAAGTTCTACATTGAGTGCGAGCTTTACTTCGTCGGCAACCACCATGCCGCCTGCTTCGGTGATGGCATTCCAGTGGAGGCCGAATTCCTTGCGGCTTAGTTTCCCGCTGAGTTCAAATCCAGCTTTTGTGTTACCATAAGGATCAACCATGATTCCGCCAAAAGAAACTTTCATTTCAATCTGGCGGGTGGTGCCGCGGATGGTCATATCGCCGTTCATCACAAACTCATCATCTCCCGTCTTTTTAAAGGAAGTTGATTTATAAGTGAGCTTCGAATGATTTGCTGCATCGAAAAAATCAGCTGATTTCAGGTGGCCGTCACGGTCGCCGACTCCCGTGCTGATGCTGTCGACATCGGCCGAGAATACAACTTCTGCATTGCTCCAGTCGTCTCCGTTCGTAAGTAATATGCCTTCGAATTTTTCGAATTTACCCGACACTGTTGAAATGACAAGGTGTTTTACTTTAAAAAGGATCTCTGAATGATAAGGGTCAACCGCCCATTTTGTTTTTGCTGTTTCCATGATTTTTATTTTTCCCGGAATTTCCCTGATTGCCGTTTTGAACGCTGCCTGGAAAATTCCGCAGGTTAATACTTGATTTATTTCATGCTGCAAAATTACCCCCTCATAAGTTCACCGGGAATGGATAAATCATGGTTTGAATGGGAAAAATCATGGTTCCCGGGATTAATTGAGAAAAAAGGGCTGGATTTTAAGTCTCTTTCGTAAGTTCCTACCCCGAATGGGTCTGCTTAAATTCTATGAGGGACTGGCCGGTCCCTGATTTAAAGAATTTGCTGAAATGGGAAGGGTCTTCAAAACCCAGGGAGAAGGCTGTTTCCTTGCTGCTTTTCCCCGTAAAGACAGCCATGCGTTTGGCTTCAAGCAGGATGCGGTTCAGGATGAAATCCTTGGCCGAAGTGCCTATAGTTGATTTGATCACTTCGTTCAGGTAATTCGGGCTTACATTCAGAGCCCCTGCATAATCCTTTACCTGGTGCCATTGTGAAAAATGCGTCTCCACCATGTTCCTGAACCTCTGCACCATGGCTTTCCCGACTTCAATGTTTTGGGTGTTGGTCCCCGGGAAAAGGCTGCAGTGCCCGTTGCATTCGATCAGGAACAGCTTAAGGTAAGCTCCAATTGTTTCGTATTTCAATTCCCGGTCCGAGGCATAGGATTCTTTGATACGGCCGGCAAACGTGAGCAGGTTCTGCAACATGGGGCCACCTAGCGGCAAGGCCGGGGTCTCGCTGCTGTCGCGAAACAGCCTCAGGTTGGAAATGAAATCCTCCCTTATGCTGTTCTTCAAAAGGAACTCGGGTGTAAACAGTATGACCAGGCCGGTGGTCTCGGGGCCTGAAATGATCTGGTGGACCTGGCTTGGGCTGACAAAGAAAATATGATGGGGTAATATAGGGTACTCCCTGAAATCAATGATATGGCTTCCCGATCCTCCGAAAGGCCAGATAACCGAATAGTAATTATGGCGGTGGGGATCATCGGCTATCCCTTTTTGCCGGTCGGCAATTTCCTCCATGGTCCTGAGTACAAAGGAGGCCGGGACGTCATTATCCAGTAATTCGAGGCTGTAGATTTTATCCTGCACCACGGCAAGGTAATAAATAATTATTTTGTATTTATACCCTGATTTGCATGTTTGTGATTAATTTCACAAAAATTTCATACTTGTTTGTAATTATTATATTTTTGTTTAGACAATCCTTCAAACCCCTCAGCCATGAAAAAAAATCTACTCCTCTTTTTGTGCATGATTTGCGCAGCAAGCCTTGTCTTCTCACAGAAAACCGACAAGGAAATGAAAAAAGAACTTAAGGAAAAAGCAACGAAAGAAGCCCAAAAACAGGCCAAACAATACGCCAAGGACGGGTGGAGGGTATATCCCGGTTCACTGCCCATGGATAAACTTATCGAACAGTCATGGATGAAACAGGTCTCCGAAGATGAAAACGGCAAGCCAAAATACATTACAGCCGACGGGAACGGTGTCGCTGAATCCAAATCAGCTGCCGAAGCCCAGGCTATTGAATTAGGGAAGCTTCAGCTCGCAGGCCTCATCGAAACCAACATTGCTTCGATCATCAACGGCAACCTGGCCAACAGCCAGGCTTCGACCCAGGAAGCAACTTCTGTAACCGAGATCGTCCAGTCGTCGAAAAACGTCATTGCGCAACAACTGGGTTATGTTGACCCTGCCTTTAAGATTTATCGCGATCTCAAAGAAAAGAAAGTTGAAGTGCAGGTAAGGTTGTTTTACGAAACGGCCCAATCGCTTGTGATTGCTAAAAAAGCCATCAAAAAAGAGCTGAAAGAAAAGTTGAAGAAAACCGACGAAGAAGTGAACAAACTTATCGACGCTCCTGCTAAATAATCAGGGTAGCCATGAGCTTAAGGTCGGGTATACCGGTTTTCCTCCTGGTACTGGTCCCGTTGTTAACTTTCGGTCAGAAACCAGAGATACGAACCGTTGAAGGAGAATCCCAGGTGGAATTTCCAGATACAAGGTCCCGGCATGATGTTGAAAAGGAAGCCCTTGAAAAAGCAAGCATCACTGCGCTTGAGCGGGCTTTTGGGACAGTCGTGATCAGGGGGAATTCAACCTACATGAAAAACCTCAATACGGGGAAGGAAACACAGACCAGCGTGGTGTTTAATTCCATCGCAAATACCTATGTTAAAGGTGAGGTTGTCGAGGTCCTTGATCAGAATTTCGAGGAAGTCCAGGGTGTGGCCACCATTGACGGTAAAAAGAAAGCTATAAGGGAGCTTAAATGTACGGCAAAATTCAACGTTCGTGAACTTTCCGATGACGTCCCCGATTTTGAAGCTTTCTCTCTCCAATGTCCCGACCCCGGATGCAGAACGACAAGCTTTAAAGATAAAAGCTCCATTTACCTGTATTTCAAAAGTCCTTACGATGGGTACATTGCCGTTTACCTGGATAACGGGAACACGGCCCAATGTCTTCTTCCATACGCCAGGATGAGCGGGCCCTTTGACAACGGGGTACCCCTTCAGGGCGGGAAAGACTATGTGTTTTTCTCCCGGCAGCCTGCCTTCAGCTACTTCGACAATACCGTTTTTGTTGACGAATATGAGATGTCAACCGAAGACAGCCAGGAACAAGACAGGCTGTTCGTGATATTTTCCCGATCTGCGATTGCCAGTCCCGGCCTGCAGACGGGCCTGGATGACAAGCTGCTTTCGCCTGATGAAAAATCAAGGCAGTACAAAGTTCCAAAATCACTGTATTCTGAAGACTTCCAGAAATGGTTGATAAAGAACAGGACGCATAAATCTGACCTCAGGATAATGACTATCGATATTACGATCCAGAAATAATTGAGCCATGAACAAATTACCATTTGTGAGAATCCTTCTTGCAGTTTTTACTCTTTCCTGCATAGGAATGACCTCATGCAAGAAAAACTTTGAAAGGCTTGTAGCCGTTAAAACAACCTCGATCAGTTCCGTCAATTACCTGGCCCAGGGCGAGGTCATTGACGTGGGCGGACTGTCTCCTGAATACGGCTTTTGTTACGGGAGCGGTTCAAATCCCGATCTCAGCGGACCGAATATCAAACTTGGAACTACCAGCAGCCCAAAGTCTTTTCAAACCACCATGGATCTAAGCCCGGGCACCTATTATGTGCGTGCCTATGCTAAAAGCAGCCAGGGAACAGTTTATGGTGATAACCTGAAGTTTTTTGTTTCGGGAGGCGATGTTGAGTATTATTGGGATAACGGGGTTGCAGATTACGGATGGCGTTGGAATCCCGGTTATGACGGGCATATGGGGAACCTGTTCCCTGTTACTACTTCAGGGACAATCAAATCGGTGAAGATGTATTTTTTCACCGCAGCTGATGCAGGGTACGACCAGTTAAACATGATATTTATCAACCAGAACGGATATGTCATGGACTCAACTTCATACTTCCTCCCCCCGGCTAACGACTGGTATACTATTTCGGGCCTGAATATCCCTTTCAGCGGCAACTTCATGGCTGTAGTACACTGGAATAAAACCGCTTCCCCAACCAACTACCTGGGAATGGACCAGAGCGGGCCCAATGCTTACATGGATCTGGCTTATGAACTCAAGGACGGGGCATGGGTCAAACTTAGTACAAATACCGGGGGGAACATGAAAGCCGGTGTTTTTCTTATCCATGTCACCGCCCAGGTTACAAAAAACAAAAATGGGGTGGCAGAACTTACCGAACTCCTGCCCGGCCCTGGAAAGTTTACCGGGAGCATTCATAACACTCCTGCAAAAAACACCAAGAGTCCTTCTCAAGCCAAGCCATTCACCAAATAATACCTCCAGCCATGAGAAACATCATACTCAAACTGAACCTGATAGTCCTGGCTTTTTTCCTCCTGCAGGGGACTAGCCATGCCCAGACCAAAGCTGAGATCCAGAACATTGATTTTAATGTGGCCGGCGACAGCCTCATCGTTACTTATGATCTTGTTAAAACCAAATTCAGCGAAAAATTCAATGTCGTGCTCGTGGTCAAGACAGTCACCGGGAAAACTTACGATCCCCAGGCTGTGAGCGGCGATGCCGGGGGCAATATTTACGGAGGAAAAGGCAAGCGTATTGTATGGAATATTGCCAAAGACAAAGTGGTGATCAACGATGAAATATTTGTACAGGTACTCGCAACACCCCTTCCTTCCGACATCGCGGCAACTCCTCCTGCCCAGGAACAACCTAAACAAAAACAGGGTGGTGAAAAAGTGTTTTCGAAGGGAGGCGCCATCGCCCTCTCGGCCATCATGCCGGGTCTGGGTATTACCAAACTCCGCGACGGTGGCCCTTACTGGCTCATCGGGCTGGCTGATTACGGGTTGGCGATAGGGGGCGTAGTCCTTAATGTAATGTCTTCCTCAACCTACACCAAGTATAAGGATGCCACTACAGCTTCCGACCGTGATACCTATTACAATAAAGCTGTTTCACAAAATAAAACAGGCAATACACTTCTTTATGCAGCAGGGGGGCTCTGGCTCGTCGACATGATCATAACGGCCGTTATCCCGGCCAAACTTAAATTCGGTTATTCACTGGGTCCCACTTACGACCCGGTCATCAACCAACCCATGTTAACATTTCGTTATCGTATCGGTAAATAACAAGAACGTATGAAACCTTTTATTTCACTGGCTCTTCTTTTAGCCTTAACGATCCTTGGCCAGGGGGCTTCGGCTCAGGTAGTCCAGGGTTCCAGCGGCGTTAAAAAGGTCAAGGTGGGCAAAGCCCCGGTCGTAACACGGACCGTGAAGTCCATGCCCGACCTTGTAATCAAGGAGGAGGTCTTTGCCGATCTCAGCAACAATAATATGATTGACGGTGGCGAAGCAAGTTACATCAATTTCAAGGTCCAGAACCTCGGTACAGGCGGGGCGAAAAATGTCACGGTGAATGTAAGCCTGAAGAATAATGCCATCCGCGGACTGTCCTTTACAAAAAAGCTGGATGTCGGTAATATCGCCCCCGGTGAGACGAGGGATGTCACAATCAATGTCACCGGCGGGATGGATCTCCAGCATGCCCTTGCCGAATTCAAAATAGAAGTCATGGAGGAGCAGGGTTTTGATGCCTACCCTCTCGAAATGAAAATAGAGACACAGCCGTTCCAGCCTCCTTACCTGGTTGTTGCGGATGCAGTTTTCAGCACAGAGTCGGGCGGAAGGCTGAAACTCAATAACCCGATCCAGTTGAAGATACTCCTTCAGAATATCGGCAAAGGAGATGCCAAGGATGTCAACCTGAGCTTTGTCTTCCCTAACCCCGACTGCGTCGTACTTGGTGAAACCGACAAGTTCTCCCTGGGTATACTTAAACCCGGTGAGACCAAGGAGCTTGATTTTATTTTTACGGCAACACGCCGGTACAAGGAACCTACTATCCCGGTTGATGTGAGGATCACCGAAGCCTCAGGCAAATATGCCCACGACAGCACGGTGCGTGTAAAACTCGACCAGGACCTTGTTGCCCAGAACAATGTGGTGATCAACGCCATTGCCACTCCAAGCGTGGCTGTAACCAAAGCCTCACTCTCATCCGAAGTCGATAAAAACATCCCTGAAGATCCCAGGAAAAATACCAGCAGGTTTGCTCTAATCATCGGCAATGAAGAATATTCGAAATACCAGCCGGGGCTAAACACAGAAATGAATGTCGCTTATGCCCGTAACGATGCTTCAGTGTTCCGCGATTATGCAATTAAAACCCTGGGCTTCCCCGAAAGCAACGTATTCCTCCTGCAGGATGCGACTACCGGTGAAATGAACCAGAAACTTGACCTGATCAGCAAACTCGCGGCAAAAACCGGCAGCGATGCCGAATTGCTCTTTTATTATGCAGGGCACGGTCTGCCGGATGAGAACACCCATATTCCCTACCTGATCCCGGTTGATGTAAGCGGCACAAATATTTACCAGGCCATCAAGCTTTCCGACATCTATAAAAAGCTTTCTGAAACAGGAGCCCGCAAGATCAGTGTTTTCCTTGATGCATGTTTTACGGGGGGCGGCAGGGGGAGCGGACTGCTTGCGGCACGGAGTGTGAAGGTTAAACCTACCGAAGAAACCCTCGACGGTAATATTGTTGTTTTTGCAGCTACCAGCGGGGAACAGTCGGCCCTGCCCTATGCAAAGGAAAAACACGGCATGTTCACTTACTATGTATTGAAAAAAATACAGGAAACATCGGGGAATATCTCTTACAAAGACCTCACCGACTATGTGATCAAAAACGTTTCTCTCGAATCCCTCAAAGTGAACCAGAAAGAACAGGATCCTGCAGTGCATATCAGCAATGATGCAAGTGGAACCTGGCAATCGTGGAAACTTAAATAAACAGGAATTGAACCGTTCCCCGGCCTCTTGCTGAACAACAGGCGTCCATTGCAGCGACCAAAAAATCTATTCTTATGGGTAAGCAGTTTTTTATTCTTTTAATTTTCCTGGCCTGCGGCCTGATGTCGAAAGCCCAGGTCGATAAGGAATTCGAGGAGATGAAGAAAGCCCAGGAAAAAGAATTAGGGCAATTCGTCGAAAAGACCCAGGGGGAATTTAACCAGTATGCCGATTCCATCGATAAAGAATTCTCGGATTACCTGAGGAAAAACTGGGCCGAATTCGAAGTCTTTGCAGGGACCAGGCCCGACACCACCCCTAAACCCAAAGCCCTGCCCAAATTCAACCCGGCAGTGGATAAGATCAAGCCGGGCGCCACACCCCGGGAGATCGAAGTTACAATACCCCCTCCCGACCAGGGCATAAACCCTTTGCCTGTTCCGGTTACCCCGTTTGTCGCCAGGGAAGAACCTCCCGACACCACGGCAGCCACGCCTGAACCAGTGGAAAAGAAACCGGAACCTGGAGAGAAAAAACCTCCTGTGGAACCTCCCCCGGATGTGAAAAAGCCACCCTCGGAGCCGGCTCCTTCAGTAAAACCGGTCCCCGCCACTGAACCTGTAATAAAGCCGGTTCCGGCACCTGCAGTGAAACCTTCCGGCGAACCGGTACCTGCGAAAAAACCGGCACCGGGACCTAAAGCAAAACCAGGCTCTGGCAACGATTTTTACGGAGCTAAATTTGCATTTCATTGCGACCCGGAAATGAACGGCAGCCTGCCGGCCCAGATCCACAATACCACCATAGCCGATTTCTGGGACAGGCTCAACAACACATCCTACAGCCCCCTGCTGCAACAGCTGAACGATACCCGCACTGCAATGAACCTGAATGACTGGGGCTTTTTCCTCCTGGTGAAAAAAACATCCGAAGCCATCAATCCCGATAAAAATTATTCAAGGCTCCTGAGCTGGTTCCTCCTAACCAAATCGGGCTACCGCATCCGTGTCGCCTATACCGACAATCAGGTTGCACTGATGTTCCCTTCGTCAAACACACTTTACGATACCAGGTTCTTCATCACCGACAACATTAAATTCTATGCACCGGACTTTAACGAGAACGTGGTGCTGACCTATGCAAAGGATTTTCCCGGGGCAACCAGGATTTTCGACATGAACCTCTACAGCCCGGTCAACATAGGCGACACCTACAATGCAAGGAAGTTTAAATTCACCTACAAAAACAAGGAATATAATTTTGCCCTGAAATACAACGTGAATTCAGTTGATTTCTTTAAAGATTATCCGCTCTGTGACCTGAAGGTTTATTTCGACGGGGTGATGACCCCCCAGGCCAAAGAATCGGTTTTCGACGCATTGAAACCTGCAATTGAAGGGCTTTCTGATGCCGACGCCGTAAACTTCCTCCTGTATTTTGTACAAAACGGTTTTGCCTACAAGAACGACCTGGAACAGTATGGAAAAGAAAAATTCGATTTCCCTGAAGAGGATTTTTATTATCCGTATACCGACTGCGACGACCGCGCAGTGCTGTTCTCATACCTTGTCAAGGAACTTCTGGGGCTTAAGGTCATTGGCGTTGTCTATCCCGGTCATGTTGGAACTGCCGTTCATTTTCCAAAGGATGAAGCAGGCGACTTTATCATGTACAGGGGAGATAAATACGTGATTGCCGACCCCACATATATAAATGCCCCATTCGGGCTAACCATGCCGGGAAAAATCAATTCCAAAGCCGAGATCATTGACCTGCTTAATGGCCAGAACAAAAAGGAGGAGATCGCTTCGGTTTGGGAAAAAGTCAATACCGGAGGCGGGTTTGCAGCCGACAATGTCCAGAATACTGTCGTTGACAAAGAGGGCAATTCATATCTCACCGGCTACTTCAAGGGCTACGCCGACCTGGGGGGCGCAACCCTCACTTCAAAAGATAACACCGAGGATGTTTTCGTGGCCAAATTCAACAACGCCGGCAACCTGCTCTGGGCCATCAAAGGCACCGATGACGGGACGGGTCGGGGTTATAATATCCAGCTCGGCCCCGATGGCAACGTATATGTGGGAGGGACTTTTGAAAACCTTATGGCTTTCGGCGCATTCAACATCATCTTTGCAAAAAACAAATCGGGCCTTTTCCTGCTCAAACTCAACAAAGGAGGGGAAGTAAAATGGCTGAAACAAGCCGATTTCGATACCAGCGGCACAGGCGCCGATGCCATTTTGTATTCCAAATTTTCACAGGGAGGAGAACAGCTTAAATCGGTGATCTACCCCTATGACCCGAATTATGAAGATTACGGGATCAAATTTGACGTTTCGGGGAACGTTTATTACAGCGCAAATTTTTCGTCAACCCTCGGGCTCAAAGTTGACAAGATCGCGCTTGGGCTGGAAACGGGATTTGATGCCGTTACCATCCTGAAAGACGAGACCGAAAAACAAATTGCTGCAAATTGCGAAAAGGTCATTTCCGGACTCTTTGGCGCCATCAGCCTCATACGGCTTAACGACTTCAGCCTCTCGGGAACAATCATTCAGCAGGCTTTTGAGAAATATAATCCGGGTTTCAAAAAGAAAGCCCCGACGGTGTTCGAATGCCTGGGCAGGCTGAATATCATAAAAAACAGCAACGGCATCATTACGATTCAGACCACAGGTAAGAAATCTGTTATCATTGACAGGCTCAAAATCACCGACGGTACAAAGCTCAAGGTGAACATGCTGCCTTCAGGCGATGCCAGGATAGATATCCTGAACGGGGTGAAAGTTGGCAAAGCCATTATCTGGTTTGGCCTCAACTATGTTAAATTATTCAGGGACAACGGGAACGTGCTGTTTGATTTTGATTCGGACCACAGCCAGATCCTGATGAATATGCAGAAGGATATGCTGTTCTGATTCTTCTTCTCACTTCCTGGAATAGGTAGTGTCAAATTTAAACCTTACAGGCACCACCATACTCACATCAACAGGTTTACCCTTGGATTCACCGGGTTTCCATTTCGGCATGTTTTTAACAATGCGAACCGCCTCTTCATCACAACCCCCTCCTATCCCTCTCATGCTCTCCACATTTTCAACAGAACCGTCGGCTTTCACCGTAAAACCCACATATACCTTGCCTTCCAGTTTCATGGGGACAGCCTTGGGCGGGTATTTCAGGTTCTCGGTAAGGTATTTGAAAAGCATGGTTGTTCCGCCGGGGAATTCCGGCTGCTTTTCGATCTTCTTGTAAACCTGACTCTGGTCCTTCACCGGCTGTTCGGTCGGGGGGCTGTGATGGCGGGGAGGAGCCAGGGTCGGCGTCCCTGCCTGGGTTTCATACTGGTTGTACTGGTTATACTGGGCGAAAGATTGGATACTGAATGCAATCCCGGCAAAAAAGATCATCATGGCCGCCATCAGGGGCAGGGCGCCTGGCTGTTTAGCTTTTAAATGAGCTGAAGAATTGATTCCGGCTGAGATCATTCAGAGAATTTAATTCAATATGCAAACATAGATGGAGATTTTCAGTTTGTCAACAATTTTTTAAGATTTGTTTATTCCCACGGATATTCTCAACTTTGGGAGGCTTAACATTTAAGAACATGGCGTTTTCTATCATAAAATTTTTTCGCGTAGGGATTAAGTGGAATGTGGTATTTCTCAGTACTGTGGTGTTCACGATCTTTTTCATACCTGTTTTTCATGAACCCGCCCAGAAATTGCTTTATGACCTGGCATTCACATTGATCTTCCTCCTTGGATTCATTACTTCCGACAGGAAGCACCCGGCATTTCTTCCCATCGCAATCTCGGCTGTGGTCCTGCTCTGGATCTCGGCTTCACTGAAAATGCCAGTTTTGTTTGCTTTCTCCTACTCCCTGAATATCATTTTCTTCGGATTTGTGATCATGGGAATGGTCAAACATCTTATAGATGCAAAAACCGTCACGATACGTATCATCCTTGAATCCATCATCATCTACCTGCTGATCGGCCTGATATTTGCAATGGTCATCAGCCTCATTGACCATTACGATTCCATGGCTTTCAGTTTCCCTCTCAGTAACGACAATTCCAGCGTGGGACATCTCGACACCTTCATGTATTTTACCTTCATTACCCTTACCACTACCGGTTTCGGCGACATTATCCCGAAAGAGCCTTATTCACGTTCTCTTACGATTTTCATTGCAATCACCGGTCAGATGTATATTGCCATCATAGTAGCCACCCTGGTTGGCAAGTATGCTGCCGCCAGGCATGAGGAAAGGAACGAGGAATAATCTGAATTACCGGCATTGTTTTATTTTCCCCCCGCCTCCAGCCAGTCTTTGACATAATCTACCCAGATATCAAGCTTATCAAACAACTGGTAGTTCGGGGGATATGGAATGAGCACGTCGGGTGCGATGCCGATATTGTCGATGGGATTATCTGGAAGCCTGCGTGATCGTGACATCGGGTACCTCATGTAATACTTTCCGGAAGGCAGGTCAACGGGGACCGAATTGGAATAATCAAGCACCCCGGCGGTATTCTGATCACCGAAAAGAGTGACTTTGCCGCTTCTTTTTGCAGCCAGGAGGAACTCCTCAGCTGAAGAGCCGTTGCCCTCGCTGATGATAATGCCTACCCGCCTGGGATATTTGTAAACAGTATCCTCTTTCACGGTATCGTCCTTTCCCATCATGGGATGCACCACAAACCCGCCCGGGTTCTTTTTCATCTCGTCAAGAAGCGACTGCGTCCATTTCAGCCCTTCTTCCCCTCCCCTCAGGGTTCCGTTCTTTATATCGTCCTCGTAGCCTTTGATATTATCCTCGCAGGCATACCATTCCACTCCCTTGCTTAAAAACGGGCTTGTATAGATCAGCCTGAACAGCATCTGCCATTCATCATCCTGCCCGCCCCCGTTACCCCTGATGTCAATGACCAGGTTGGGCCTGCACATGATATCTTTCCAGTGGTCTTTTATGGTTTTTTCAATCTTGTCCTTAAACCCGTCAAAACTGTTTGCCCTGATAAAAAAGGTACTGTCGCTGAGTATACCGTAAGTAAAAAAAATATTGCCCGAATTCGGATAAAGCGGTATGTATGATCTCATCATAGCTGTATCGCTTCGCGGCCTGGCCGATTTCCGCACCAGGAACATCTGGTCATGGATTTCCAGGATATGCCGGCTTACATGCAGGCTTGCCAGGGTCTTACTGTCCCTGGCCCCTTTCCAGGTCGTATATTCAATTACATTAAAAACAGTATCGCCTGAAGGCGGATGGCTTCCCGGTTTCAGCCCGTCCTGTTTCGCCGGGCTGAAACTAAACATCACCTGACCCGGCTTCCAATGCACCACGCTAACCGAAATACCAAGATAATTGCCTGTTGAAGGATCCTTTATTACAGCCATCTCACCCCAGAAAGAAACCCATAATCCTTCAATTGTTGCTGAACCGGAGGTGAGTGCAAAAAGCTCATTGGTGTCAACCGCAATATTCTTCCCGTAAGATGAAGTATCAGACTGCACCCATTCCCTGTCGGGACCCGGGTTCCTCCTTACTTTTAAATGATGGTCCCTGAAAAACTGACAATACTTATCGAGGTATTTCCCGCAGGAATCGGGGTGCAGCGTGATCCGCCTTCGCAGATCCTGCTCCAGGCGCGCAAGCTCCTGCACCTTGTCGCCTTTTACCTTATCATAATAACCGGGGTAATTGCTTTTGACCTTGCTTACGACAAAGTCGAAATCGGCCATGCAGGACGATTTCTGGGAAAAGGAGTAACCGCAGCCAAGCAACAGGCTGAGAGCGAAAAAAAATGATTTCTTCATCATGGGAAATACTTGTATCACAAAATTAAGAATTTAATATCTTTACTAAAGCTTATAGTAATTATTCCTGCGCTCTTTAAAATCCTATTTTATGTCACCCAAAAAGAAACTCCTCCTCTTTATAGGGATACCCGCCCTGCTTATCCTGGGTTCACTGATCCTTTTCCAAACCCTCGGCCGGTCTTCAAAGGGCCCGCTGATACACGTCAACTCGGCATTCAAACAGTATGTGCAGGCTTTTACCTCCGGGCTGGTTTCGTCACATTCCACGATTAAGATCAGGCTCAACGACGATTACGTGGATTCGTCTTCCCTGAATATCCCGCTTAAAGAGGAATTGTTGAAGATCAAACCTTCCGTTAAAGGAACCGCCTGCTGGACCGACAGCCGCACCCTGGAGTTCAGGCCCGATGAGCCTTTGCCGCAGGATAAGGTGTTCACCGTGGAGTTCCTGCTATCAAAACTCATCACTGTCGCCGATTCCATGAAAACCATGACGTTCCAGTTCCAGACCATACGTCAGGATTTTGATGTGAATATCGACAACCATAAAGCGGTCTCTGAATCGGATCTTACGAAAGAAGTGCTTCTTGGAACGGTTTATACTGCCGATGCCACTGCCGACAAACAGGTGGAGCTGATGTTCACTGCCACCCAGAACGGGAACGGCCTGCCGGTCATATGGCAGCATGACTCAAAAAACAATAAACATGCTTTCCAGGTGGGATCCGTCATCAGGGGCGACCAGGCTTCGATCGTCAAACTTAACTTTAACGGTAATGCAATCGGTTCATCCACTGACAAACAATTAAGCGAGGAGATCCCCGCCCTGGGTGATTTCAAATTCCTGGAAATACGAAATATTGCTGCAGGCGATCCATACTTCCTGCTTCGTTTCTCCGACCCTCTCAAACATGACCAGAACCTTGAAGGACTGGTACGCATAGCGAAATACAAGGATCTCAGGGCAGTGATCCAGGATAATGAACTCATCGTTTATCCTCCCGCCGGCATGGAAGGGAACCCTACGCTTATTATTGAACCTTACCTGAGAAACTGCATCGGGAAGGAACTCGGGAAGCGGATCAGCGAGAAACTGACCCCCGGGGGGAATAAGCCCGATGCCAGGTTCATAGGCACCGGGGTCATCATGCCCTCGTCAAACGGCATGCTGCTTCCCTTTGAAGCGGTCAACCTCAGGGCCGTCGACGTAAAAGTCATCCGCATATATGAAAACAATATTCTGCAGTTCCTCCAGGTCAATGAAATGGGAACCAATTACGACCTTTCGAGAGTGGGGAGGACGGTGCTTAAGAAAACGATCCCGCTCAACGGAGCCTCCGATTATAACCGCTGGAACCGTTTCTCAATCGACCTTTCGGCTGTCATGAAAACCGAACCGGGGGCCATTTACTCGGTGAACCTGAGCTTTAAGAACAAATATTCAACCTGGCCCTGCGCCGGGGGGGAGACGGGAAAGGCCCAGGATATGGTGGTCATACAAAACCCCGATAAGGAAAATGACAAGGAAGGATGGGATTATTATAATAATTATGACGAAGATGAAGGTGATAACGGCGGATGGCAGAATTACCTCTGGGAAGAACGCGATGACCCTTGCAAGGCTTCGTACTATTTTAACAAAACCGCCACACGAAATGTCTTCGCTTCAAACCTTGGCATGATCGCAAAAGGGGGAGCCGAAAATGAATTCACGGTTTTTGTCACCGACCTGGTCTCTTCAAAACCGGTACAGGGAGTGAAGGTTGAATTCTTCAATTATCAGATGCAGATGATTGGAACGGAAACCACCAATGGGGATGGAATGGCCGAAGCCCGTTTGAATTCAAAGCCATTTTTCACAGTGGCTGTGAAAGACAAGGAAAAGGCATACCTGAAACTCTCTGAAGGCAACTCCCTTTCGCTTTCCATGTTCGACATAAGCGGGGAACCCGTCCAGAAAGGCATCAAAGGATTTATCTATGGTGAACGCGGCGTATGGAGGCCGGGTGATTCAATATACCTGACGTTCATCATGGAAGATAAGAACGGGAAGCTCCCGGCCAACCATCCTGTGAACCTGGCCTTGTACAATCCCAGCGGGCAGATGGTTTCCAGAACTGTGCTCAATGCCTCGGTAAACGGGTTCTATGCCTTCAGGACCATGACCCAGCCCAATGCCCCTACAGGCAACTGGCTTGCCAAAGTGAAAGTGGGAGGATTGGAATTCCAGAAGACATTGAAAATTGAAACGGTGAAACCCAACCGTTTGAAGATCCGTATGGATTTCAACAAAGCTTACCTGCAAAAGAATAAAATCCCCCCTGTAACTCTTGAGGCCGGCTGGCTCACAGGGGCCGTTGCACATAACCTCAAAGCCGAAGTAAACCTTACCCTCACCAAAGCGGTGACGGCTTTCAAACAATTCCCGTCTTATACCTTCGATAATCCGTCGGCCGGGTTTGCTGCCGAGAACATCAGCATTTTCAACGGGAAGCTTAACGATGAAGGGAAGGCCGTCATCACTCCCGTTATCCATGTTACCAATGTGGCGCCGGGTGTGCTCAACGCCAGTTTTGAAACCAAGGTGTTTGAAGACGGCGGGGATTTCTCCATCGACCGCTTCACGATCCCATATTATCCCTACATTTCCTTCGCAGGACTGAACGTGCCGCTTCCTTCGGCAAGGGAAAGGGTGTTATACACCGATAAATCATATGATATCGACCTGGTGAATGTTGACCCCGACGGGAATGTCGTTCCCTCGAACAGGCTGAAAGTTGAAGTGTTTAAACTGGAATGGAAGTGGTGGTGGGACGATTCGGAAAGGAATTCGGCCGATTTTGTTTCCACTTCCCATCAACGCCCGGTCGATTCGGCGACAGTGAGGACCGCCGGCGGCAAAGGGATATACAGGTTCAGGGTTGAATATGATGAATGGGGTAGATATCTCATCAGGGTTACCGACAGGTCCTCGGGGCATATTGCAGGCAAAGTGGTTTACGCTGACTGGCCCGGTTACTTCCGCATGCCGGGTGGAGAAAAACAGGCCGCTGCCATGCTTACACTTACAACCGATAAACCAAAGTATACCGTTGGTGAGACAGTCAGGCTAAGCCTCCCGACCTCACCCGACGGCAGGGCCCTGCTTACGGTCGAGAACGGCTCCAGGATACTGAAATCGTTCTGGACCCCGACGGGCAAAGGCAGCACCGATATCAGCTTTAAGATCACCGAAGAAATGGCTCCGAACTGCTATGCTTTCGTGACCCTGATCCAGCCCCATGCCCAAAGCAAAAACGACCTGCCTATAAGGCTCTACGGGGTAGTGCCGGTATTTGTTGAAAACCCGGAAACACACCTGAAGCCTGTCATCAGCATAAAAGGGAAACTGATCCCCATGCAGCCTGCCTCGATTACGGTGAAAGAAGCCAACGGACGTCCTATGACATATACCCTTGCAGTCGTAGACGAAGGGCTTCTCGATCTTACGAGGTATAAAACCCCCGACGCCTGGAGCGTATTCTATGCCAGGGAAGCGCTCGGCATCAAGACCTGGGACCTCTTTGACCAGGTGATGGGCGCCTTTAGCGGCGACCTGCAGAGGATACTCAGCATAGGAGGTGACCAGGACCTGATCCGCAGGAGCAGCCTAAAAGCCAACCGGTTCAAGGCCATGGTTAAATTCTTCGGACCGTTTGAACTCCAAAAAGGTGAATTGCGAACCACGACCTTCACCATGCCCGAATATATAGGGTCGGTGAGAGTGATGGTCGTTGCTGGCTACAAGGGAGCCTATGGTTCGGGAGAGCAAACCGCAGCTGTGAAAAAAGCCCTGATGGTGCAGGGAACCCTTCCCAGGGTGCTTGGCCCCGGCGAAACCGTGAAACTCCCTGTAAGTGTGTTTGCCATGGAGAAAACAGTGAAAAACGTCAAAGTCAGCCTGGAAGTCAACAACTTTTTCCAGGTGAACAATGGGAATACCCGTGAATTGAACTTCAGCGAAATAGGCGACCAGCTGGTTAATTTCGATCTTAAAGCGGGGGAAATGACAGGTATCGCTAAAGTTAAAATTATTGCAGTAAGCGGGAATGAAAGAGCGGAGAGTACCATAGAAATAGATATCAGGGATCCGAACCTGCCTGTGACCGACTTGTTTGAAAAGGCAATATCACCCGGCGGAAGCTGGAATACGGGATTTGCAGCAAGGGGGATACCCGGGACCAACAGCGGTTCCCTGGAGCTCTCTTCCATGCCTTCACTGAACCTTGAAAAATGGCTTTCGTACCTTTTGCATTATCCTTACGGCTGCATTGAACAGTTGACTTCATCGGTATTTCCACAGCTTTACCTGAAAGTCCTGGTTGAACTCAGCGCTGCGACAAAGGCAGGAACCGAGCAGAATATCAAGGCAGGGATACAGATGCTGAGGTCATTCCAGCTTGCTAACGGCGGACTCGCATACTGGCCGGGTTCGGCTTATGCCGACGACTGGGGAACCTGCTATGCCGGCCATTTCATGCTGGAAGCCGAAAAGAAAGGCTTTGTGCTCCCGCCCGCTTTCCTCGGGGCCTGGAAAGCCTTCCAGAGGGAAAAAGCCGTTTCGTGGACTGCCAACGCCAGCTGGTCCAACGACGACCTGGTGCAGGCTTACCGCTTGTATACGCTGGCACTTGCCAGGGCGCCGGAACTCGGGGCCATGAATAAGCTGCTCGAGAAAAAAGACCTCGCCCTTGCTGCAAAATGGAGGCTGGCCGGGGCATACCTGCTTGCAGGAAAGCCTGAAGCCGCACAGCAGCTGGTCAACGGTATCGGGACCAGCATTCAACCTTATGTTGAGATGTGGGGAACCTATGGTACCGCGCTTCGCGACAAGGCCATGATACTTGAAGTGCTTAACATGCTGAACCTGAAAACCAGGGCTGCTCCCCTTGCCCAAAGCATCGCGGAAGAGCTTAACAAATCGGGATGGCTGAGCACCCAGACCAGCGCTTATTGCCTCATTGCCCTCTGCAACTTTTACGGATCTTCGGCCGGCAGCGGCATCAATGCTTCCTTCACCATTGACGGCAAAAACAAAGCCGATGTCAGTACTGCAAAATCAGTTTCCGTTTCAGGTATTGACCCGGTACCCGGCCGTAAGCAGAACCTGGAAGTGAGTAACAAGGGGAAGAATGTGATCTACGCAAAGCTTCTGGTAAAAGGGATACCGGCTTACGGGGATTCCTCATCCGCCAGCAGCAACCTTACCCTGGATGTATCCTATACCGGGCTGAAAGGAGAAAAGATCAATGTTTGTAAACTGGAACAGGGAGAAAATTTCATCGCCGTCGTGAAGGTGAAAAATCCCGGGCTGCTTGGTCCATACCAGAACCTTGCGCTCTCACAGGTGTTCCCTTCGGGATGGGAGATCATGAACTCCAGGATGAGCGAAATGGCTTCTGCAATGACCAAGGCCTCGGAGTATACTTACCAGGATGTGCGCGACGACAGGGTGCTTACCTATTTCGACCTGGGCGCAGGCGAGACTAAAACCTTTAAGCTGCTGCTTATGGCGACCTACCTGGGAAGGTTTTACCAGCCGCCCGTACAATGCGAAGCCATGTATTATGACATCATTAATGCCCGTGTTCCCGGCTGCTGGGTTGAGGTAGGGAAATAAAGACGGCGTGGTGATGAGGTGGCGGATCTTCTCTTCCTGGAAGTGGTATTACTGGTTTGCCCCGGTTTTGTTGCTGTATTTCCTGCTGTTTATAGCATGGCCCCGCCATTTGTTCAATGACCCCGCATCCACTGTGGCTTATGACCGAGAAATGCGGCTGCTGGGGGCAAGGATTTCGGCCGACCAGCAATGGAGGTTCCCCGAAAGCAGCGAAGTGCCTGAGAAATTCAGAAAAGCCATCATCTGCTATGAAGACCAGTGGTTCCGGTACCATCCCGGGTTCAACCCGGCGGCCATGATACGGGCCGTGTCCCTCAATTTCAGGCACCATAAGATAATCAGCGGGGGAAGCACGATCAGCATGCAGGTGATCAGGCTGGCAAGAAAGAACAGGGAACGCAACTACCTCGAAAAAGCCATAGAAGTAAGCCTGGCATTTCTCATGGAGCTTACCCATTCCAAGAAGGAAATCCTCAGGCTATATGCTTCCCATGCACCATTCGGGGGCAATGTGATTGGGCTGGAGGCTGCATCATGGAGATATTTCGGGGTAAGCGCAAACAGGCTTTCATGGGCCGAAGCTGCAGCCCTGGCTGTTCTGCCTAACAGCCCCGGCCTGATCTACCCCGGGAGGAACCCCAGGGACCTTCTGGCAAAACGGAACCGGCTGCTCGACAGGTTATGGTACCAGGGGAAAATTGACCTCGGCACCTGCGAACTTGCGAAAAGCGAGCCCCTGCCGTTAAAGCCCTATCCCCTTCCAACCCTGGCGCCCCATATGCTTGTGAGGCTTATAAAGGAAGGGCACAAAGGGGAGAAAATCCTGACCACCCTCGACGGGGGTTTGCAGGTGAGGGTCAACAACATCCTTGAACTGCATGGGATACAGCTTGCCGCCAACGAAATCCATAATGCCGCAGCTGTTGTTGTGGAGGTAAATACAGGGAATGTGCTGGCCTATGCCGGGAACCTGAGGCGAACGGGAAAAACCGATTACGGGAACGATGTGGATGTTATCGCTTCCCCCCGCAGCACAGGAAGCATTATGAAACCCTTCCTTTATGCTGCAATGCTCAATGATGCCCTTATCCTCCCGAACACCCTTATCCCGGATATCCCGGTGCAGATCGGGGGTTTCATCCCCGAGAATTACAACCTCACATACGACGGGGCTGTGCCGGCCAAACGGGCCTTATCCAGATCCCTGAACATCCCTGCTGTGAAAATGCTCCAAACATTCGGTTATACTCCTTTTTACAACCTTTTGAAAAACATCGGGCTGACCACCCTCACCAAACCTGCCGACCATTATGGACTTGCGATCATACTGGGAGGGGCGGAAGCGAAACTGTGGGACCTGGCGGGCATGTATGCTTCCATGGCCCGAAGCCTGAACCATTACTCCCCGGAACATCCCGGCTATAACAAGGCTGATTTTCATCCGCCCCTTCTCATGACGGGGAACGCTGATGAGAAAGTGACCTATAACAGCCGTTCCTCCTGGTTCGATGCAGCTTCCATATGGCTGACCTTTGAAGCTATGGTGGAAGTCGCCCGTCCCGACGAGGAAGCCCAATGGCAGCAGTTCTCGTCCTCCAACAAGATCGCCTGGAAAACCGGGACCAGCTTCGGTAACCGCGATGCATGGTCGGTTGGTGTTACCCCGGAATACGTGGTCGCAGTTTGGGTCGGGAACGCATCGGGGGAAGGAAGGCCGGGGCTGACGGGCATAGGTGTTGCCGCCCCCATTCTATTCGATATCTTTAAATCGCTTCCGGCGACCACCTGGTTCCGGATGCCTGTTGAGGAGATGGTTAAAATCCAGGTATGCCGCTACAGCGGTTACAGGGCTTCCTCTATTTGTGAATTCAAAGATTCAGCCTGGGTGCAGAAAAACGGGACCAGGACCGCTGCCTGCCCTTTTCACCAGCTTATCCACCTTGATATAACCGGGCAATACCAGGTAAACTCAGGCTGCGAATCCACCGATAACATGCAGCATGTATCCTGGTTCGTTCTCCCCCCGGTGCAGGAATGGTATTTCCGTACAAAAAACCCTTTCTACAGGACGCTCCCCCCTTTCCGCAAGGACTGTGCGCAAAATACCGCCAACCGCAATATGGACCTGATCTATCCTAAGGATGGATAG
>Ga0194039_1000251_pt1 | contig 34390 bp, 27 predicted proteins | sample JunL228m_MetaG_FD_148679 | JGI IMG/M metagenome (GOLD analysis project Ga0194039, IMG submission 148679) | Anoxic zone freshwater microbial communities from boreal shield lake in IISD Experimental Lakes Area, Ontario, Canada - Jun2016-L227-8m | ecosystem: Environmental > Aquatic > Freshwater >...
TCGTAGCTGTAACTCCAATCTCCCATCCCCGCTAAATCCCCACGGCTGTTGTAGCCAAGGGAGGTATTGCCGACGGCACTGTATTGGTTGATCGCATTCACACTGTAGCTGGTTTCCAGGGCGTTGGTGCCATTGCTGCTGCTTGTGAAAATCCTGTTCCCCGCACTATCGTAGTCCCAAGAGGAGGTGATGGTTGCATTGGTGGAGGACTGGATGCCCGACGGAGAAATCCCCTGCACTCGCAGTCGAGCTTGTAAGCTGGCCAGCAGCGTTGCGGTTGTAGGTGTTGGTCCGCTTTGCGATTTCCATAGCTCCATGCGCGGGAGGTCAGCTCATACCCATAAAGATAGACGCAAGCTATTGGTTAGAGAGGGGAGCATTGTTATCTGCTGCACCAAAGATATTCAAGGCCACAGATGTCCCAAGATTTCCCAGTTTTGATAGAAGTTCTACCTCAATCTGTGTCGTTGCGGCATTCGATACCGAAATATAGCAGTCTAATGTTACAGATGCTCCCGACGACTTGAGAAATTTGATTTCGGCCGCTTTTGGAGAAAGTACATTAAGCCAGGCTTCCAGTTGATCTTCCAAAAGAAATGTTGCTTCTTCTTCTCCCGCAAACCGTTTCCATCCGCCCCAAGGATAAATATACTCTCTGCCACTTGAAAAGATACGCTTCTCACCCATTGTCCATGACTGGTCTGCCGTCAGTGATAGTTTTTCTGTCACAACATTGGGATCAAGATTTTCTCCAGTAATCATTAGTGTCACAGAGCTATTGTAGCCCTTCTGTGTGTTATTTTCAGAGGTATCAGTCATAATTAATTAGGGAGAAATGACTGCAGCTATTGAAACATTCCTATGCCTGTATCAACCATATCGTGATACCCGTAGCCTTGACCGCTAATTTCACGATGAAGCTGCTGTTTCTCAGTATCAGATAACTTTCTTCCAATCTGTTTCTCAACATCTTTTACAGCATCACTGAATTGCTTGTTCTGAGCCTGATTATTTCCAGGACAATCCCCTTTATTATTTCCCTTCGACATGTTGTGAATCATGTCTGCAAGGCTAGCAACAGCCGGCGTTAGCAAAGACCCTAATGCCGCTCCGGCTCCGGCTCCGAGTCCTGCACCCGCAATAGCACCAGCTGGGCTAGCAGCAACCGCACCCGGCCCAGTTAACAGCCCACTCCCTCCTCCGAGTGTTCCACCAATGATGGCACCTCCTGCTGCCCCAGCAGCCATCATGCTATTGTGGAGCTGGTTGTATTGCTGTTGGCTTAGTAAGCCCATTGGATCAATCCAATTCACCGGATCATTACCGCAATATCTGAAGATATTGGGATCACCGCCATCGAACTTGATGGGATCCATCTGAAGGAAGCGTCCTAACTCTGGCGAGTAAGTACGAGCCCTGTAATCATAAAGCCCCGTAGCACTGTCATACTCTCTCCCGGTAAAGAGGAACGGGGAAGCAATCGCTGAGACTGCCACCACATTCCCAGCGCCATCCTTTGCTGTCACCTTCCCCCAGGCATCATAACTGTAGCTCTGATAAGTTGCCCCATTGTTGTCGCTCACCATCACCACACTGCCGAGCACATCCTGATGCAGGTAGCGCACACTTCCATCAGCCAGCACCTCTGCCAAGGGGCGATCAATCCCTGGCTCATAGATGTAGGAGGTTGCCGTGTTGCTGCTGGTGTTAAAATCTTCCAGTAGTGAGCTACCCAGATTGAACAAGATCTCTGTTGTTCCATTATTTACCTTGAGGGCCCGATGCCCCAAGCCATCCCGGGCATACAGAACCAATGCATTGGTTCCCTGGGTGGCTTTGCTAAGGTTCCCAAAAGCATCGTAGCTGTAACTCCAATCTCCCATCCCCGCTAAATCCCCACGGCTGTTGTAGCCAAGGGAGGTATTGCCGACGGCACTGTATTGGTTGATCGCATTCACACTGTAGCTGGTTTCTAGGGCATTGGTGCCATTGCTGCTGCTTGTGGAAATCCTGTTCCCAGCACTATCGTAGTCCCACGAAGAGGTGATGGTTGCATTGGTGGAGGACTGGATGCTGCCTGTCAGTTGCCCCATGGCATCGTAGCTATAGGCAGCTCCCAAACTTCCAGTGGTTCCCTTCAAGGTGCTGATGCGCTGCCCTGAGGGATCGTAGCCATATCGCTCCGCCCAGAGGGTCACTGCCCCCTTGGCAACTGTAATCCCTGTCACTTGTCCAACCAGGTCGTAGCTGTAGCTCGTAGTCACTCCGTTAGCCAGTGTGCGCTGGCTGAGTCTTCCGGCTGTGTCGTAGCTGTAGGTGGCCAGCGTTGTATTGTCTTTCTTGATGGCGGTCACCTGACCATCATCGTTGTAGTCGTAGCTGGCTGTAAAACCAGCAGGGTATCGGATCGAGTTGACTGTCCCATTGGCATCATAGTCCAATGTCGTCGTGCGGGTGGTTCCATCCACGCTCTGGGAGATGGTCGAGAGCCTTCCCTCTTCATCATATCCGTATGTTTGCCCCACCGTGAAGGGGTGCTCGCCCGTGGTTGTGGAGGTAGAACTCTCAACCTGTCCAAAGCCGTTGCGCACGAAGCTGCTTACCCCACTTTGGGAACCATAGCTCCAGTTGCGAGAGGTGATTTCTCCAAGCTCGTTGCGGTTAAGGGTTGCCGTGGCTTCTCCTCCCCTGGCACTCCAGTTACTCAAGCGTCCGTTGATGTCGTAGGTGCTGTGTTCGGCGGCAGCATCGGGCCATTGGAACTCGCTGCGCTGACTATCGCCCTGCCAGACGAGGTTGTAGACTTTGTTGCGCGTGTCGGTGAGCCGGGTCAGGTTGCCCTGCGCATTGTTTTGCAAGGAGACGACTGCTCCCAAGGCATCCGTGATCTGGATAGGAAGGTTAAGATCATCGTAACTGGTGGAGGTTGTGTTGTTTAGCGGATCGATTGCCCGGATCTGGTTGAGCCGTGCATCGTAGGCATAGGAGCTTTGTGCCCCGGTCGGCCCCGTCACTCTTTCCACCACTCCCCAGTCGTCAAGATAGGTGTAGTGCCAGGTAGAACCCGAGGGCATTGTCAATGAGGCGACTCGTCCCATGCCGTCGCGACTTAAGGTGGTGACTCTGCCTTGAGGGGTGGTGATTTTAGTGAGCTGCGGCTCTCCAAGGTGAAGGATGTATTCGTAGGTGGTGCTATTGCCTAAGGCATCTTTCTGCATCAGAAGCTGGTTCTTCTCGCCATACATGAAGCTGGCAAGGATGTCTCCATCAGCATTTTTAATCGTTTTCAAGCGATGGCGGGTATCCCACTCAAAGTATCTCTTCACCCATGCCGAGTTGCTCAGCGAGATGACATTTCCCTTGATGTCCCTTTCCAATATCTCATAGCGCCCCAAGGGTCGGATCGTCGTAACTCTCTGCGGCGGCTGGAACTCGCTTGCTCCACTAAATCCCTCGTAGGTATAAGTGGTTTCGTTGTTGTCGGAGTCGTAACTGCTCACCAGATAGCCAGTGCTCGCGTCATAGGCTCCCCGCCACAGCACGCTTGTTGTTGCTTCCCCTGCTCGCTTGTACTCGATCTTGTATGCTTGGCCATAGAGTTTGCCAACGGACTGGTAGTTATAGGTGGTGGTGATGTTGCCAAGCACATCGGTTTTCTTCTCAACGGAGTTGGAGTCCTGATACTCGATCTTCTCGCTTTCTCCAGTAGCAATACGGGTGCGCTGCATGCTGGGACGATTATAGACCACTTTCTTGGAGGAGTCGGCAGCACGAATGGTGTAGTTCCAGATGTCGTCGCTCTTGAGGTATCCGCTAGTCGTGTCAATGACCCAGCTTTTCCACCAACCGGTTTCCTGTGTCAGCGTCAAGCGCTTGGCTCCTCCTCCCTGCGGCTCAAAATGCCACTGCTTGCTGCGCCCGTCCGGGAAGTCCACGGTCTCTAAAGTGCCTCCCGAATACCCAAAGAGGTAGGTGTCTCCATTGACGGTGATGCTGTGTGCCCCACGCCCAACGGAGCTCCCAAGCATATCAGCCCCACTGGAACTCACTCCCAGCTGGATCACGGTGTTGCCACTCGCCACATCATAAACCCGTGTGGCAATACCCGTCGCTCCTTCATCATATTCCCAGCCAACCATCCGCCCTTCGTCTGTTGTCATTCGAAAGATTTTTCCCTGATTAAATTGCAACTCCCAGTTATCCCAGCGCGTGATCGTGAAGACGCCATCGAAGGTTTCCACCCCTTTCCATTGACCGTCATTGCTTAACCAATGTGTAGGCATGGTTTGTGAAGGGACGCCTTTACCACCTGAGTCATTTTGCTTGCCTCCGTCACTTACTGGATTGTCAGTTCCTCCAACCGGCTTGTCTCCTCCTGTCGGTAAGCTTTGCTTGTTAAAGTAGAGGGTCTTTCCACATGGCAGTGTAACTTGATAAAGTATGGCGGTCTCCTTGACAGCCTTGGATTCCAACACCGTCAGACTAAATCCATCCCATCCATAGGGACTGGATCCTTTGTTGGCACTCGAGTAAATCCAGCGCACAGGCAACATCAGCCCTCCTCCAAAATCTGCCTGCCTCAAATCGTCGGTTACTACAAGTGTCCCGTCCCGGTCGCAGTCCCCAAAAACCGAAGTCGGCGGACCAAAATCCGCTGGCAACGCCCTCAGTGGAGTAGTTGAGGCAATAAACAGGGAGATTCCCAAGACAAAGAAGATGTGCTTCACGGTAAAGATGCGATGGCTTGGGATGCTCTCAGAATACTATTTCTTAGGCGCTTTCGGTGTGGGAGTCGGCTTGGGACGCCCCTCCCCAGCAGTAGGATTCTGGGGATTATTGTTTTCTGTCACTGGAACGGGGCAAGTAGCACGCAAAATGCCAATCGTCAGAAAAAGTAAAACGATCACGGTTGTGCCAATTAAGTGGTTGTTTTTCATAAATGCGCAAAACCAATAACCAGCAAATACCATGCCGTAAAGATCCTCTATGTAACAATTTCGCCTTATTCATCATCATCTCTCCTCCTCACCCCCCTTCAGAACACTTGTATGACTCAAGGACTATTTTATCTAGCCCGTAATTTATTGCATTCAATCAGAACCCTGCTTGCTGGAACAAAAAAACCGCAACCGCGTAAGTCGATCCAATCGATGCCCGAGTCGTTCGCCCAGCAGTGTAACAGATAAGGGTTTGCATCGCTTCGAAGCTCCCCCCAAAAAACAACTCTCTTCTTTGCAGAAAGCATCAACTGTCGCTGAGCATCATTGAGTTTTTCTGGAGGATTGACCAAAAAAAGGGTGGCATCTTCCAACCTCAACTCGGTGGGAATCTTGGGATTTCCGCTAAATATGATCTTCTTGCCCTCGGTATGCTTTAAGGTGTCCCAGTCCATAACCACAGTTACCCCTCCCATGCTGCGCAAATCTTTTCCCCAGGTAGTTCCGAGAACGCTTTCATCGGGCTGGCAATAGATCATTTCCCCTCCATTTCCGAACACAAGCATACCGCCTTCCTTGTGAATTGAGTTCTTGAAAATGCCAAATGCAACCATGAGAAAAATAAGTCCAAATGCTGCTCCGGCAATCGTTAGCATGGCCGCTCTACTGGGTAGCTTTCGCCCATCAGGTGACTGACAAATCGCCATGACAAGAGCGGCAAACGGAACGATCCAAAGTATCCATTCCTTACCAAGATGGCTGAACATACAAGCCATTCCCCAAGCTACCCAGATCCCAAACGAAACAGGATTCCTCCAAGTAGCCAGAATGACCAGGAGCCAAGCGATTATATAAAAAAATCCTCCAATCCAGCCGAACTCAACCAGCCATGTGCCATGAGTTGAGAGGAGGTTTTTATAATGACGAGAATCATCGAGTGGCTGAAACCAATTTTCATAAGCGCTGGCTGACTGGCCAATCCCCCAGCCTCCTGGGGCCAAAGCCATGAGGCGAGGAATGGATTCATAAACCACAAGGCGACTGGAAAGAGATCCCTCTTCTGGTGACGAAGCGATCATGCGATGTCCGAGCTTACCGGGCACCACCAGCAGGGCAATCATCACGAGTGCCAGAACCAGCAAGGTACGCCATCGCGTCCATGGTATCGGACAGGCAGCCGCCACCCACCAGGCAAGCCCCCCTGCAAGCAGGGCAACCAGAGCACCTCGCGAGGCAGTAAGTGAGAGCATTGCAAGACAGAGCAAACTGGCTGCCAGGCGCAGGATCAGAGGTAGTCGGCCTTTGCCGGGAATAAGCCAGAAGGCCAATGCCAGCATTGCAAGTAGCGCCCCGGCGGCGTTCGGATTTTGAAAACCAAAAGTGGCTCGGACGGCCAGAGACATCATTAGGGAAGGTCAGGGATGATGCAGCTGTCGCCATGAAGCAAGCAAGCTCTCAGACGGAAGCACAGAGTAGCGAATATCAGAGTCTCCTTGTTTCACTATTTGTTTGGTGATGTTGTCCACGATGACGGGGTGTCGGTTTTTTCTCGTCAAACAAGCAAGATACTCCCGTACAAAGGCATCTAGCTCGCTACTAGGAGCATGCTCTTGGCCGCCCAAACTAATCCATGTCCAGGGATTGCGTTGTCGCCGTCCCTCCTGAAAGTATTGCAGCGTCGAAGCATAGCGTTTGCCGTCTGCTTCCCCACAGACAATCAGCGCCGGGCAGCGAAGGGTTTGTGGGGGAGGGCTTGACCATGCAAAGGAGTATGCACAGAACCCAGCAATTTTCTCAGGAGCCCATGCTGCAAACGACATTGCAAAATGGGCACCACCGCTAAAACCGTACAAGAAGAGCGGCTCGTTAGCTAAATCCGCTTTCTCGATCCCTTGGAGCAATGCCTTTCCAGAACCCCTCTCCGCCACAAAATACCCCTTACCTGCTTCTAGTAAGGAATCGGGAGATTCAAAGTGATAGCCAACGAGGGCAAGATGTTCTTGTTCTGCAAACTGGGTCCAAGCCTTATTATTAATAGCTTCCTCTGAGCTGCCATTCTGGCCAGGACAGAGTACCAAGGTAGCCACTGGATGAGATAAAGAGGGCTTGTGGATAAAGACCTTATTTTTATTGAATTCTGACTCCCCAAAACCAGTGCCAGTCAGCCCCGATAACATGAATACGATCATGCAGCGCCTCATGAAATATTTCGGATTGATGACTGACTGAGAAATCATGATGACTAGCTATCTGGCAAGTGACTCAAGCTTACTTACGAATGTATCCCCAAGCCTTTGCCACATTCTCATCGGGTAGAGGCACTCGCTGCTCCTGCGGAATCTTACTCGATGAAGGACCACGATATACTAATTGTGTGAGCAAATCGCCAGTGAGTTTGGCGTTGTTTAGGTCTTCGAGCATGAGTTCTGAAGGTTTTCTTTTGTCACAGCGAGCGCTAACACCAGCGGCATAATCAAAAAATACATTCCTCAGCTCATCAATCTCGGGGCAGTCCGCGTGTCCTAACCCATTGGCTATTTTTAAGATCATCGGAATTCCTAGCGCTTGGGAAGAATGGTAAAAAGCGACGGCATTATTGCGCCCCCGATCAAGATCGCCCGAACTCACCAGCCAGAGAGGGATTTGAGCATTGTAGTTACAAGTTGGGCGGTCGTAGCTGTTAGCTACATGGATATGGACAGCAAGAAAGAGATTAGGCATTCGTACGGCTAGTCTCTGGCTCCAGTGTGCTCCTGCTGAAATCCCATAGAGAAGGATGCCACTCTCCGGGAGATGCTCATCCCGACAGATTCTCTTCACACCCCCAGCCCATGCACGCGCTACTTCATCAAAGATCAGATCCTCTTTACGCAGTTCGGGTACATTGAGCTGATTATAGCTTAAGCCGGTTTTCCAGAGAATCGCCGTGTTCCAAGTCAGCAGTGCCAACCCATGGCGCTTGGCATATTTTACGATCGGGGAGTTTTCGTTGCGAAGGCTCGCAGCGAGACTTTTGTCCGCACGCTCCCATGTGCAAAAGGCAAGCACCCCTTTTGCAGTCGGTTTTTCCGGAGCATGCCCTTCTGGCAGCCGGAGGAAGAAATGAATCTCGGGCTGTGCGGCTTGGTAGGTTTTGACGCGCAGATCGATGAGCGGAACGAGTGGAGGGGTAGGAACAGGCGTCGCTTTAGGCTTGGCAGAGGAAGGTTTGTTATTCTTTTGTGAGGAGGTGAGATCGAAGGAAGAGGGTTTGAATTCACCTGTCTTGGGAGTTATCGCGTAGGGATCATGGGGAGCTGATACCGCAGGAAATGCAGGAAGGTTACTACTCGTGGGACTGTCAGGAACGGAATTGGAATTTACTCGCTCCCCGAAGGCGGTCATTTCAGCGTGGGCAGGGAACAACCAAAAAATCGAAGCCAATCCTGTCAGCGCCAAGGTGCTAATCCGTTTTGAAGAAATTGGCATTATAGTACGGGACACCGATGTTTTTCTAAACTTTGATCAAATGTGCGGACCGACCATTTTTGATGGCTCAGTGGTTTCGTTACTCATTTTGCCTGTATGCAGGGACAGCCCCCTTTGAGTGACGCTTACTTTTCACTGCTTCTTATATAAAAACCATGGTTTTTTTAAATACCATATATATGACAAACCTGCTCCGCCCAGTATCGAACTAACCGCAGTAGCGGTGAGGATGAGTATCTTCGAAGAGATACTGCTTTGGGGTAAGGAAAAAATGACTTGCGGTATGAAGCTAATACACGCGAGAGCAATTATAGCAAAAACATTTTTCCAAGCAATAATATTTCTATTCCAAATTCCGAATGAAATCCATATCAGCCATACTCCAAAAAAAATTGATGCAAGTAATATTATCCAAGATAAATTTCCTGCGGAAAAAATTATTGTTGCAACGGCTAAATTGCAGAATCCAGATATTGCAAACATTAAAGCCAATTTTTTCATAAACTTCAGATCTGAGTTTTATTTTTTCCTAAAAAACTGAATATATACTGATAATAAAACAAAAAATATCATCAGAAAAAAAACGGTAGATTTAACAATCATGAAAGTTAAGGGATAGTCTTTCTCATACCAAATCCCAACTAAATGATCGTTTGCAAATAGTGAAGTCTGATGTAGTTTATATATTGTGTCATAAGTAATACCACAAATTGCAGCTGCCACAAAAGATAATATCGCCAAGTCCTTCATTTTACGTTTCCTGCAACTGTAAACCCAGCTCCAGCAAAACCTGTAAAGCCACCAGCAGCACTAGGCGGCGGTGAAAAAATGTTATTCCCGTAAGAAAGTGTCTGTTGACCATTTTGGTTAATACTAAGTCTCGCATTAATTCCACCTAGTCCATTTCCAGTTAGCGATACCGTACTACCACAGCCGCTTCTTTCTGAACCTATAGATCCGTTTCCAATATACGGAATTCCTCCTGCGAAGCTAGCACCTACTGAACCATTTAACCCATTGGGTACATTTGGACTGCCTGTGCTAACTTGTACGCTGGCTCCCACGCCAACTCCAAATAATTGGGTAACAGAAAGTTGTCCAGAACTAGGATTGTAGCCAATTCTAACTTGTGCAGCAGCGCCAGCTCCGGCAGTAACGGTGATTTGCCATAACCCCAACGGATCAGTCCAATTGACCGGATCATTACCGCAATATCTGAAGATATTGGGATCACCGCCATCGAACTTGATGGGATCCATCTGAAGGAAGCGTCCTAACTCTGGCGAGTAAGTACGAGCCCTGTAATCATAAAGCCCCGTAGCACTGTCATACTCTCTCCCGGTAAAGAGGAACGGGGAAGCAATCGCTGAGACTGCCACCACATTCCCAGCGCCATCCTTTGCTGTCACCTTCCCCCAGGCATCATAACTGTAGCTCTGATAAGTTGCCCCATTGTTGTCGCTCACCATCACCACACTGCCGAGCACATCCTGATGCAGGTAGCGCACACTTCCATCAGCCAGCACCTCTGCCAAGGGGCGATCAATCCCTGGCTCATAGATGTAGGAGGTTGCCGTGTTGCTGCTGGTGTTAAAATCTTCCAGTAGTGAGCTACCCAGATTGAACAAGATCTCTGTTGTTCCATTATTTACCTTGAGGGCCCGATGCCCCAAGCCATCCCGGGCATACAGAACCAATGCATTGGTTCCCTGGGTGGCTTTGCTAAGGTTCCCAAAAGCATCGTAGCTGTAACTCCAATCTCCCATCCCCGCTAAATCCCCACGGCTGTTGTAGCCAAGGGAGGTATTGCCGACGGCACTGTATTGGTTGATCGCATTCACACTGTAGCTGGTTTCTAGGGCATTGGTGCCATTGCTGCTGCTTGTGGAAATCCTGTTCCCAGCACTATCGTAGTCCCACGAAGAGGTGATGGTTGCATTGGTGGAGGACTGGATGCTGCCTGTCAGTTGCCCCATGGCATCGTAGCTATAGGCAGCTCCCAAACTTCCAGTGGTTCCCTTCAAGGTGCTGATGCGCTGCCCTGAGGGATCGTAGCCATATCGCTCCGCCCAGAGGGTCACTGCCCCCTTGGCAACTGTAATCCCTGTCACTTGTCCAACCAGGTCGTAGCTGTAGCTCGTAGTCACTCCGTTAGCCAGTGTGCGCTGGCTGAGTCTTCCGGCTGTGTCGTAGCTGTAGGTGGCCAGCGTTGTATTGTCTTTCTTGATGGCGGTCACCTGACCATCATCGTTGTAGTCGTAGCTGGCTGTAAAACCAGCAGGGTATCGGATCGAGTTGACTGTCCCATTGGCATCATAGTCCAATGTCGTCGTGCGGGTGGTTCCATCCACGCTCTGGGAGATGGTCGAGAGCCTTCCCTCTTCATCATATCCGTATGTTTGCCCCACCGTGAAGGGGTGCTCGCCCGTGGTTGTGGAGGTAGAACTCTCAACCTGTCCAAAGCCGTTGCGCACGAAGCTGCTTACCCCACTTTGGGAACCATAGCTCCAGTTGCGAGAGGTGATTTCTCCAAGCTCGTTGCGGTTAAGGGTTGCCGTGGCTTCTCCTCCCCTGGCACTCCAGTTACTCAAGCGTCCGTTGATGTCGTAGGTGCTGTGTTCGGCGGCAGCATCGGGCCATTGGAACTCGCTGCGCTGACTATCGCCCTGCCAGACGAGGTTGTAGACTTTGTTGCGCGTGTCGGTGAGCCGGGTCAGGTTGCCCTGCGCATTGTTTTGCAAGGAGACGACTGCTCCCAAGGCATCCGTGATCTGGATAGGAAGGTTAAGATCATCGTAACTGGTGGAGGTTGTGTTGTTTAGCGGATCGATTGCCCGGATCTGGTTGAGCCGTGCATCGTAGGCATAGGAGCTTTGTGCCCCGGTCGGCCCCGTCACTCTTTCCACCACTCCCCAGTCGTCAAGATAGGTGTAGTGCCAGGTAGAACCCGAGGGCATTGTCAATGAGGCGACTCGTCCCATGCCGTCGCGACTTAAGGTGGTGACTCTGCCTTGAGGGGTGGTGATTTTAGTGAGCTGCGGCTCTCCAAGGTGAAGGATGTATTCGTAGGTGGTGCTATTGCCTAAGGCATCTTTCTGCATCAGAAGCTGGTTCTTCTCGCCATACATGAAGCTGGCAAGGATGTCTCCATCAGCATTTTTAATCGTTTTCAAGCGATGGCGGGTATCCCACTCAAAGTATCTCTTCACCCATGCCGAGTTGCTCAGCGAGATGACATTTCCCTTGATGTCCCTTTCCAATATCTCATAGCGCCCCAAGGGTCGGATCGTCGTAACTCTCTGCGGCGGCTGGAACTCGCTTGCTCCACTAAATCCCTCGTAGGTATAAGTGGTTTCGTTGTTGTCGGAGTCGTAACTGCTCACCAGATAGCCAGTGCTCGCGTCATAGGCTCCCCGCCACAGCACGCTTGTTGTTGCTTCCCCTGCTCGCTTGTACTCGATCTTGTATGCTTGGCCATAGAGTTTGCCAACGGACTGGTAGTTATAGGTGGTGGTGATGTTGCCAAGCACATCGGTTTTCTTCTCAACGGAGTTGGAGTCCTGATACTCGATCTTCTCGCTTTCTCCAGTAGCAATACGGGTGCGCTGCATGCTGGGACGATTATAGACCACTTTCTTGGAGGAGTCGGCAGCACGAATGGTGTAGTTCCAGATGTCGTCGCTCTTGAGGTATCCGCTAGTCGTGTCAATGACCCAGCTTTTCCACCAACCGGTTTCCTGTGTCAGCGTCAAGCGCTTGGCTCCTCCTCCCTGCGGCTCAAAATGCCACTGCTTGCTGCGCCCGTCCGGGAAGTCCACGGTCTCTAAAGTGCCTCCCGAATAACGTAGGCATTATTGTCCGTCTACCGCTTGCAAGCGGTGTCCTTTCGGGGAAGTTCACGGCGAAAACGACCTTCGCCTCACGGGATCACCGCAACTACAATCAAGATGGAGCGGCTTTCAATATCGGTGAGACCTTTGCAGGAATCAGGTTTGGAAAAGCAGTCTCCCTCGCGGAGCAATTTCGTTCGTTTGTTCCGATGGGCTGGGATATGGCCTCCATGGCACAACGATGGATTCTCGATCACGAGGCGGTAAGTACAGTGATCACGGGGGCCAGCAAGCCCGAGCAGGTTCTGCGCAACGCCGCTGTCTCCGAGCTTCCTCCGATTGATTCGGCAGTCCATATTAAACTCCGCGATTTCTACAACCGCTCCGTTGCCTGTGAGATCCGTGGCCCGTATTGATCCCAGCAGATTTCATCATCACCAATGAATTCCGCCCCTCTTCCGAGCCGCGGATCGTACCGTTGGGTGATCTGTGCCCTCCTTTTCGCCGCAACGGCGATTAACTACGCAGACCGTCAGGTCATCAGCTATCTCAAGGAGTTCTTCTGCTCTCCGGTAGACATGGGCGGATTCGGATGGACGAACTCCGATTACGCCAATGTCACAACGGTTTTCACCGCATTCTACGCCAGCATGACCATACTTACGGGTTGGTTGATTGACAAGATAGGCACAAAACTCGGCCTAGCCCTTTCCCTCATCGTCTGGTCCGTGTTTGGGATAGTTAACGCGTTTGTCGGCAGCTTGACCCCTGCACACATGGTCGTCAGGAGCCTCTTCGGAATCGGTGAGGCCGGCAACTTCCCTGCCTCGATCAAGACCGTAGCCGAATGGTTTCCGAAACGGGAGCGGTCGTTAGCGACCGGTATCTTCAACAGCGGAACTAATGTCGGAGCGATGATCGCGGCGCTCTTCGTTCCATGGTGTCTCATTCATTTCGGCGACCAGCTTGGCTGGAAGATGGCCTTCATCCTCACCGGTGCAGCCGGCCTCCCATGGCTGATCTTCTGGTTCTGGTTCTATGCGCCCCCCGCCGGGCAAAAGCGCCTCTCGAAGGAGGAATTCGACTACATCCACAGTGACCAGGATGAGACCCGGGAGCAGGAACTCCTCGAGGACAAATCCGGCACGAAAGTCTCCGCCTCCTTTTTCTCATTTTCTGGCAGGATGACGAAATCCGGCTTCGTCGGTGTCACCTGCATGACTCTCTTCCTGTGCCTGTTCTTCTATTTCATCTCGACAATGTTTCCTGCATTGAGCCGAAATGAGATCCTCTCCCTCTATGGTTGCGTCGGCGCAGTCGCATTCTGTTCCAGCCTTGTCGCGCAAGCCCGCCGCTGGCACGACCTCGACAAGTCGGGATGGTTCATCCTGCTGAATCTTGTGCCTGTCATCGGTACGATCTGTTCTATTCTCTTCCTTGCTATGCGGGCCGGAACAGAGGGATCGAATCGCTATGGCCTCGCCCCCAAGTCCGGAGTGCTCGGCTATCGACAAACATGGGCGTTCTTCCTCGGCAAATTCATGACGGACGGCATTTGGTGGTTCTACTTATTCTGGCTACCGGATTACCTCAAGAAACAGTTCGGAATGACAAAGCATGAGATTATGCTTCCCACCTTCACCGTCTATGGGATCGCGATCGTGGGCAGCATTTACGGGGGTAGTATCCCTATGACGCTGCTGAAGCGGGGTATGAAGATCTATCAAGCGCGGATGACGGCGATGTTCCTCATCGCGCTGTTTCCCCTAACGGTGCTCACCACCCAGTATTTCGCGGACGTGAGCCGCTTCGGTCACCTTGCTTCCACCTTTGCAGTCGTCATCATCTGCATCGGCGCGGCGGCCCATCAGGCGTGGTCGGCCAACCTTTTCACTACTGTCTCCGACATGTTCCCGACAAAGGTAGTCGGTTCCGTAACGGGACTTGGCGCGATGGCGGGCGGACTCGGTGGGGTGATCATCCTGAAGCTCTCGGGCACCATGACAGATGCCTACAAGGATCACCCTCAGCATGCTTACCTCATCATGTTCACGATCAGTGCGTTGAGCTACCTCATCGCCTGGTGCATCATGAAGATTCTTGTGCCCAAGCACAGGCCGATTACCAATCTTTGATCGATTCATGGACTGCCATTAACCAACGCAATCAGACAACATCGAGTAACCTTCTATCAACAATTATGAGCGCAATACCCTCAGCACGCCCCTTCATCCACGACGACTTTCTGCTCGAGACGAAGAGCGCCAGAAACCTCTATCATCACCACGCTGAGAATCAGCCCCTCATTGATTATCACTGCCACCTCGATCCTTCCGAGATTGCGAAGGATCGTCGATGGAAGACCATCACCCAGATCTGGCTCGGCGGGGACCACTATAAGTGGCGCGCGATGCGTGCCGCTGGGGTGCCCGAGGAGTTCTGCTCGGGATCCGCACCCGACCGGGAGAAATTCCGCCGTTTCGCTGCAGTTCTTCCGCGGGCTCTCCGCAACCCCCTCTACCACTGGTGTCATCTTGAGCTTTCCCGAGCCTTTGGTATCGAAACACTGCTCGGCCCAGATACCGCCGATGAAATCTACGATGCGGCAAATGAGGTGATCAATCGCCCCGAATTTTCCGCGTGCGGTCTCCTTTCGAAGTTCAATGTCAAGGTAGTCTGCACCACGGACGATCCAGTCGACACGCTTGAGCATCACCGCGCGATCGCGGCGGATTCGTCTATCCGGACGCTAGTTCTGCCGACATGGCGCCCCGATAAGGCGTGGGCCGTCGGCCAGCCCGTGACCTTTGTTCCTTGGATGAAAAAACTCGAAGCGGCGACCGATTCTGCCATCACCAGTCTCACTTCAATGCTCCAAGCTCTGCGTACACGGCACGACTATTTCGCTGATCATGGATGCCGCCTTTCCGACCGTGGTTTAGAATTCGTTCCCGAGGAGGAATGCACGCAGAAAGAGGCTTCCGAGATCTTCGACAAATGTCGATGCGGCCACCTCCTTTCGCCCCTAGAGGCAAGAAAGTTCCAATCATTCCTCCTCCACGAATTCGCCTGCTGGGATGACGCCAAGGGATGGACCATGCAGATACACGCTGGGGCGATCCGCAACAACAACTCCCGGGCCTATTCCCAACAGGGACCCGACACCGGCTACGACTCGATCGGCGATTTCACGATGGCCAGAGGACTCTCGCTTCACCTTGACCGTCTAGATGCTCAGGGAAAATTACCAAAAACGATCCTCTACAATCTCAACCCTGGGGACAACGAGGTCTTCGCCTCAATGGCCGGGAATTTTCAGGACGGGATCACCCCGGGCAAGATCCAGTTCGGCAGTGGATGGTGGTTTCTCGACCAACTCGACGGCATGACGCGTCAGATCGAGACCCTCTCTCAGATAGGCCTGCTCGGACATTTTGTTGGCATGCTCACCGACAGCCGCTCCTTCCTCTCCTACACCCGTCACGAGTATTTCCGCAGACTCCTCTGCAACATTATCGGTGCGGATGTCGAGCGCGGCCTCATCCCTGATGACGAGCGACTCCTCGGCCCACTCGTGCAGGATATTTGCTATAGGAACGCCCGCAGCTACTTCGTTTTCCCACTCAAGGACTGAGCCGGGGGCTCAGATGACGTACCATCACATTAGCTTTCCACTGCTAAAATTTTTCTCCTCTGGATTCTTGGTTTATTCAGAGGACTATTTCGTACACAAGAGGCTCTACAGAGATGGACAGGGAAGCGTGTTTGGCAGGTTGCCTCAGAAGAGCGAGAGAGACGGGGGCTTCCAAAGTGTCGAAAATGCTTATAGATGAGAATTTGGGTTTTTCTGCTTACTTATCGATTAGCATTCATTAATTGTAGAAACTTTTATCCAAGAATAGACAATCTATTCTGTTTTGTTATGTTCCTTACTCGAAAAGTGCCGACTTCTGGATGCTCTCTGCCGAAGCATCATGTTTTCCCAATGGCAGTTTACATAAAAAAATACCATGCCGCTCACGATAGGAATCCCACGAGAAACCGCCCACGGAGAAAAACGAGTAGCCACTGTTCCAGAGGTGGTAGAAAAACTTATCAAGCTGGGCTTTCTCGTCACCGTTGAAGCGGGAGCGGGTCATGGGGCCCATTTTAGCGACGAGTCCTATGCCATTGCCGGTGCCAGCATCATTGAAGGGGCTGCACCACTCTGGAGTGCCAGCGATATTGTCTTCAAGGTGCGTGGACCGAATGCGGAGGAAATCGCCTTGATGCGAGAGGGCACCACCTTGGTGAGTTTCATCTGGCCTGCCCAAAATCCCGATCTTCTTCAACTGCTTGCCGCAAAAAAAGCGACAGTACTTGCCATGGACAGCGTCCCACGCATTTCCCGTGCGCAGAAACTGGATGCCTTGAGTTCGATGGCCAATATCGCCGGATACAGGGCAGTCATCGAGGCAGCCCATCACTTCGGTCGTTTTTTCACAGGACAGATCACCGCCGCCGGAAAGGTGCCTCCGGCCAAGGTTTTTGTGATCGGGGCGGGTGTTGCCGGACTCTCAGCCATCGGCACCGCATCAGGTTTGGGTGCCATCGTGAGAGCGAATGATACGCGACCCGAGGTGGGGGATCAGGTGAAATCGATGGGTGGTGAATTTGTCACCGTGGATTACGAGGAGGAGGGTTCCGGCACGGGTGGCTACGCCAAACTGATGAGCGAAGGTTTTCAGAAAGCCCAGCGCGAAACTTTTGCCAAGCAGGCCAGTGAAGTTGACATCATCATCACCACGGCACTCATCCCTGGAAAACCGGCACCGCTTCTGATCACAACCGACATGGTAAAATCAATGAAGCCCGGCAGTGTCATTGTCGATATGGCAGCGGAGCAGGGAGGCAACTGTGAACTGACAGAACCCGGGAAAGTGGTTGTGAAACATGGGGTCACCATCATCGGCTATACCGATCTGCCAAGCCGACTGGCCAAGCAGGCCTCCACGCTTTACTCCAACAATGTGCTCCGCCTGACCGAGGAACTCTGCAAAACCAAGGACGGACAGATCAATGTCAACATGGAGGACGAAGTTCTCCGGGGCACGACGGTCATCAAAGGTGGGCAGATCACTTGGCCGCCACCGGCACCCAAACTTTCGGTCGCCCCTTCGAATCCAGCTGAAACACCCGTTCCCGCAAAGCCCGCCGCTCATGGCGATTCCGGATCGAAAACTTCAGGAATGACTGTCGCATTTGGTTTTCTGGGAGCCGCCCTTCTCTTTCTGCTGATCGGGGCTTACGCTCCTCCCGCATTTCTGGGACACTTCACCGTCTTTGTGCTGGCCTGCTTTGTCGGCAATATGGTGGTTTGGAATGTCACCCCCTCGCTGCACACACCGCTCATGAGTGTCACCAATGCGATCAGCAGCATCATTGCCATTGGAGCCCTGATGCAGATCGCACCTCCACTCGCAGGCTTTACGGATCGCCCCGATCTTTGGATTCGCTCCCTAGCGGTGCTCGGAATCACGCTCACCGCGGTCAATATGTTCGGCGGCTTCGCAGTCACCCGTCGTATGCTCTCCATGTTCCGTAAATAATGAATCCCTCATGATCTCCCTCAGCCTCGCTTCGGTTGCCTATCTGGGTGCTGCCATTCTATTTATTTTCAGCCTCGGCGGACTTTCTCATCCGGAAACCTCCCGTCGTGGAAATCTCTACGGTATCATTGGCATGGCGCTTGCCGTCCTGGCCACCATTCTGGGGCCGCGCGTCACCCCGGAAGGACTTCCCTGGATCATCGGAGCCATGGCGGTTGGAGGTTCGATCGGTCTCTACGCGGCCCGCAAAATTCAGATGACGCAGATGCCGGAACTGGTGGCTCTCATGCACAGTCTGGTCGGACTTGCCGCAGTGCTGGTCGGCTTTGCCAACTACATTGATCCCGCAGCCGCAGCCAATCTCAGCAGTGCAGAAAAGGCCATTCATGAAATCGAAATCTACCTTGGCATCTTGATCGGAGCGGTCACCTTCTCCGGATCGCTGATCGCATTTGGCAAACTCTCAGGGAACATCAGCGGCAATCCCCTGCTTCTCCCGGGTCGCCATTGGCTCAATCTGCTCGGCCTGCTGATCGTTATTTTTGTCGGATTCAAATTCCTGCATTCCGAATCGCTGGCTGATGGAATGCTGTTTCTGGGGATCATGACACTTCTCTCTCTGCTCTTTGGCATTCATATGGTGATGGCCATAGGGGGAGCGGACATGCCAGTGGTGGTCTCCATGCTCAACAGTTACTCGGGATGGGCTGCCTCGGCGACCGGCTTCATGCTCAATAATGATTTGCTGATTGTCACAGGTGCCTTGGTCGGATCAAGCGGCGCGATTCTTTCCTACATCATGTGCCGCGCCATGAACCGTCAGTTTCTGAGCGTAATCGCGGGGGGATTCGGCACCACATCGGGAACCAAGGGTTCCGGGGGAAGCAAAACGGCGCCTGAGGGAGAAGTGACACCCATCAGCGCTGCCGAGACAGCGGAACTGCTGCGCTCGTCGAAGAGAGTCATTATCGTACCGGGATACGGAATGGCGGTCGCCCAAGCCCAGCACACCGTGTATGAGATCACCAAGTTCCTGAGGGAACAGGGGGTAAAAGTGAGTTTCGCGATTCATCCGGTCGCCGGTCGTATGCCGGGTCACATGAATGTCCTGCTTGCCGAAGCCAAGGTTCCCTACGACATCGTGATGGAGATGGACGAGATCAATGACGAATTCCCAGAGGCGGATGTCGCCATGGTGATCGGTGCCAACGACATCGTGAATCCCGCAGCCCAAGAAGATCCGGGCAGTCCCATTGCCGGTATGCCAGTGCTGGAAGTCTGGAAAGCCAAACATTCCATCGTCATGAAACGGAGCATGGCCTCGGGATATGCGGGCGTGGACAACCCTCTTTTCTACAAGGAAAACAACAGCATGCTCTTCGGTGATGCCAAGAAAATGCTCGATGAAGTGCTGGTCGCGCTGAAGTCGTAACTTCCGATCGCGTCAGAATTTCTCAGAAGAGTGAGCTAATGGTTCTCGCGCGGTCGTAACAAATCAGCGACTGGCGGGAGCTGATAGGACTGCAAAGCAGCCCCGTCACGAGCGGCTCAGGAGAGACTGAGTTCAAACGCGAAGCAATGGCCGGGCATACCGCAAGCGAGCAACAATGAATCTCCGCGCTAAAATCCCAAGCCTAACTATTGGCAGATACCAATAAGTTCCGAATCTGGATCATATTGAAGGTAGGGCCCAAGCCACTTCTCCACCTCGGTGACAGGCATTCTCTTCCTCTTGGCATAATCCTCAATCTGGTCACGGCCCAGTTTTCCGACGGCAAAGTAGCGGGCCTCGGGAGACGCGAAGTAGAGGCCCGAGACAGAGCTGGCAGGATACATCGCCAGACTCTCCGTAAGGGTGATGCCAGTGTGTGTCGTGGCATCAAGCAGGCGGAAGAGTTCCCATTTCTCGGTATGATCGGGACAGGCGGGATAGCCTGCCGCCGGACGAATGCCACGGTATTTTTCACGGACAAAATCTTCCTTGCTTAGATTCTCCGCGAGGCCAAATCCCCAGAGATCACGAGCCTGCTTGTGCAGCCATTCCGCAGCAGCCTCTGCGAAGCGATCTCCAAGGGCTTTCACCAGCAGGGCCGTGTAGTCGTCGTGCTGTTTTTCAAAAGACTCGGCATAAGTGTGCACCTCTGGCCCGGCGGTGACAGCAAATCCTCCCAAAGAATCCATACGGCCAGAATCACGGGGGGCGATGTAATCGGCGAGGGAATAGTTTGGCTGACCGGCAGGCTTTTTATTCTGCTGACGCAACATGTGGAAGGTTCCAACGACCGAAGAACGCTCCGCATCGGCATAGAGTTCAATATCATCGCCCACTCGATTGGCAGGCCAGAATGCCATCACGCCGCGTACACGGAAGATTTTATCAGCAACGATTTTTTCCAGCACGCGCAGGGCATCCTGATGCAATTCGGTCGCCTGCGTTCCGATCTCCGGATCACTCAACAGTCCCGGATATCGTCCACGCATTTCCCAGGCATGGAAGAAGGGTGACCAGTCGAAATAGTCCACCAGTTCCCCAAGCGGGATTTCATCAAAGGAAATGAGTCCCTCCTTGGCAGGTATGGCAATCTCTGCGGCAGTCCAATCAATTGGCAGGATGTTTTCCCGCACGGAGGCGATGGGAAGCAACTCTCCCTTCACACGCTTGTTGGCATGTTCGTCACGGAGACGGCTGTGATTTTCTTCCACCTGCAACCGATAGGCCTCCTTGCGATCCTCGGAAAGGAGTTCGGCAGCAACTCCCACGACTCGGGAGGCATCCAGCACGTGAACGACGGGGTGAGGGTATTCCTGAGCGATTTTCACTGCTGTGTGTGCCGGACTGGTCGTGGCTCCTCCGATGAGCAGAGGAATTGTAAATTTCTCCCGCTTCATTTCCCGTGCGACATGCACCATCTCATCGAGCGAGGGAGTGATCAGGCCGCTCAGACCGATGATGTCGACTTTGTGTTCTCTGGCCGCAGCCAGGATCTTATCGCAGGGCACCATGACCCCGAGATCGACGACTTCGTATCCATTGCAGGCCAGCACCACACCCACGATGTTTTTACCAATGTCATGCACATCACCCTTTACTGTGGCCATCAGAATCTTGGTCGCGGCAGTTGTGTCGGCCGCAGCTGCTTTCTCGGCCTCCATGTAGGGGGTGAGGTAGGCGACGGCCTTCTTCATCACGCGGGCGCTCTTGACCACCTGGGGGAGGAACATTTTGCCGGCACCAAAGAGATCCCCAACAACGCGCATCCCGTCCATGAGGGGCCCCTCAATCACAAGCAGTGGCCGCACCAGTTTCTGCCGCGCCTCTTCAGTGTCCTCATCAATGAAATCGACGATGCCTTTGATGAGAGCGTGAGCGAGGCGTTTCTCCACGGGCTCACTGCGCCATGCTAGCTCAACTTTTGCCTCTTTCACCGCACCACCGCCGGCAACCTTCAAGGCCTCCGCATAATCCACCAGTCGCTCGGTGGCATCGGGACGGCGATTGAGGATCACATCCTCGGCCATCGAGAGCAACTCAGGCTCGATCTCTTCATAGACCTCAAGCATTCCGGCATTGACGATCGCCATGTCGAGACCGGCCTTGATGGCATGGTAAAGGAAGACAGAGTGCATGGCCTCTCGCACGGGATTGTTCCCACGGAAGGAGAAGGAGATGTTACTCAACCCGCCGCTACACTTGGCACCCGGCAGGGTGGCCTTGATCTCATTTACGGCCTCGATGAAATCAACTGCGTAGTTGTTGTGCTCCTCGATTCCCGTGGCGACCGTTAGGATATTCGGATCAAAAATAATGTCCTCGGGATCGAAGCCGATCTTGTCCACAAGCAGGCGATAGGCCCGGGTGCAAATGCGCACCTTATCGTCTTTGGTCGCAGCTTGTCCTTCCTCGTCAAAAGCCATGACAATGACTGCGGCACCATATCGCTGAGCAAGACGGGCGCGTTTGAGAAAAGCCTCCTCCCCATCCTTCAGGCTGATCGAATTCAAAATACATTTTCCCTGAATGCACTTCACTCCTTTCTCCAGCACCGACCACTTGGAGCTATCGATCATGATCGGCACACGACTGATCTCGGGATCGGCCACAAGGAGATGTAGAAAGGTTTCCATGACAGCCTCACTATCGAGCATTCCTTCATCGACATTGATATCAAGAATGTTTGCACCGCTCTCCACCTGCTGTCTGGCCACCGAGAGGGCAGCTTCGTAGTCCCCGGCAATGACGAGCTTGGAGAACTTCGGCGATCCCGTGACATTCGTCCGCTCACCGACCATCATGAAGGAATGCTTCTTCTCAATGGTGAGTGCCTCCAATCCGCTCAGACGCAGTGCGGCAACTGGGGTCGATGGCTTGCGCGGAGGATGGGATCGCACAGCTTCGGCAATCGCCGCAATATGCTCCGGTGTGGAACCGCAGCAACCGCCGACCACATTGAGCCATCCCTCGCCAGCGAAGTCCGCAACGAGTGCAGCCATCTCGGAGGCCGACTGGTCATAGCCTCCAAACGCATTGGGCAGTCCCGCATTGGGATAGCAACTGATAAAGCAGTCGGCGATGCGCGAGAGTTCCTCGATGTAGGGACGCATTTCAGCGGCACCGAGAGCGCAGTTGATACCGACTGCAAGGGGCTTGGAATGACGGACGGAGTTCCAGAATGCCTCCACGGTCTGGCCTGAAAGCGTGCGACCCGAGGCATCAGTGATCGTCACCGAGAGAATGATCGGCCAGCGCATGCCACGGCGCTCAAAGACCTCCTCACAGGCAAAGATTGCAGCTTTGAGATTGAGCGTGTCAAAGACGGTTTCCAGTAGCAGTAGATCCACTCCCCCGTCCAACAGAGCCTCAATCTGCTCGGCATAGGCAATCACCAGTCCGTCAAAATGAACGGCACGGTAGCCGGGATTATTCACATCCGGCGACATAGAGGCAGTACGATTGGTCGGCCCCACTGATCCCGCCACATAGACCCGTTTACCCGGATGAGCCGCCATGAATTCCTCAGCTGCTTCCCGGGCAACCTTGGCTCCCGCAAGATTGATCTCACGCACAGCATCCTCAAGTCCGTAATCAGCTTGAGAAACGGTAGTCGTACTAAAAGTGTTGGTCTCGACGATGTCACTCCCCGCCTCGAAGTAGGCACGATGAATTCCCTTGATGATGTCGGGTCGCGTGATCGAGAGGAGGTCATTGTTTCCCTTGAGATCATGACTGTGCCCCTTGAACCGCTTCCCCCGGAAATCCTCTTCGGTGAGCGGGTGCCGCTGGATCATTGTTCCCATCGCTCCATCAAGGAAGGCAATGCGGCTGGAAAAAAGCTCATGGAGCTGAGTAAAGGACGGGGAGTTAGTGAGTGAGGTTGGCATGGTCAGGAGGTCTGGAGTAGCGTGGAAGTGTGGAGAATTTTTCCGAGAGCATCTGTTGTGGGAAAACTACCGTGCGCATCATCTGCCCAGCCTCCTTTGCTAAGAGAGGAACCCGGCGATTTCCCCTGCTGTTGACTCTTGGTACTTTGGATGCGGAGGCGTGTGCCGAGACGATTGCTCGTCTGAATGCTGAAGGAGTGCTGCCGGAGATGATCGTGGCACACATCACTCCAACAGATGGAGGAATGGACGGGATCGTGGCTGACCTGCAAGAAAAACTCCGCCTGCTTAATACTCACGCTACCCGCTGGATTTTGGGAACGGGTCATCAAGCGGTCCAAGCATTGGAAAGCGTGCTGGAAAGACCCGATCTCTTCGGCTCCTCTATCGGTCTTTCGACTTCCTTTGAGGGACTCGAGGGTGCTCCTCCTCTCCATTCTCCGATGCTTGGGAAACTGGACGAACTGGAAACCCTCCCGACGGGTGTTCGTCTCTACTTTGACTACGGAACACTGGGGCTGGATGAATGCTACGAACCGTATCATCGCGATCTCGGATCGATCCTGCGAAGCAAGGGGTGGCAGGATGGCAGAGAGTTCGAGATCAAGCGTAGTCCGGGTGGAGAGCAAACACCCGATTCGTGGCGGGTGCGTCTCGATCCTGCTCTTCGATGGCTTGCCGCGAAATGACATCAACTAACAGCTACAGAGTTGCGTTGCATGGCCGGTGACTGCTGTTCCAGCATCACGAATACGGCGGTGAAAAGAAGGTCTCCGATCAGACTATTTCGCAGAAACGACCAGGTGGGAGGATAGCCCGGCAGTCCCACAGTCAATGCCTGTATCCATCCTGCCCAATCTTGGGGATAGGCACTCTGTCCCATCCAGCATCCGGTATTCGTCACGATGTAAAATATCAACGAGGCAACAAGCGTTCCTGCCAACGCCGGAAGGCATGCAATTCTCCGCCCACGCAGCATCCAGCCGATACCGATTGCAAAGAGGTAGCAGGGAAGCGTCCAGAGAAGCTGCTTTGAAACCAGTGGTTCCCCATAGTGGAGATTAAGCAGGGCATCAGAGATCAGTAGGGCGACCAGAGGGATCACCAACCCCATGAACCCCGGAAGAAAGAGCGCTCCGCAGAGAGCTGCGGCCATGAGCGGGGAAAAGTTGGGCAGGACTTCCGGCGCCAGATCAACCCGGAGAACCCGGAAGAAAATCCCGCTGAGAAGCAGAACGCAGGCAAGGAGGGTGCTTCTTGAAAACAGAGACGATGAATGAGAAGGCATGGGCATGATTATTGAGGTGTCACGAGCGTGGGATCAAGTCGACCGATGTTGGCACCAGGCAGACGGGAATCAAGCGTTCCCGGCATCATGGGCAGATAACCGGCAGAGCCATTGGCATAACCGACCATGGCACTCCCGCCGACACGGAAATGGACGGTTTTTTCCGTTGTGTTGAAATAGTAAAATTCCTCGGCCATCGGATGCTTAGCGGAAGCCGGTGCCTGAAAGGTATTCACCTGGGCGCAGGTGGCAAAGACAGGCACCTTTCCTGGATTGGAAAAGGTCAGGGGATTTTTGCCCTGCAAGACCAGATTGTAACCGTAGGCAAAATGTGTGTGTCCATACTTTGGCTTGAAGACATTCCCCGTTCGAGTGAAGGAGGGATCTTCAGCCATTCCACCCGAGGCAGCTATATAGGGCCCGAGGGGCCCTTGATTCAGATCAAGCCATCGGCTCCCTTCCGGGGAACTCATGCTTGCCGCAGATTCATAGCCAAACCACCATTGGGTTCCCCCCGAAGCCGCCTGACGATATGGCCAGAAGGTCTGATCATTCTCGGCAAGATAGGATTGGGCCGCCGCATTGAGCTGGGAAATGACATGTGCACTCACGGCATCGGTGCTGGAAGCATAGACACTTCTCACTGCTGGAATCAGCAGAGCCGCGAGCAAGGCAATGATTGCCATGCTCACCAGCAATTCGGTCAGAGTGAAACCCGCGACTGGCAGGAGCGGGTTGGCCTGCGATGAACGAGCAACCCCACTGGGGCGAGCGGCTCGGGCGCGCCCGAGTCCAAGGCCTAGATTATTTCTTTTGGAGTGGTAGTTTTCCATCGGGTGAAAAGGAAGAGCGTCGCCACGGAAAGGAGAGTAAGTGGAATTATTGCAGGTTCTGGAACTGCAGAGATGGAAACGGAAGGTGGGGTATCAACTCCACTTGTTCCCCAACTTGCGAAACTCCAACCATCCCAAGAACCGGGAGCAATGGAACGAGATCCCATTCCGTTATTCGCATAATTCCACTGACTTGGTGAAGCGGGATCAACTGCGCCATCCAGCCCTCCCGATAAATAATAAGACCAATAGGTGCCTGACGAAAAATCAGGGGCTGTCGTTGATGTGACAGGATTACCCCCATAAGTCAGCGATGTCAGAGAATCACCAAACGAAAAGGTGGTGGTGCCAAGCACTAGCGGCGTACTGTTAGTCACCTGCTTAAGCAGATCATAACCGGTCAACGGATTATTGGCGTCGTAGGTGTAGTGATACACAAACTCCAAAGGAGTAGAATAGAGCGTCGATTCATCAATCACCAAAAAGGAAATATCCACGCCTGTTCCGACACTGATAATCGTAGGATCAACCCCCGTCAACACAGCTGAATGAAGGGAGGAAAGCCAAGAAATCCCTATCATGAAAGCGAGCGAAAATAAATGCCGCGCCTTTAATTGAATCAACATATTCATATTTGATGATATGTTTATGAAAAGAACAACTGAAATCTGAAAAAAGAACCAAATCCCTCAGCGAAAACAAATGACAGCACCGGCTTTGTTGCCGACGACGATGCCCCGAAGCTAGTCGAGGATTTCCAAAACCACCTTTTTCCCCTGCTTCTCACCAGCAGCATTCAGCAGCTCGCGGAGGGCATTGATAGTGGTCCCACCTTTGCCAATCAGGCGACCGACATCGCTCTTACGCAGGGAGAGCTGAAAAATGATTATTCCTGATTCTTCCCGATGGGTTAAAATTGCCTCATCGGGGTATTTGACGAGTTGCTGCACCACATAGCGCAGGAACTCGTCCATAAAATACTAGGCCGCCACCTCAGCAGGAGCCGAAGCTACCGCCTTACGAGCCTTGGTGATGAAACTCTGCACCGTCTGTGAGGGACGGGCTCCCACGCTAAGCCAATATTCAGCGCGATTCAGATTGATCTTGTAGTTCTCACCGGACTGCTTCGGATCGTAATGACCGATCAGTTCGATGAACTTGCCATCACGCGGACTGCGCTGGTCAGCCACCGCGATACGGTAGAAAGGATGGTTGCGGGCGCCTTCGCGTCGGAGTCGGATTGCTACTGCCATGGGAGTCGGTTAGGTAAGGTTTGTGAGTGATTTGGAGCGAGGCCTGGGATTCCGCCGGAAGCGAAACGAGACATCATTTTTTTCATTTTTCCCGTGTTCTTGGCGAGTTTTTTCATCTGGCCGAAGCGCAACAGGAGATTATTCACCTCAGTGACGGAATTGCCGCTGCCGCGGGCGATGCGTTGGCGACGGCGTGCGTTGAGAATCTCGGGGCGCTTCCGTTCGCCGGGCGTCATGGAGAGAATGATCGCCTCGACTCGCTGCAGTTCTTTTCCGTTCACTGCGGAACTAGGGAGACTAGCCGCCCCAGGGATCATGCCAAGCAGATTTTCCAAGGGGCCCATTCTCCTGATCATCCGAAGCTGTGCAAGGAAGTCTGAAAGGTCGAAAGAAGCATTTTTCATTTTTGCTTCCAAGCGTGTCATTTCCTCGACTTCCACCGCCTCGGCAGCCTTTTCCACAAGGCTCACCACATCACCCATTCCGAGAATGCGCCCGGCCAGTCGTTCAGGATAAAAAGGCTCAAATTGCTCCACCTTCTCACCGACACCGGCAAATTTGATCGGCTGTCCAGTGACCGAACGGAGGGATAGGGCAGCACCGCCACGGGCATCACCATCAAGCTTTGTGAGGATCAATCCGGTAAGTCCGAGAGCCGCATGGAACTTTTCCGCAACACTCACCGCCTGCTGTCCGGTAGCAGCATCGCAGACCAGCAGGATCTCTTCCGGCCGTAGCAACTCCTTGAGCCTCACCAGTTCGCCTACAAGATCGTCATCGATCTCACGACGGCCCGCCGTATCGTAAATTTCGACATTTCCACCCTGCGTCTCGCACCAGGCAAGGGCCCGGCGGGCGACTGCAAGAACATCGCTCTCGGATGGCTCGGGCTTGAAGACCGGCACCTCGATCTGCTGACCGAGCGTGGCAAGTTGCTCGATAGCGGCAGGACGCACCAGATCGAGTGCGATCAGGAGAGGGGATCGTGCCGTCTCCCCCTTCATGCTGCTGAAGAGGCTAGGACTTTTGAGCAGACGGGCAAGCTTAGCCGAAGAGGTTGTCTTACCCGCACCATTCAGACCAACTACGAGAATACGCGTCGGCTTGCCAAAATTGATCGGCTCGTTGTCGCCCCCCAGAAGTGCCGTCAGTTCATCATGAAAGATTTTAACAATCTGCTGACCTGGCGTGACACTCTTGAGGACTTCCTCGCCCATTGCCCGTTCCTTGACCTTGGCGATAAATTCCTTGGCGACGGCAAAATGGACATCGGCATCCAGCAGTGCCAACCGCACCTCGCGCAGGGCATCGGTGATGTTCGACTCCGAGAGCCGACCCTGCCCACGCAGATTCTTGAACGACTGCTGAAGCTTTTCTGAAAGTTGGGAAAACATGGATTTGGATTTTAGCCCAAGGAATCGCTGTTTTCCAGCTCCGTTACAGGTGCCGAGCAGGTGAAATTTTCACAACGGTAGAGGGCTACCTTACCATTGATGGGCACCATTCCTGCAATGGCTGGAACCCGTTCGGAAAGCCATTGCTGCGCCTCACCTCCATCAGCCAGCAGGAGAATTTGATCGGGATGAAAGTCTTTACGAATCTTGGCAAGCAGGGCTTCGGTATCGGGTAACCCCTGCTTCCCAGCCACCACCATCTGTCTTCCGGATCGTTGCATGCAGCCGAGAGCAACCAGAAGCTGCGGCACGACGGCGGGCATTTCCTCCAGCGTGCGAGATGTGAGTGCAACGATCTGATCAGCTTTGATTGCAGCTTCTTCATCGCCGAGCATCCGGGAAAATCTCAGCAGATTCATAGCAGCTACCGAATTTGCCGAAGGCTCGGCTCCATCATAATCTTCTTTCAGACGCACAAGCAGATGAGGGTCACCAGCAGCACTACTGAAATATCCTCCTGCTGACTCATCCCAGAAGAGCCGATCCATCGTGGCTTGCAATTCCACGGCCCACTTCAGCCACTCAATCTCAAATGTCGCCTCATAAAGATCCAGCAATCCCTGAATCAGGAAGGCATAATCTTCTGCAAAGGCACCTTCCATTACCCTTCCAGAACGCCAGCTTCTGCGCAATTCACCAGAACTCAGAGCACTCATTTGTAAACGAATAAACCGCGCCGCCTTCTCGGCAGAGGCGATGAATTCATTCTGTTGTAAGAGTGCCCCGGCCTTGGCAAATGCCGAAATCATCAGGCCATTCCAGGCACAGAGAATCTTGTCATCGAGATGAGGACTGGGGCGTTTTGCTCGCTCGTGAAAAAGCTTCCTGCGTGAAGCGTTCAATGACTCTGCGACAGCATCCACCGGAATCCCCAAATGGGCAGCAGTTCCTGAAACACTCCTTTGCTCCATGAGCACATTTTTTCCCGTCAGCTCACCATGCGGATCACTTGCCGGATCGACATTACCATTGGACCGCACCCCGTAATGTTCACAAAAGAGGGCGGCATCCCCCGTCTCAAGAACTGTCTCGATCTCTTCCAGAGTCCAGACAATGAAGGCTCCCTCGGCGTGTTCCTCCGAACCATGCCGGAGCAGACTGTCGGCATCCTCTGCGGAGTAAAACCCTCCCTCCGGCGCAGTCATCTCCCGCTGCACATAACCGAGAATATCACGCACCGTCTCGGCATACTCCGCACGATCCGTCACCTGCCCAGCCTCCAGATAGGCCATCGCCAGCTGTGCCTGATCATAGAGCATCTTCTCAAAGTGTGGCACATGCCACTGCCGATCGACCGAGTAGCGATGAAAGCCTCCACCAAGATGATCATGGATGCCTCCTGCCGCCATTCGGTCGAGAGTGCCGAGAGCAATGGTTTGGAGTTGCTTGCCAGCCTTTGTATCGGTTTTGGAAACTTCCCAAGCCTGACGGAGGAGAAAATAGAGTACCGATGGGCGGGGGAATTTCGGCGCGGAGCCAAATCCCCCCCATTCCTCGTCATAAGTTCGCAGAAAATAATCAGCAGCACGATTCAATGACGCGGAATGGTCAACACGATCAACTGACTCATTCCTTGTGCTCTCCTGAAGTGCTGCCAGCGAACGCGCTGCCTCGCGCTCTACGCTCTCACGACTCTCTCGCCAGACCTGTGCGATCTGTGTGAGGATGGAGGGGAATCCGGCCCGCCCATGCCGATTCTGCGGAGGAAAATAGGTTCCGCCAAAAAAGGGTTTCAGCTCCGGCGTAAGCCAGACACTCATCGGCCAGCCACCGCTTCCATTCAGTGCCTGCACAAAGGCCATGTAGAGCCGATCTACATCAGGCCTCTCTTCACGATCCACCTTCACGCAGATGAAATGTTCATTCATGAGTGCGGCAATCTCAGGATTCTCAAACGACTCATGCGCCATCACATGGCACCAGTGACAGGTCGAGTATCCGATCGAGAGAAAGATTGGCTTCTGCTCGTGTCGCGCCCGTGCAAACGCCCCCTCACCCCACGGATACCAATCAACCGGATTCTCCTGATGCTGGAGCAGGTAGGGAGAGGTGCAGGAAGAGAGGGAGTTCATTGGGGATAGGCTGAAGCGGTTTAGACTGAAGGCTTTTAGTTAAGAACTTGAAGAGGCGTCCGTTGTTTTCCTAACAGCCTAATAGTCTTCAGCCTAGAAAGCTAAGCTTGCCTCCCTATGGGAGTAGGTCGGGCTGTGCGTCGGACGCCCTGTTACGCGGTGCGGGGAGTCCTAGTTTCCTGTAAGCCTTGGGCATCGCGACGCGGCCTTGCGGCGTGCGGGAGAGATACCCCTGCATGATGAGATAGGGTTCGTGGACATCTTCAAGTGTTCCCGCCTCCTCGCCAACGGCAACGGCAAGGGAGTTCACTCCGACGGGTCCACCGCCGAACTTGTGGATGATCGCCTCAATGATCCGCAGATCCATCTCGTCGAATCCCTCTTCATCAATGTCGAGCATTGCAAGCGCTCTCGATGCGGAGTCCTTATTGATTACGCCTTGAGCACGGACTTGGGCAAAGTCGCGCACCCAGCGCAGGAGATTATTGGCAATACGGGGGGTGCCGCGGGAACGGCGGGCGACTTCCAGTGCTCCCTCTTCGTCGATGTCCACTTCAAGCAGTCCTCCTGTGCGCAGCACAATCTTCTTCAACTGCTCCGCCTCGTAATAATCAAGCCGGCAATTCATGCCAAAACGGGAGCGCAGAGGAGCGCTGATCATGCCTGCCCTTGTTGTTGCACCGATCAAAGTGAAACGGGCAAGGTTCAGCCGCACACTGCGGGCATTCGGCCCCTGGTCAATCATGATGTCGACTCGGAAGTCTTCCATCGCCGGATAGAGGTACTCCTCGATGGCAGGCTGCAAGCGATGGATCTCATCAATGAATAGCACTCCCCCGCGCGGCATCGTTGTGAGCAGGCCCGCCAGATCGCCAGCCTTCTCGATCGTGGGTCCGCTGGTTGTGCGCACCTCGGCTCCCATGGCATTGCCCAGAATGTAGGCCAGCGTTGTCTTACCGAGTCCCGGAGGTCCACTTAGAAGAATATGCTGCAAAGGCTCATCGCGTTGACGGGCGGCTTCGACAAGAAGTTGCAATCGCTCGATGGTGCGTTCCTGTCCGCAGAATTCCTCAAAGAGCGGTGGCCTCAGCGAGACATCAAACGGCGTGTCGGGAGCTTCCGGATCTATAGAAAAATCGTCACTCATATCAAAGGTGTTTAGACTGTAGCCTGTTAGACTCTTAGGAAAGAATAGCCTCCTCAAACGCGGCAAGCCCGTAGCGGATGCCTTTGGGATCACGCAGGAGAGATGTGCCCACCAAGGCAGCATGGAAGCGATCCCGAACCACCGAGATATTCCCGGCACTCAGTCCGCTCTCAGCCACGCGAATAGTTCCTTCAGGCAATCGGCTGACCAGATCAAAGACTTCCAGATTGATGGTAAAATCTTTTTTCGATGATCCGGTCGCTCCGACAAATCCCGCCGATTCCTCGGGGGCTTTGAACTTGCGACTGTTGATGCCGACAATACGGGCCGTAGCTGGCAATGATGCAATCTCGGTCTCATCATGCACCTCGAAGAGGGCTTCCATACCGAGTTCCAACACAAGTTCGTGGTATCCTTTAAGTCGGGATGCATCCAGCACACTCGCCATGAGCAGGATCGCGTCAGCTCCAAAGGCCCGTGCCTCCCGAATCTGGTACTCGCTAATGATGAAGTCCTTCCGAAGCACCGGCTTGGAGACATGGTTGCGAACCGTGCGCAGATATTCGGGGCTGCCGCCAAAATGCCGTTCATTCGTAAGAATCGAAAGTGCCTTCACCAGAGGACTCTCCTCATACGCCATCGGTGCATCAGCTACATTTTCTGAGCGCATCATACCGACACTGGGTGAGCATTCCTTGATCTCGGCGATCAGACCAAAAGAGCCTTCCAAAGCCCGTGGCAACGGACGCACCGGCGGGGCATCGGCAACCATTCCGCGGAGATCAGCCTCTGATCGACGAAGTTTGGCTGTGGAGACTTCCTCCGCCACATCGGCAAGTAGACGGTCGAGAATAGTTGGTGATGAATCGGACATGGAAGTGGTTACTCTAACGCCGAATCTGTTTTGCTCAAAGATTCCTTTACCCACAAAAGATAGCGATTGGAGACATCCTCTGGATGAAGTACCACGATTTCGGGTGTGTCATAAAGATGGAGTTCTGCCAGACGCGCCATGCAGAATTTGCTGCGCTCCTGATCCGTTTTGAGAAACACAATGACCTCCGCTGCCTCCTCCACAACTCTCTTCCAGTGATAGATGGATCGGGCACCCGGGAGAATTGTTCCACAGGCAATCAAACGCTCTTCCAGCAACTGCCTCACCCCGGTAGCTGCATCGGCTTCACTGGAAAAGGTCGTGAGGATAATTCTCAGATCACTCATCGGATTGCTCGCTGCAACACCCGTTCATAGGCATCGAGGGATCGTTCAAGGTCGAATCTTGGAGCCATTGCGAGAGACACCATACGGGCGCGAAGTAATGTTTGAGGATCAAGAAGGTAGGGTTTTAATGCCCCAGCCATTCCTTCAGCCCCTTCCTGCAATTCAAAGAGGCGAGCATTGCCATTCTCACCCTCTTGGGCAACATCAGCGAGTCCTCCGATCCTGCTTCCTATAAGGGCCAATCCGTTGGCAAGTGCTTCGATGGCGACCATGGGAAGCCCTTCCGATAGGGACGGAATGAGGAGAACATCCGACTGCCTCATTGCTTCTGTAACCTCCGATGCAGAGGCCCAACCTCGAAACTCAATGCGTGAGGAAATCCCAAGCCGCACTGCCTCCGCACGGACTTCTGCAAGTAAGGGCCCGTCCCCAATCAGGGTGCAGTGCCAAGGAATGTCCTGGAGGAGCGCCAACGCTTTCATGCTCAAAAGGGAATTTTTCTGAACGCTCATCCGTCCCACCATCAGGAGGCGCGTCGGCTCATGAACGATCACCGCGGGAGGCGGAGGCAATACCATGCCATTGAGAATAATCTCCGGTTGCAGACCATACGCCTTGCCTGCCAGATTTGCCACAAAGCTACTCACGGCAGTGGTTGCTGCAGCCTTGTTCCAGATCGGCGCTATGCACGGCCCCAAATAGCGGAAAAGTGTGTCTGTCTGCTCCGGCACACCACCCGGAACATCGCCAAGGTGGGCTGTCAGCACATAAGGGACTCCCGTGAGACAATGAGCCACCCAGGCCACCACTCCGGTCGGCACTGCAAAGTGGGCATGAATGATATCTGGCTTCCAGCGGCGAATTTCACTGAGGGCCGAAGGGATGGCAGCCAAGACCCAAGCTCCCATTTCAGCCACACTGCAAGTATCCTCCTTCTGACGAAAAGCTCTTAGCCTCCGAATTTCCATCCCCTCTTCCATCGCCTCCCTGGGCAGATGCTCCATGCCTGCACTCAGCACGCGCACCTGATGGCCGCGCGTTACAAGTCCCGCTCCTAGCTTAGCCGCCAAGCGCCCTCCCCCTCCTCCGATTGGGGGATGCTCGTAATTAAGGATGAGGATTCTCATGGGTTGATCCCTCGCGCTTTCCTCCATGATTCTAAAACAAGCTGCGACCAGAGAAAGAGGCGTTCATCTGATTTGCCGGAACGATGGGATTGCAATGCTTTACGCACCATCTCATTCCCGACTTGGGACGTAACCTCTGGGGCTATGGCTCCATCACGCAACCAAGAGCCGGTTGGAGTGCCGAATCCCTTTTTCTTCCGGTAGAGGATTGATGCGGGAAGGAGCGGCTCCAAAGCTTTCTTCAGGATCCATTTGGTCGTTCCCTCGCGCAGTTTCACGGTATGGGGAAGTCGCCTTGCAAAATCAACAACGTCCAGATCAAGGAAGGGAGATCTCGCCTCCAAACCGTGCAGCATACTGGCGCGATCCACCTTGGCCATAATGCCATCCTGCAAATAGAGACGGGTGAAGAACTGCAAGGCACGATCCACAGATTGTGCCTGCTCTCCGGCAGATTCCCATGCTGCGATCGCCTCACTGTAGAGGACTTCCTCGTCGGTATGATCGCCGAAGCAGTCATCGATCTCACTCGGTTCGAGGGGACCCATCCAGACTGGTAGGCGCAGTTCCTCACGGTAGGAGAGACCGCGCAGGGTACGCTTGATCTTGAAATCAAGGCTGATATTCGCATGGGAAACGGGAAGGCGCGAGGCCAGCAATCGAATCGCCGGATGGATCGCACGGGGAACAAGGCGTGCGTAGAGATCGGCCTTTTCAAGCGCCTTGAAGGGATCATATCCAGCGAAAAGTTCATCCCCACCGTCGCCGCCAAGCGCCACCGTGACATGTCGCC
>Ga0194039_1000252_pt1 | contig 34364 bp, 27 predicted proteins | sample JunL228m_MetaG_FD_148679 | JGI IMG/M metagenome (GOLD analysis project Ga0194039, IMG submission 148679) | Anoxic zone freshwater microbial communities from boreal shield lake in IISD Experimental Lakes Area, Ontario, Canada - Jun2016-L227-8m | ecosystem: Environmental > Aquatic > Freshwater >...
TAGCCCAGGGTTGCGCGCGGCGCGCTACCCTGGGAGCCTGATGTGGGGATACATTCTACCCTGAAAGGGTTGTATCGTTTGTCCCCCTTCACGGCAGTCAATTCAACACTTGAGAATGACTCCCAGATAGTGGTGCAATTCTTACCGTAGCGCGGTGTCGCGCAGCCAGGGACGGGGGTCTTTGGTGGAGAAGACGGTAGGCACGAGAATCCTGGCCAATGATTGCGGCATGGCGGCGAGAATGGACCAAGCGGGGCCGCGATGCAACCCTTTCAGGGTTGGGGGTTTACTTGGTCTCACACACCCAGGGTAGCGCGCCGCGCGCAACCCTTATATGTGCTCTGATATGAATTCTTGGCATTCTCTTATACTCAGGTTCTCCTTGAGTTCGACAGCGGCATGGGAGGGCTTCTCGCTGCGCTGTTCCACGGAGGCGAGCGTAGCGAGCCGGAGTGGAACAGCGCAGCGAGAAGCTGCAGGGCAAACGCCTTCCCGACACTCTCGGTGCCCGCTGCGGTCTTCTCTTCATTTGGTTGCTGCATTCCTTTGGATATTTTGCTTTTCTTGCGCAGGCAAGAACATGAGGCCGGCACCCTTGCGCAAAGGGCGACCGGCGGCGTGCGCGAGCTCGTGCAACCCTCGGACGGCCTCGGGCCAGTCCGTAGCCCAGCCAGAGCCGCGCATGCCTGATGCTCCAAACTCGAACGGTTGCCAGAGCGGCGGCCAGGCCCGTCAGCTCGTATAAGTAAGGATGAGTTAGAACATTAATAACACTATGCAAACCAAAAACACAGTGATCTATGCCGGGGTGGATGTCGCCAAGGCAACCCTCCAACTTCATTTGCAAGGTCAGCAAATCGAGTTCAGCAATTCCCCTGATGGCCTGAAACAGTTATGCACTCACCTGCTAAAGGTGCCCAACGTTCACGTCGTTTGTGAAGCCACCGGCGGCTATGAACGCGACTTGGTCAAAACCATGCATCAAGTGCAGATCCCCATCTCGGTGATGAATCCGGCCCTCGTACGCGCAGCGACCAAGGCCACAGGCCAGCGGGCAAAAAGCGATCGGATCGACTCGCGGATGTTGACTGATTATGGCCAGCGCTATCAGCCCAAACCGACGCCGCCCACCTCGACCACCCAGGACCGGCTGGTGGCACTGACCGGATGGTTGAAACAATTGATCGGCGGCCGCGCTTTGGCCAAAACCCAAGCCGAGCATCATCAGGATCCCTTTGTCCTCAAGCAGCATGCCAAGCTCATGACCACTCTCCAATCTCAGATCAAGGCGGTGGAAAAGCAAATTGAAGCCTTGCTGGAGCAAGATGCCGATCTCAAGCAGCGCGTCTCTTGCTTGGTTGAAATCCAGGGGGTCGGTTCCCGCACCGCCTGGATGGTCCTGGCGCACATGCCCGAACTGGGGAGATTGAACCGCCACCAGGTGGCGGCTCTGGCTGGCCTGGCACCCTGGACCCGGGAAAGCGGTAAGATGAAAGGAATATGCTGTATCGGTGGCGGCCGCCCCGAAGTGCGTCTGGCCTTGTACATGGCCGCCCTCAGCGCAGCTCGTTGCAACCCCGTATTGCGCACTCTCTATAAGCGTCTTCGGGCCAAGGGAAAAGTGGCCAAGGTCGCCCTGACAGCCGTGATGCGCCGCCTGTTGATCTACATGAATCATTGCATCAAAGCCATCTCTCCGGAAACAGCAACGGCAGGAGCCAAGGAATGAAAAATCTCATGAACAGCATTGACAAAATCAACACGGTTGCTGGGCTAAATGATGAAATCCCTTCAGGATTGGCTCCCGTTTAGTCGGCAGAATGTCCAAACTCCAGGGGAGACCACCGGTCTGCCCCACACCTGAACAGTTACAATATCTCGACAAGCATTTTGGCATTAACCAGGTCACCAGTTATCGCAGCGTGGAGTACGCGCAGCTCAACGGTCACGTGGAGGATCGGGATGTCAAAAGCGCCGCTCGCAAAGCCCTGGCTCTGAGCCAGAAACAGGTGACCGAACGCTTGAAGAGAAACTTGTTGGCCGAGGAACAAGCTTGCCAGGCCCATCAACACCGATCCACCTCTTACCCAGGACCAACTACGGAGGCGAACTCAGGAAAGCGGTCAACCAAACCCTGGACCAGATCAACGCCAAAGGACTCGATCATCGGGGTCTGCCGGGCAAGAAACTCAGGTTCCACATGGCTCAACGCTCCGAGATGGAATTAAAAATGAATGTAGATATCTGAAGCCAAAGTTGGCAGGGAAGCCTCATCGGAGGGCGGATCGGATCGGGTCCGCCCTTCGGTCACCGCTCTGCCAATACCTCCAATCAAGGGAAATGGACTCTCCATTGATTCTCTCTTAATACCCCCACAATTCTGAGGTCAGAACCTGGTCTCGCACAAGAGTTGAAGTCGCCGGAGATGTCTGCGTAGCTGCCGGGAGGGCTGGTGAGGAAACGGTGTCGGCGCCCACCACTTGAGAATGCGCCCTCTCTCCCTGCCTACGGCGAGCGGAGGCGATAGAAGCGGGCGGGGTGATTCGTCCACTGGGGGTCACTGAAGACGAGCGAACCGGCGGAGAGAGTGTTCGTTTGCAGCGGCAACCAGGCGCCATCGGTTAAACACGGGCGGGCCTCGACGACCACGGGGATATTCGGGGTTCCCGTGATGGTGAAGCTGAAGCCGGCTCCTCCCACCCCCACGCTGCCGGGTTGCACGGCTGGATTCCACAGTAGCGCCGGCCGGCCGCCAAATGTTGAACCCCAACCCGCCGTGCCAGGCAAGTAATACACGATTGCGTTGTCGGCGCCGTGGAACGCGTAGGAACCGATGTCGGGGGCGTTGCCGCAAAAGTAAACACCGGCCAGGCCGGCGCAACCGTTGAACCCGCCCAGGCCAATGCGGGTGACGCTGCGCCCGATCGTGACGCTGGCCAGGCCGGTGCAACCGGAGAACGCGGAGTCCCCGAGGCTGGTGACGCTGTCGGGGATCGCGACACGGGTCAGGCTGGCGCAGGCCGAAAACGCCAATTCCCCAATCTCGGTGATGCGGTTGCCGATTGTGACGATCGCCAGGCGGGAGCATCCGCTAAACGCCCCCCACCCAATGCGGGTGACGCTGCTCGGAAGGGTAATCATGGCCAGGCTGGCGCAGTCGCTGAACGTCAAGTCCCCGATGCTCGTGAGCCCGTCCGGAAGCGTGATATTGGTCAGGCTGGCGCTGCCCTGGAATGCGCCGTCTCCGAGGTGGGTGACACTGCCCGGCAGGGTGATGCGGGTCAGGCTGGTGCAGCGGCTCAAGGCCCAGTCCCCGATGCGGGCGACGTTGCTGCCCATGGCGAGGCTTGTCAGTGCGCTGCACGAATCGAACGCAAAATCTCCGATGCTGATGACGCCGTTGCCGATGGCGACGTTGGTCAAGCCGCGGCAGGAAGCAAACGCTTCGTCCCCAATATTCGTGACACTGCCCGGAATGATGTAATTTCCCCTGATACCGCCCGGGCATTGAATGAGTTCGGTCTGGCTTAGGTTAAACAAAACGCCGTTCAAGCTGCTGTAGGCGGAATTACTGGCGCTGACCGTGATGTAGGCCAGGGTGGCGCACCTTGCGAAGGCGCCTTGCCCGAGGCTGGTCACGCCGGCGCCAATCATCACGCCAGCCAGGTTGGTGCAGGAAGCGAACGCGGAGTCCCCCAGGCTGGCGACACTGTCGGGGATGGTCACGTTAGTCAGCCCGGTGCAGCGAAAGAAAGCCCCGGCCCCAAGGCCGGTCACACAATCGGGAATGGTCAGGGCGGCCAGGCTGGTGCAGCCATGGAACGTGTAGTCCCCAATATCGGTCACTGTGTTGGGAATCGTGAAGCCGGTCAGGCCGATGCAATGTTCAAACACCTGGGCCCCGAGGCTGGTCACGCCGGTGCCAATCGTGATGCGGGTCAGGTTGCTACAGGAAGAGAAAGTTCCGTTTCCAAGGTTAGTGACGCTGTCGGGGATCGTGATGTTTGCCAGGCTCGAGCACTCATTGAACGCCCAGTTCCCGAGTTGCGTCACGCCGGCGCCGATGGCGACGTTGGTCAGGCCAGCGCAGTTCCGGAACGCCATGCTCCCGATGGCGGTGACGCGATCCGGAATGCTGATGCTCGGCAGGCCGACGCACCCGCAGAACGCCAAGTCCCCGAGGTTGGTGACACCGGCGCTGATGGTGACGTTGGTCAGGCCCGTGCAGTCCTGGAACACGTAGTCCGGGAGGTTGCTAATGCCGTCGGGTACCGTGATGCGGGTCAGGCTGGCGCAACCGTAGAACGCACCGTTCCCGAGGCTGATAACGCCGTCGGGGATGGTGACGCTGGTCAAACTGGCGCAGTAAGCGAACGCATTCTCCCCGATGCTGTTCATGCTGCCGCTCAGCATGACCCTGGCCAGGCCGATGCAGTAAGCGAACGTATCATTGCCGAGGTTGGTGACGCCCGCGCCAATTGTGGCATCGGTCAGCGCATAGCAGGTATCGAACGCATGGTTGCCGAGACTGGTGACACTGTCGGGGATCACGATGTTCGTCAGGGCGAGGCAGTTGTCGAACGCCCAGTCTCCGATGCGTATAACGCTGCCAGGAATCGTGATGCCCGTCAGCCGCGCTTGGGCGAAGGCCCCATCCCCGAGGCTGTTGACAGGCAGTCCGTGGATGGCGTCGGGAATCACCACCGCACCCCCGGGGCCAGTGTAGCCCGTGATGGTGATGGCGGAGCCATTCGTCACGCAAGTGAAATCACTGTAGTCCTGGGCATAGGCGGCCAGTAATGGGCACAGGAGCGGGAGGGCAAACAGGCAAGCCAATGTTCTTCTCATTATTCAGCAGTGTATTCTTAAGCGGCGGCCTTACTGAGGCGGAGGGTCGCGAGCGTCCCTGAAACTGATAATTTGACCGGAGCCATAGACGCAGGCTAACCAATGAGCGTAAAAACGGCAATAGCGACCCGGAGCCTGCTCAGAGTTGGCCATGTATGGGTAGCATGGGTAGCTTTGAAGTCCGAGGGCCGAAATCTGAAATCTGAAATCCGAAATCTGAAATCCGAAACCCAATGCCGAGCGCCCTTAGAGATTCGGCCTTCTTTCGGCCTTCGACCTTCGGATTTGACCCTCCTCATCCCGGAGGGATGGGCCGACAATAGCCCAACGTTTAAAACGTTGGGTGCGCGGGTCTAGAGGTGCATAAGTCCCGACAGGGACGGCTGAACCCGTGCGAGATCGGTCAGTCGTCCTTTCAGGACTTATCGTGCTGCGGGCGCTGGTTCCCAACGTGTTCAAACGTTTGGCTATTCTCGCATGTCCCTCCGGTACAAAGGCTTGGACCGGTTTTGTGGGTATTCTTGGGAATCAAATCCTAGCGGCATTTGACAAAAATGTCCGCGCTCCATTCTTCGATGGTATCTCTGCTCGAAACATCTAAGATGCGCACCCGCCCCGGGTTCATACGGGATAAGGCTTGACAAGTAGAGGGAAGTGTACTACTTTTTCTGTATGACACACGTATTGTCCTTTAGATCAAAGTTACCCAGAAAGGCGCTTGAGCGGGCTTTAGGTTGCAAGGTGGGCGAAAAGATAACTGAACTTCTGGACCAGGCTATTGAAAACCGTGGCACCCCAAAGGACTGGGGCCATGTATTGGGCGAGCCTGATCGCCCTGTAATCACAAATGAACAATGGGAATCATGCCTGGCACCCGAATAGCCTTTGCGGACACAAACTGGCTTGTGGCGACGTTCCACATCACAAATCCGAAATCTGAAATCCGAAACCCAATGCCGAGCGCGCTTAGAGATTCGGCCTTCTTTCGGCCTTCGACCTTCGGATTTGACCTGCTAGCGGCCTCTCGAACCTGCAATCCCAAAGGGATTCTCGGGAATTCCCGAAAGGCATTGGCTCGGTCTCACGCATGCCAAAGACATTTAGCTGCCCCCCACCCCTCGCGCCGCCGCTGCCGCACCGCGTCGTCCCCGCGCGCACGGCGGTGGCCACGCTCCAGCCTCCGTTGCATAGTTCACTCGACCAACTGGGTCCGGTGACACTGGAGTTGGTTCCGTTGACAATCCAATCCCCCGCCTTCCGGCACACTCTGCACGGTCGCCCGCTATTGCCCTTTGCCCTCAGCGTCCCCCCGCTGTCTTGCGTCTCGGCGCCGCTCCCACGGGGCAAATGGGGTTATTTGGAACCGCCGACCCATCGCATAGAGTGATGGATTGCAGACCGGCTGGATATGGGGTATGAAACCCGAGCGAGGCAGGCAGTGAGCTGGGTGGAATTGAGCCGGGTGCGGACTGTGATGGGGGAGAGAAAGAGACTGTTGGAAAGTGGTTCATGATCTTTAGCATTTGTTATGAATAGTGCCGATTGTCGGACGGGACGACGCCCCCGGTGGCATGCCTTTGATGGACCGGTATCCGAACCTGATCGTGTTGCGCACCTTCTCGAAGATGTACGGTTTGGCGGGTCTGCGCGTAGGCTACCTGGTCGGATCGCCGCAGGTGGTGGAGTTGATCCGCCGCGCGTGCTGAGACACAGAGCCGCAGCGAATCCAAACTGGCAGCGGCCTCGAACGTCTTGACCAGCATGCTGTAGAGCGCTGGAACACCAAAGAACACCGTGGGCCGCTGGGTGGCGATCACGTGGAAGATGTCCGCCGGGGTGGGTTTGGCCGGGAACAACACCGTGGCCGCGCCGAAACGGAAGGGGAGGAACAAGCTGTTGCCCAGGCCGTAGGCAAAAAAATGAAGTTGCTGGCTTCCGGTCCCAAGTCCGGGCTCATCAACACCGGCCAGAGCCCGGCTTGAATGCAACCCAGGAACGCATAAAGGCATTCGGGCCGGTCCGGGAGTTGGATGGCGACCCGCTCGCGAGGCCGGAGCCCCAGGCCGAGCAACAGATGGCCAAAGCGGTTGACGTTCTGCGCCAGATCCAGGTAGGTGATGCTGCTGTGGCCATGAAATACGGCGATTCGATGGCCCCGCTTGACGAGGTTCTCGAAGATCAGTTCGTGAGCTGCATTCAAACTGAGTTGGAAGCCGGCGGTTCAGCTAAGCTAATAGGAATTTGGTTTTGGGCGCGCCTGTCCTTACTGACGCTGCGCGAGCAGAGGAAATCTGCTTTTCGTCCGTATTCATTGCTCGTCCAATTTACCAGCCAGGGCAAAAGCGTCAAAAGGGCTGCTATTAGAGTGTTCGTATGCGTCGAGATGTGTGATCAAGTCGGGCCATGTGGTTTTCAAATCGGAGAGAACTTGGGAAATCTGCCGACCAGTCAGCCGCCGAATGGCCGAACAATACAACGCCATACCAATTCCGTCTTGCGTTAAAATGTCTTTCTTTAATGGCCATCCATTGTCTATCCCAGCGCGAAGTTCTTCAGCCAATTCGTTCAAGGCCGACTGAATTGCTTCACTCCGATTCAATAACCAGTTGCGGATGGATTCCGGTTCGTGCGGCAGGTTTTCTCCAGAACACCGCACGTCAATGAACCAAAGAAGCGTGGAGTCCTCGGGTTGTGTTCCCGGCACAAAGCTTTCCAAAACCCGTTCGTCGTTGAAATCAATGCCGGAGCGAAGCCCGCCGTCGCTGCGCTTCTGGTGATAAAATTCTAACTTGTCCATGCCTTTTGAAACTATTGCTGTTATTGAAAACATGCCAGCAGTTATTTCGGCAATCTGGAACGAAATGGTTTCAAGGCGCTTCCACCCAACATGAATATTGGCGATTGTCGAACCGATCCTTTCACGAACTACCCTTGCAAATCGTAAACGTTCCTTTCAATCTGCACAGGCCAGTTCCCCGCCGTGGCCATCCTCGGCCCGCGCAAGGTGCTGGGTGAGATTCCTAACCTGGGGCTTGTACGTGTGCTTGAGCGTGCGATAAAGGAAGCCAAGGCAGACCTTCGCCCGGCGGACCTACCCGGCGCAAGACTGATGTGCTGGATGCCCGAATGCTGGCGCACCACAGCATCACAGGGCTTTGGAAGCCAAGTTTTATTCCAAGTGAAAGTGCGCAGGTGTTGCGTGTGCTTTGGGCTGCTCGTGCGGAGGCACTTCGTGCGGCAACGCGGGCAAGCAACCGCCTCAATAAGTACGGAATTGGCTACGCCGGGAGCCAAAGCGCCGTCGCCGCTAAGCGCTCTGCCGGCGCACTCCATACTATCTCCTCGCGCCAGGTCTCGGATTGGGAGTGAACCTCGTAAACGAGTAGTGCGGCAAGGGACTTCAAGGTTCCATTTTGTTCCAGTTTGTTCCGGCGTCCCACAAACTGGAGCAAAATGGAACCTTGATGGGTGCCGGGCGCTTTCGCTTCCTTTCGGGATGGCTTCTTTTTTTAGCGTGTTTAGCGTGTTTAGCGGGGGGATTTTGGGGGCTGGCGGGACGGCTGCTTTTTTTAGCGTTCTTTGTGTTCTTTCGCGGTAGGGATTTGGGGGCTTGCTTTTAGCTGTTTTCCCGTCTTCCCGTCTTCCCTGTTCAAAGGTCGTGACAGGGTGCAACTCTGTTGCCTCTGTTATCTGCTGTGAGTTCAGTTGAATCATGGGTTCCAGCTTTTTGAGCATCAAAAAGTCAAAGCCTGGTATCCTGTTATGAGGGCAAACGCTTTCTGACTGGCATTTTCAACTTGATTCAGGCAGGCAATACGTGCGCAAGCACAATCATGAACACACTGAAGAATCACATCGCCGAACTCCAAAGGCTCAAGATCAACAGCTACAACCAAGACTTCCTGCTGACCTGGGAAAAGACCGACGACGAAATCCGCGCTCTTTCCCTGATCACCGAGTGCCTTTATGAACTGCACAAGGTCTGCAAGTCATTCCGGGTGTTCGACACCGGTCTTGCCATATCCATCTTCCGGGACAACTCGACGCGCACTCGCTTCAGCTTCGCCTCCGCCGCCAACGCTCTCGGATTGGCCGTTTCTGATCTGGACGAGCAAAAGTCCCAGATCGCCCATGGGGAAACCGTTCGCGAGACGGCCAATATGATTTCCTTTCTGGCGGAGGCCATCGGCATTCGCGACGATATATATCTGGGCGAGGGCAACACCTACATGCGAGAGGTTGCCCAGGCGGTCCAGGAAGGCTTTGACCAGGGCGTTCTCCACCAACGCCCCAGTGTCATCAATCTCCAGTGCGACATCGATCATCCCACCCAAACCATGGCCGATCTGATGCAGTTGAAAGCCCATTTCGGCTCGCTGGAAGCCTTGCGCGGAAAGAAGATCGGCATGACCTGGGCCTACTCGCCGAGCTACGGCAAGCCGCTCTCCGTTCCGCAGGGCGTCATCGGCTTGATGACCCGCTTCGGCATGAATGTCACGCTCGCCTACCCGGAAGGTTATGACCTGATCCCTGATGTTATCGAGATTGCAAAAACGCAAAGCGACCAATGCGGCGGCAAGTTCGAGGTCGCTTCCAGCATGGAGGACGCCTTCAAGGCTGCCGACGTGGTTTATCCCAAATCCTGGGCTCCATACGAGGTCATGCTCAAACGCACTCCGTTGTTGAAGCAAGGCGACAAGGATGGTCTCAAGCAATTGGAGAAGGAATGCCTGGCTAACAATGCAAAGCACAAGCATTGGGAGTGCGACGAAAGAAAGATGAAGCTGACCAAAGACGGCGAGGCGCTTTACATGCATTGTCTGCCGGCGGACATCTCCGGCGTCAGTTGCGCCCAGGGCGAGGTGTCCAAAAACGTCTTCGAGAAATACCGCCTGGCTACCTATCGGGAAGCCAGCTTCAAACCCTTTGTCATCGCCGCCATGATTTTTATGGCCCGCGTAAAAGACTCGGTCGGCCAACTCAAGAAACTCATTGCTGTCTGAAGCCGCGGGGCCGTCCGTCGCGCTGCCCTTCCTGACGGAGATCTGTCGGGGGCGGCGCGTCGGGCTTAGCTCCGTTAGGAGCGGCATGTTTATAGCTGAGGCGCTCCCCCCGAGAACCAAGCTCCGTCAGGAGCGGCATGTCGGATTGGGGACCCGACGAATGGTTCCATGCCGCTCCTGACGGAGCTTGCTGAGACAGTTGTTGATTCCGATTCCTATAAACATGCCGCTCCTACGGAGCTGGTGGTGTCCTGGCGATCCCGTTGCTATAAACTCTTCGTTATCTCTGTTATCTTCTGTTCAAACCCGAGTCATCAATTCCGCACGGAGTCGGAGACTCCGTGGACTGGCAGGTCGGAGACCTACCCTACGCACTTTGGGGAGCGGCGTGGGGCAGATCTCTTGCTCTTGCTCTTGCTCCTGCTCTTGCTCTGGCCCGGCACGGAGTCGGAGACTCCATGGACCGGCAGGTCGGAGACCTACCCTACGCACTTTGGGGAGCGGCGTGGGGCAGATCTCTTGCTCTTGCTCTGGCCATGCCGAGTCGGGGACTCCGTGGACCGACAGGTTCGGAGACCTGCCCCAAGCCCCGTCAAGATGAGAATTGCCAAGTCCAGCCTGCCTTTTGTTGACCCTGGGCGGAGCAACCTGATAGTTATGGGTTGTGCCGTGCAAACTGAGAGTGGAGTGCCCAGGCGCCATTTGCCACGTCATGAGCCGTTGGAAGGGACCAGGTGTTTAGCACTCTTTTTTGCCGGGAAAGATGAGGCCATCGCCAGCATAGCCGCCCCGAGCAAGGGACTGGCGGAAACGGTCGTGATGGGGACTCCCAGGGCTTCGGAGACAATCTGAACGAACAAGGGACACCGGCTGCCGCCGCCTCCGGCAAATACCGGGCGGTGACTCGCGGCCCCACCAAGCTGGCGGACCATCACAGCCACCTGCCCAGCCAGTCCCTCAAGCATCGAGCGCGCAAAATCCGCCACCGTGTGCTGTCGCCTGACATTGTGCCACGTCCCCGCGCCGCCGTCCCGCACCAGCTTGAATACCAGCCCGCGCGCGCCACGTTCTGATCTCGCGGCTTGCGCGAAGAACTCCTCGTCCGTGCCGCAACCTGCAAGAATGCTCTGCCCCCAGTTGATGACATTGCCGCCGCTGCCAGAGGCCGCCAGGCAGTACGCAAGTCCGCCGGGATAAGGCCCGCGCACTATGGCTGGGTGTGGTCTCGGCATGCGCCGCATGCATACGTAGGCAACCAGCGCCGTGCCGAGTGTCACCAACAGGCCGTGGTTTTCGTGTAATTGCGCCCCGAAGGCTCCCGAGGTCTGATCATTGCCCGCCAGCACGAGAGGAAGCCCTTGGGGCAATCCCAAAGCGCGCGCTCGATACGTTGTGCGGCGGGCAATGCCGCCTGCCGGAATCACGTGCGGCAATTGTTCGCGCCGCAAGCCGCACACCCGAAGCGCCGACGGCCACCAATCGCGATAGACAAGCGAGTACAGACCGCTCATTGCCGCCAGGTTGTTGTCCATGACGGCTATGCCCGTGAGCCGCCAGACAATATACGCAGGCAGCTTCAATATCAGATCATCCTCCTTGATAAAACCCGGCTGCGCCTGCCGCAGATGCTTGAGTTGTGAAATTTGCAATGCGGGCAACGGCTCACTGAAGCTGCAGTGCGCCGCAAAGTTGGCGAGTGATCTGCAGCGCCGCAACGTCGAACATGCGGTAGTAGCGCGGTGGTCCTGCCACGAAATGAAACGTGTTTTCGCGCGCCCGCCACGGTCAAGCACCGTGAATGTTTGCGCCTGACTGGTGATCGTCGCGGTTCGCAATGACTCCGGCTGAACGCCCGCCGCCTGCAGCGCGCCGCGTACCGCCCGCCGCAGCACTTCCCACGTTGCCTCCACCTCCAGTTCTGCTTCGCCACCGCGCGCAAAGTGGTATTCCAAGCGCGCCTCGCCAAGACCGCGCACCTTCAGCCGACGATCCACCACCGCGGCTTTGAAGGACGTGGAACCGAGGTCAATGGCAAGAATCAACGACACCGTTGGCTTCTCCTTTTAGCGGTGGAGTGGCGACCAGCGCCCGGATCAGATCCAGAGTGGTCTCCACAAGAATGGCTCCCGCCGCCGGACTGAACACGGCGGCCAAAGCTTCGTATCCGCCCCGCGAGCACGCCTCCGGAGTGACGATATAGCCTTGTAGCTGGCCGTTAACGAGGGTGACGACGTGCGCGCAGCCCGACGAGCGGTGTTTAAGTTCAAGGGAATACTCAGTAAAAACCTCGCCGGGCCATCCTGTCACGCACGCTTCGCCGATACGTAGGGCTTGAACTGTAACCGGCCGCCACGCCGCCAGTGTTTTTTCTATTTCGCCCGCCTCCTCCAATCGCGCGAGCACCCGCGCGCCTTCCGCTCCGAAGACGGCGCACTCGGCCGTGCGCAAAGCGGCGGATTCTCCCCTTGCAACCTTCAACCGCTGATAATCACTGCGACACTGCTGAAACTGTTGCTCGGCCGCGCGCACCGAAGGGAGTTGGCGGCGCGGCAATTCCACCGCGCGGAGCAGTGCCCGCAACGGAACGTGAGCGCGAAAACTTTCTTTTGCAAGCTTCTCCACCGCACCCCCGATGGCTCCGCCCAGCGCGCGGCCGAGCCGTTCGGCCTCGGCGAAAGTCTGTCCGCGTGTGAAAAACCTCGGGCTTTGATTTCCGCAGGCACCATTATGATAAACGACCGTCAATCCGGCGTTGAACCGCTCTTTCAACTCCTCCCGCGTATAGTGTGGAAAGTCAGATGAAACAAGTGTTGAATCTTCGTGCAACACGGTGGGGTGCATGCCATAGATCGCCGCGAGAGCTAGCAACGGCCCACCGCCGACAGCCCGCACCGCGAGGATGCCCGCTTCCGGGTCGGTCACTCCTGACGGGTCGAGGCGATTGCCGCCGACACCGATCACTTGCGCCCTGGTCCAGGCCAGCTCAGCCGGTTCAGCCTTCTTAGCTGCTTGAATAGCTGATTCAACCGCGCGCTCCTTCACACGGTGGAGGTAATCCAGATCGGGCGGTGGAACAGCCGCATCCCAGCGCCACGCCAGTAACCCACCCGTGACTGGAGCTGAGTGAGTGTGCGTGCAACTGATGAGCACGCACTCCTCCCGCAATGAAAGTTGCCGGGCTACCGCGCAGCGGATCGAACGGGCCGTCGGCGGATCGATGAGCAGCACATCCAGCGCGATCAGCACGAGGGCTTCGGGACCGTTGCTCAGATAGAGCGCGGAGGAGAGAATCGGATCATGGATGCCCGTGGAAAGCCTCTCGACGTGAGGATAGCCAAACAACGGCATCGGGTGCGCCGGACTAATGTCGGCGACGGCGGCTCCGGCACGGAGCGTCACGGGCGACGCCTCCGGCGAGAAGTTCCACCGATTGGAATGTTCGGGTTGTCAAAATAGTTATCGTCAATCTTGCAGGGCATGCTCAGTTCGAGCAACAATGCTGGACCGACACCGGTGAAACTGTGGAACTTCCACGGCTCAATCGTCAGCACACCCCCTTCGTGCAATTCCAGTTGGCGGCCATCGTATTCCACCGCCAGCCGTCCCTTGACTGCAAAAAAGGTTTCGTGTTTGATGCGGTGACGATGACGCGGACAGGTCTGACCATCGAAGACAAAGAGATATTTGCCGCAGTACCCTGCCACGGCCTCATTAGCGATCCAATACTCGATCAACCCTATGTGTCGGAAGTCACCCAGTCCGAAATCCAGAACCAGCGGCTTGACGTCTGGCAGGGCGATGTTCCATGCGACGATGTAGCGGTGGAAGTCGGCGAGGGCGTGTTCAGCCTCTGGACCGGTAAGAGCGATGTTCAGCGCTCGGTTAAGTTCATTCATGTTCAGTTCCTTTTTTCACGCTCGTTTGGCTGATGCCTTAATCACATGCACGCCAGCTTTGGTCAGAGATAGGAGCAGAGAGCGATCCGCTGTTTGGTCCGTGATTAAACCCGTCAAGTTCTTGAGCTGACAGAAACGCCACAGGGCTGTGCGGCCCAGCTTCGAGCCGTCGGCGACCACGTACACGCGCTGCGCGGCAGCGGCCATCTTCTCCAGAATCCGGGCGACTTCAGGTGACTGGTTGTAAACAGCGCCCTCGGCGTCAATGCCGTCCGCACCGATGACAGCGAGATCGGCGCGGATGGACTCGATATTGGCTTCAGTCAACGCACCAGCCAGATCGGGCGATCCAGGCCGCAGACAGCCCCCCAGCAACATCACTTCGATCTCGTGATCGTATTGCAGCAGGCTCGCAATCGGCAGCGACGTTGTGATGACCCGCACGCCTCTGCGGCCACGCAAATGCTGCGCCACGGCCAACGTGGTTGTGCCCGAGTCGAGCAGCACCGATTGGCCCTCGTTAATCAAGGCTGCGGCTGCGCGGCCAATCGACCGCTTCCCAGCTTCATTGTCCTTGGCGCGCGAGAGGAAGGCGAATTCAAAGCTGATGCGTTGGGCCATCGTGGCCCCGCCGTGAGTACGAATCACCTTGCTCTGATCGGCTAGCGCCTGCAGTTCGCGCCGGACGGTCATGCCGCTCACCTTCAGCTTCGCGGCGATCTCCTCGACGGAACATTCGCTACGAGCGCCCAGTAAATCACAAATACGTTTCTGTCGGTCTGGTCGGTTCATGGTGAGGAAAGAGCGCTCGCGCTTTGGTGTTGGAAGAAGGATGATGGTTTAGTAGCCAAGTTCGCGCGCTGTTTCCCCGATGGCTTCGTCAATGATATTCATGCCATTGAGCAACGTGTCCTCGTCCATCACGATCGCCGGGCTCATTCGCAAAATGTGGCCAGCGGGAATCCAGGCCAAGCCTTTGCGAAATGCCTTCTGATAAACCAATTGCCCGGCTTGGTCGAAGGGTTCGCGGGTGCGCCGGTCCTTGACCAGTTCGATGCCCATCAAGCAACCCTTGGCCCGCACGTCGCCCACAATGCGGTGCTCAGCCTTCATTTGTTCCATGCGTTGTTGCGCCACCCGTCCCAATTCCGCCGCGTGTTCGAGCAGTTGTTCTTCTTCGATGACCTCCGTGGAAGCCAGCGCTGCTGCGCATGCCATCGGATTGCCTCCGTAGCTGCTGGAGGCGGAAATCTTTTCAAAACTTTCCTGGTAGGGTTCACGCACCGCCACTGCGGTGACGGGGAACCCGTTGCCGAAACCCTTGCCGATGGAAACGACGTCGGGGAGGACACCCCAGTGTTCCAGGCACAGCCATTTCCCCGTGCGCCCCCAACCGGTCAGCACCTCGTCGGCCATGAGCAGTAACTTCTTCTCATTGCAGTATTGACGCAGTTTTGGAAAGAAATCATCCGGCGGCATGATGGAGCCGGCCCAGCCTTGGATTGGCTCCAGGACGAATCCAGCCACATCCCCAACTGTCCCGCTCGCGATGTATTCGTCGTAAAACGCGATGTATTTATCAGTGTCAATCCCGCCTTGCTCGTTCGTCCACAGCGGACGGTACGTGTCGGGCCGCGGCACCAGATGGCAGCCGGGTGCGCGGACGCGGCCATACACTTGTGAGCGGATCTGCGCCAACGAGACCGCCCCGTAAGTTTTTCCGTGGAAATCGTTGTAGCAGGAAAGCAGTTCGCCTCGGCCGGTGGCTGCCCGGAGCACACGGATTCCGGCTTCGACCGCTGCTGTCCCGGAGTCGTAAAATTGGTATGCCTTCAAATCGCCAGGCAACACTGAGGCCAGCTTTTCCACCAGGGCCGTCTTGATGCGCGTTGTAAAATCGTGCGCGTTCATGAGTTGCCGCGCATATTTGGCCACAGCCTCGCTGACCTTTGGATGGCAATGTCCCAGCGTCGTAACGTAGATCCCGGAGGAGAAATCAATGTAACGGTTGCCGTCCACGTCCACCAGCAGGCAGCCCTCGCCGGACTCGAACGCGACGGGAAACAGCTTCACCTGGCTGCTGAGACCCTTGAAGTGCTTTGCGCATCGCCGATGGTATTCTACGGACTGCGGGCCGGGCGGCGGGGTCCCGATTTGGGGGCAACAGCGGACGCTGGCCGTGGCCCACGCCAGGCTCGAAAAGGCTGAGTCTGCCGCAGGGAGCTCCGGGTTGTGTGTCGCCGGGATGACCTGGTGATTCTGGCGGGTGGTGCCGGGCCTGTTCACGAGAGGCGACTGAGAGGAAGAAGAAAGCTTATCGTTCATTTGTGTTCAAAATGAACATGTTCCGTTTGTTTGGCAAGCGCGAATCTCTACACAACGTCCGAAGTAATTGCACAGGAGTTCAATCGAACATCCGCGGTTTCGGCCCCATAGAACGCCCCGCATAGCAGTCCGCCCGACGTAGCCTCAAACAGCGACATCCAATACGGCGAGAGATACGACGCGGTTTTCACGGCGGGCTTGCTCGGCAGCGAAGACGATGCGGTGACTGGCCAGTGTCTCGTCAGGGCCTGACCAGACCTTGCGCTGGTCGCCTGTGGCAACTGCTTCGACAAACGCTTTGATAATGCCATAATCGCCTCCGCCATGGCCGGTCGCAGCGGTGGTGGAACCCTCCGCCACGGTGGTATCAATGACCCTCTCCTTTTCTGTGACAAAATCAAAGACGTTGATTCTGACACTGTCGGTCTCGATGTAGCCGCGCGTGCCGAACAGCCGGGTTTTGCGATGGAGCGTCGGCGTGAAGGCGGTCATGGTGAAGTTGGCGGTCGCGCCGCCGGCAAAGTTCAGGATGACTACCTGGTTGTCCACCGCGTCGTTATCGCACGCATAGACGCACCGCCCGTAGGGCCCCTCACGCAACGCCTTGGTGACGCCCTCGCGTGTGCGGTCATCGGTGATGACCGAGACGCAGTAGTCAATGATCCAATCGTGTCCACGCTCGCTGAGATAGAAACGCTTGGCGGAATATGGGCATTGCGCTTCGACGCCACAATCCAGACAGCGGTCGGCGGCGCCGTCAGGGCGTTCGGAGGCGCGGAAATGGCGCAGGCTGCCGAAGCTGGCCACGCTACGGCAGGGCTGGCCTATCATGTGGCGAATCCAGTCCATATCATGGCAGGACTTGGCCAGCAGCATGAAGGTGGATTGGGCCTCGTTACGCCAGTTGCCACGCACGAAGGAGTGTGCCTGATGCCACCACGCCACCGGCTCGAGGTGCTGGACGCTGACGATATCCCCGATCGCGCCGGAGTCGAGGAGCGTCCTCAGCCGTTTGGTAAAATCGGTGTAGAGCAAGACGTGGCAGACGGCAAAGAGATTGCCATGCTGCTTGACGCACGCCACGATTCGCTCGCACTCAGCGAGGTTCGTGGACATCGGTTTTTCCAGGAGGATGGCGTAGCCCTTGGGCGCAAGGGCCAGCACAGGGTCGAGGTGCATTCGATCTTGCGTGCAAATCAACGCCGCATCGGTCAGGCGCGGCACACGGGCAAGGTCTTGCCACGAGTTGAAGACGTTTTCTGCCGCTATGGCGTGGGTCTGGACCATCTGCTCGCGCTGGAACGGTCGCGGCTCGGCCACGGCGACGACTTTGGCGAGGTCGGGATGTTCAAGGGCGTACTGGGAGTATGCCTCACCGCGCTTGCCGGCACCGACAATGGCCAGGGTAACTGGATGTTTCATAGTCTCGATTGCATCATTCTATACGCATTGAAAGGGGCCTTTGCGGACGCCCGGAGTTTAATTTCATTGGGCCGGCCGCCTTCGTGGACGAAGCGGCCCAGCGCAGTCACAACCTTTGGATTGGTTAAATACTCGCTCGTGGACCACGTGGAGCCACCATCCCCGCCATTGAGACCGACATTCACATCTGCGGTGGCGTCGTCGCTGATGATTGCGTTGAATCTGAGGAACTGCGCGTCAAACGGCAGACCCGAGAGGCATGCAAGCATGGTGCAACGGGCAAGGAGAGAAATGTGTTTGCCAGCGGAGGCGTTGTATTTTTCGTCGCGTTCCCCGTACGGCCACCAGGCACGGCGCGCACCGCACACGCTCAGGAGGGCGATTCGGGTCATTTGGCCTCCACGGCTTCAGGAAGTGGCTCACGCACCAGGGGTTTAGAGATGGCCGCCCCGGCATGCATCACCGAGCCGTCATCACTGAAATCGCGTTCTGTCGAGCGGAGGCTGCGCAGCAGGTTTCGCAGGTCGCGGAGGCCGCCAATGCCCAGCCAGAGGGTGGTTCCGACCAGCAGGACGAAGCTGATATACAAATAGACGTGCCAGAACTTCGCCCAGGCCCATTGTCCCGGGTCCGCCAGTAACCCATAGACCATCCCAGCCGCAAAAACTCCCAGCCAAGCCAGAAAATAACCGACTATCAAATAGGCAGTCAGGCGGTCGCGCCGATTGAACATCGGCGTGATGCCGAAGATCGTTTCCCACCAGCGGGTCGGAACCAACCTCGGCAGAGGCTCGCCTTTGGCGGCGTAGAAGCCGCGGTAAAGCATTTTGTCAATGTTGAAAGCCGGCTGGTTATCCAGGCAGGACACGACCACATAAACGGCCACGCTGAAAAGGATGGTAAGCAGGAAAACCCATTGGCTGTTGACGGGGAATTCGTGGCCGGTCCAACCGGTCCAACCCCAGCGCAGAACAATATAGGCAATGCCCAGCGCCGCGCCGCAGACCAAGGTCGTAACTGCGGCCCGCGTGGTGCCTTTTTTCCAGTACAGGCCGCCGAGCATCACTGCGCCCGCCGGGCCAAGCCAGACGTTGTTAACCATGGCGAAATACATGAGAATGCTCTGGTTGGGTTTCCAGAACAGGCTATACACGAAAGCGACAAGACCAACGGTGGCGATGGCGCCTCGCAAAGCCCAGAGATGGGCCTGGGTGCCCAGCGGTTGCATGCGGAACGGCAAGATGATGTCCTGGAGCAGCACTCCGCCCCAGGCATGCATGAAGCCGTTATGGCTGCTGATCAACGCCGCCATCATAATGGCGCAAAACAGCCCCACCAACCCCACCGGCAGCAGCGCCGGCAACGTCGCCGTCACCCGAATCTGGTCATGCACATTCGACGGTACCGACTTCATCGCCTCTGTGATTTGGGCCGCCATCGCGGCATCGGCCGGATGATGCATGAGCTTGAAAGCGCACAAGGCAATCATCATGAAGAAAACGAGCAACCCCTGCCAACTGATCTGCCCCAACAGGTAACCCATCCTCTGCTCGTGGGCTGTCTTGCCGGAGCCGAGGAAAGCCTGGGAAGGAACGTTGCTCATGGCGCAATACCAGGCCCCGACGATACCGATGATGAAATACCAAAAGTTGAAATCCTTCGTGCCGGAGGCGTGAATCGGGTCGAGCAGCGAGGCCTCTTCGCCTCCGCCGGTGCTCAAGCACTGCACGATGGCGTTCCAGTCGAACACCGTGAAAAACAGGACGGCCACAATGACCACCGCGGCGACATTGGTGAAAAGACCCTGCATGAAGTTAGAGACCATGACGCTGGTGTGGCCGCCCATGACGATGAATCCCAGCGGCACCAGCACCATCAGACCGGTCAGCGCGACAAAGGTCGAACATTGCAATCCGCCCACCAGGAAATGCTCTGGCAACCCGATAATCGACATGAAGAGCCGCGCGCTTACGGCGGGAAAGATGCCGAAGTTGATCATACCGGCCAGCCATGAAAGAATGCCGGCCATAAGGCGCAGCTTGCGGCTGTAGCGAGTCTCGAGGAATTGCGCAATCGTCATCGAGCGGGTCTCGCGGAAGCGATAAACGCCCCAGCCCGACACACACATATACACGACGAAGGGCGTCGAGAGCATCATCCACCACATACAAGGCATGCCGCCGGTGTAAAAGATTTGGAACATGGCGACGATGTTGATGGCGCCGATCCATTCCATTCCCGAAGCCATCGTCAGCATATAGCGTCCGGCGCAGCGCCCAGCCACCAGGTAGTCCGAAACGCTTCGGGTCAGCCGGCTGCCGATCACCGCCATGGTGATGAACAGCGTCATCACGCTGGCCACCACAGCCCAGTCGATCAATGTCATGTGCATCGCTCGCATATCAGAATCATCCTTTTCTCTGAATCCGCACTACGGCTCCGAGTGTGTGCGGTTCGAGCTTCACATCCGGATACAGTTTCCAGCAGTCTGGACCGATGGGTTCGATGTGAACCCCTCGGCTGCTGTCATGCAGGGCCGGGTTGAGGTTGGCCGGGAAAGCTCCCGCCAAGCAGTTCTTATCCCAATGCCGGATCGCCCCCAGAATGACCGGAGCCGGACCGAACTGTGTGGCCGCCTCCGCCGAAGCCAGGTCGGCGGCCGGTTGAGCGGTGCTGGCGGGGCTGCCCGCAAACGAGTCGAAAAGCTTGAACGGATAACCCGGCGGCCGTTGTGCTTACACAGTCGCAATGTCAGATTCGCAGCTCGGCTAGAACGCGTGGGGGAGACAACCTGATCGTTCATGGAAATGAATGTTCTACGATGTGACAGCCAATGAATGCAGCACTGCCTGGGACAAGTATTTGCATTATAGTCCCTCCACCAATTTGTTCATTTCGGTTTCCTCTCGTTCAATGGACTCCACCAGTTTGAACTGCGCGCGGCAGCGGTCGAGGTTGTGGCCATCGCGATGAACCTTGAAATAGGTATCGCCGGCCAAGAAGTCCGTGAGGAAGCGGAGGCCGATTTCAAACGTGATGAGCTTGCCCGCAAACGTGAGGTGTTGCTTCTCTGCTTTCGTCAGGAACTCCGAGGCCGACGCGAGATAGCCGCGCACCAGTGCCTCAAACATTGGAAACTGCATACTCACCTTCGACAAGTCGCGCTCATCCTCCTTCATCGGACTGGTCGCCGTGCGCACCATGTCGCCGAAATCGTACAGTGCCAAGCCAGGCATCACGGTGTCGAGGTCAATCACGCAGATACCTTCGCCCGTCGCGTCATCGAGCATCACGTTGTTGAACTTCGTGTCGTTGTGCGTGACCCGCTCCGGCAGGTTCGCATCCAGCAAGACACTCGTGATCGCTTTGTTCCGCAGGGCAAATGCGATTTCCGGCTTTGCCAGCGCGGCGCGGTTCACGGCGTCGGCTGCAATGGCTTTCTCCAGTGCGAGAAATCTTTTTGGTGTGTGATGGAAATCCGGGATGGTGTCATGCAAACGCGGCGCAGGCAGGTCGGCGAGCATACTTTGGAAGCGGCCGAACGCCTGGGCTGCTTCGAAGGCTTGCGCCGTAGATTGCACCGCGTCATACGTGCGGGCGCGCTCGATAAACAGATACACCCGCCAGTAATTGCCGCTTTCGTCGGCATGGAATGGCTCCCCGTCGCGCGCGGGGATGAGTGTCAGCGCCCGGCGGCTTTGGTCGCCCGCGCCAGCGGACTTGCCGCCGAGATGTCGCGTCACCCGTGAAATGCTCTCCATGAGCGCGACCGGGTTCTTGAACACCAGATGATTGATACGCTGAAAAATATAACGCGCGCGCGACCCCGCTTGGTCAAACACGACGCAGTAAGTGTCGTTGATGTGGCCGCTACCGTAAGGCTTGGCGCTCAGAAATTCGCCGTAAACCTGAAATTGCCGGGCGATGGCACGCACGTCGTGTTTCAACCTCATGTTTTTCGTCAACTCGGCCATCGCTGGCATGAAACATCCCGATTCATTCTTCAGCGGCTGTTGTCCTTGTCCCGCAGATGATCGATCACGCAGAGCATGGCCAAGCCGCTGATCACGAAGACGCCCGAGAGGGCCAGCGCCGATCGCGCGCGCTGGACCGGACATCTTCGAACTCGCGAGTGTGGTTGCAGCGAACAAGGCATCATCTCACCTTTTAAAGCCGGATGGGATTTGGCCAATGCGGGTAGCAGGGCTCAGAGTGCGGAGTTCGAGTTTCAGGCTTGCGCCATTTTGTGGAGCGCAACCAATCTTAACCCGCTGTGCCCCCGTGCCGACGCGCGCCGCATTGGCATCCACCGGGACGCGCGCAAGTTCAATCCAGGCCGCATCGGCAATCACGGCATCCGATCCACCAACGTACTTGAGGCTGCCACCCGGCGGCAGGGGGCGAGCCATAAGCGCGACGACCGCGGTGCCGTTGATTTGCACAGTGAGGCTCTCGATGGGTTCTTTGGCGGTGGACCGTACGATCCATTGCAAGGGCTGTGCGGCGTCGGCATTCTGAAACTGGAATTCCGTGGCAGCAGCATGTCCGGCATCGCGGGTGAACCGCGCAACGTGCGCTTCAAACAAATCCCACCGGCCTTCACCCGCCGGTTCGAGATGGAATTCGCAAGAATCGTTCCGGAGCGCGGCCTTGATCTTCGGCGGGAAGGATCCGGCCATCCGGGCAGCTTCCCATTGCCTGACGGCCTCGAGAATGGCAGGGGTCGCGCCGAACTGCTTCGCGGTGTCAGCAGAGGACGGGTCGGCCGCCAGTTGCGCGGTACTGGCGAGGCTCACAGCCAAGGCGAAACCGGCGTCGAATCCCGCCGCGCGCGCGAGGAGCCATTCGGCGTCTTCGCTGCTGGTAGCGGGCCCCAGCGCAAACCAGCCAAGCATGTGAGGCATGAGGTTACGCTCGAAATAGACCTGATTCTTGAAGCGATACAGGGTCTGGCTCTCGCGAAAGTCGGCATACCACGGCTCGCCCCAGTTCATCCGCGAGTAGATGTGCCAGTTGAAGTGGCCCGGGCCGCTGGCGTCGTTGATGACGCGGCCTCGCAATTCGGGCAACAAGGCGTCATACCAGGCTCCGGTAAAGAGCGCACAGCCATATTGGCCGCGTCCAGTGGACCAATTGCCCTCCAAACCATCAAAGGATAGCTGCAAAGCGCCTGAATGATTGCACAGGGCAGCGATGTTCCGGGCGACTTCCTGGGACAGAACGGCATCGGCCAGAAACACCTTATAATCGTGATCCATGAGTTTGGCCACGGCTTCGCCGCGGGCATGCGCAACGACGCGGCTGCCCCACGCGCCGCGTTGACAGTCAAGCAGCCGCCACGGCGCCTGGGTCGACAACGAGGCATAGCGGATCAACTCCTCGCCTACCATCACAGTATTAAGCGTGGTTTTGTTCGTAAAATAGTCTGGGGACGCCACGGGGATTTCCATCTGAGAAACATCCAAGTCGGCAGTCAACTCGCTGGCACCGATCCGGGCCAGGCGTGGGTCGGGTTTGGGGGTAACGTAAGAATCGTTGGGCGTGATGAAATTCGAGAGCGTGTGAAAGCCAATGCGAACGCCGACCTTGCGGGCCTTTTCCATGCAGGCTCGCAGACCGTCCCACCCATTTGGAAAGAGATCCGGCTTGAGTTTGAAGTGTCCCCAGGTCGCGAAGGGTGAACTGTGGTACAGGTATCTCAGTCCTGCGCGTTTGGTCATATCAAGGGCACGGCTTATGCTATTCTCGCCGAAATCCACGATCAAATACGAGGCGGTCGCCTCAGGCGACTCCTTGCCCCAAACGCCGTCGATCATCGGGTGGGGCAGGCCCTCGGCAACCTCGATGGCGCCGATGGTCTCCAGAGCTTTGGGTGCCGGGCAGGCAAAGAGGGCGATCTTGCTGCCGACTACGCCGCCGTCGGAGAAACCCGGAACGAGGTATTTCTCGTGGCCCCAATTCCGAATGACGCGAGGGCGGCTGCCATCACGGCAGAACGCTTGCAGCACGCTGCCGAACTCAGCTCTCTTGGCGGTGTCACCGCGAAAGCCCTGCTCCTTCCGCAACCCAGCGGGAAGGTTCGGGTAGTTACCATGATCGTCGGCCGCGAAAGCGGCCTCGAGGTCGTCTTCACGAGTGGGATAGCCGCCAAGCGTCTTGGCGTTTAGCGTCTGGATGCCAACGGCGAACTCAGCATCGCGCACCACGCCGACCGTTTCGCCGATGATCTCGCCGATGGTCGTCGGATATGGCCCCCAGAGGACGAGCTCGACGCGATCTGCAGGCTTAAGATCAACCACTTCGAAAACAGCGTGGCTCGACTCGGCTCTTACTCTGAGAACCGCGGTGACGCCGGCGCTGCCGTAATGAAGTGTTAGCTTTTGGGACTGGGCCTGCCATGCGGCACTGTCCGGCGCGTGCAGTTTGCCATCAAGGCGCAGGCTCAGCACCGGAGAGGGTTGTCTAGGGACAAGGTAACTGCGGGCACTGTCATTCCGGAAAAGGGCACACAGCGATCCTTTGCGGTCGATACCGAACGTGGCGGTCTGGGTGCGCAACGTTACGAGGGGTGCTGCTGAGGCCGCACGAGTTAGCCCGGCCGTGGCGAGTAGCAAGAGGAGGGCTGCCACAAGGTCGAGCGGGTGGCAAGAATGGCCTCGAACAAAAGGCACTGACAACCAACGAACGATGCCGCATCGCGCGGTTCTGTCTGGTTGACGAATTCCTCGCCATGCTGCAACGCCGTTCCGAGGGTGCTCCGACATTTTCATTGAGTTTCTTTTGCCCATCAAGGGCTGTTGATCCTGAGCTGTGAGGGTTCATTTCTCCGCTCGAAGAGCGAGAGGGAGAAACAGTCCCCGAGGCGCTTATGGTTCTCTTCTGTGACTTTACAAGGCGGAAGAACTGGCGGGCCGGGTCAGGCTTCCGTCCTTCATGGCTGCATGTATACGAATTGCTCGAGGAAGGCGGTAGTCAGCAAAACTGCTAATGCGGAAAATAGCCAGCCCCTCGCCCCTCAACAGCAAGGGCTTCTCCTTGCTACAAACGGTGGAATTTGGCTACCGCTTGAGCGCGGGAAAAAACGTGGAGTTTGTCGTAGATATGCTCGATGTGCTTGTGAACGGTGGCGTAGCTGATGGTCAACATGTCCGCCACTTCTTTGTAAAGATATCCCTTGGCCAGATAATTGAGGATTTGCGCCTCGCGCGGAGAGAGACCCTCGGCCTCGCGCGCAGCCGGTCCGGCTTGTTTGAAGGATTGGACCACTTTGCGGGCGATGTGGCTCGTCATCGGGGCGCCGCCACTATTGACGTCCTTGACCGCCGCCAAGAGGTCAGCGGTGCGAACCGGCTTGAGCAAGTAACCCGTGGCGCCCCCCGCCAGCGAGTTGAAGATGGCGTCAGCATCGTCATGAACGGTTAACATGATGATATGGGCCGACGGTGCCACTTCGCGCAGTTGGCCCACGCATCTCACGCCGTCCATGTGCGGCAAGTTGATGTCCATCAAAACCACATTGGGGAGATGGCTCGGAATCTCTCGAAGAGCCTCTTCAGCGTCGGCGTATTCGCCGATACACTTGATCCCCTTGGACCCGTTAAGAATGTTCGACAAGCTGTGTCGCACATGGGGATCGTCTTCCACAATCGAAACGGTGATCAGCCCATCTTCAGTCATATCAATAGCGCACTATTACTGTAATCCGTATAAATCTGTCAATCCACACTTCTGGTGATGCAGGCCAACCGCGGGTGAGGAGGGCAGGAATGCCATTAGAAACTAATGCTGTTGCGGTTCCACGTCAACGGCAGGGCCAGACGCGTGGTGGTTCCCTGGCCAGGCTGACTGAACTGTTCGAAGCGGCCACCGATCTGTTGGAGCCGTTTTTCCATGTTTGCCAAACCATCGCCGTCCAACGCCGTCCTCTGGGTAATAGCAGGCGCAGCAAAATCATCGCCGAACCCTCTGCCGTTGTCTTCAATCATAAGCCTCAGCATTTCCCGATCGGCCGTAATACGCAACCAGACCTCCGTTGCCGCCGCGTGTTTGACAATATTGTGCAAAGCCTCCTTGGTGGCCAGATAGAGGTGGTGACGCGCCATGGAGGGAAGCGAGTACGCCGGCAAAAAATCTGGCACATCCAGTCGGCAGGGAATCCCGGCCAAACGCAAATAATCCTGGGCAAACTTGCAAATGTACACTCCAAAATTCTCGAGAGTGTCGTTCTTGGGGTTAGCGGCCCACACGATTTCATCCACCATTCTAGCCAGCCCCTGTGCCAGGCAGAAAATGTCGTTAAGATGCTTTTTTCCCTGTCCCGGCGAGGGGGAGTCGCCCTGGGCCACATCGCTTTGGACCATTTCGCTGAGCAGGGCGATCTGCGTCAGGCTCGCTCCCAGGTCGTCGTGGATATCCCTGGCAATCCGAGCCCGTTCTGCCTCTACTGCTTGCTGTAGTCTCAACAGTGCCAACTGTCGCTGATGATTCCTTCGCCCGACATACCAGACCGTTGCACCTATCGCGCCGCCGAGCGTCAGGACGCAGAGGGTGATGAACCACCAAGTTTGCCAAATGTGCGGCACGATCTGCACAGACAAAGGAGCCGCCTCGGTCCATGTGCCGTCCACACCGGCCATCATGACACGGAATTGGTACCGTCCAGGGGGCAATCCACCGTAATACGCAGGGCGGGTGATCCCAGTATCCACCCAGCCGGTGTCGAATCCCTCCAGCTTGTAGCGAAACGTCACCGCTTCCGGCGCTACAAACTTCAATGGTGTGGCAAGGGATTCAACAATGCTCTTGGCAGGGGAGGATCGGAGTTCAGAGATCAGACCCACCAATGGCTGGACACGATCACCAACCACAGCCTCCTCAGGCAGGACTTGGTCGATGGCCAGTCGTTTGGCCGCCAATGCAGACACCACAGCGAAATCTTTGACGTTCTTCGAGCACCAGTTGCGCAGCAGGGAGACCTGGTTAGTCTCTACAAAGCTCCAACTGAACGCTTCTTCGCCGCTGCCGGACAACACGTAGCGATGCGTTTTCCACCACTTGACCAGGGCGGCTATCCCATCGGCCAATCTTTCAGCGGCCTGCTCGTCGGAGGCTGCAGGCCGAGCGGTGGCTTGTAGCAGGGCAATGCGGCTTTCGGCCTGGCGCGCCAGTATATCGAGGTAGCGCTGTGATCCGCCCGGAATGAAATTCGCAGGCGCGCCGAGTAGTCTCGCGCTCCTGAGGCGTTGCGGCAGGTCGGTGGGCAAAGTGTCGAGGGTTCGTTGCAGACAAGACCACGCAGGCACGAGCAACTCGGGCGGCCCTCCAAGGAAAGCGGCAAAGTCGCGCAGGATTTGGTCGTCTGGCGTGTCGAGATAAGCGAGATCGGACGACCCGCGGGCAAAGAAATAGAGATTAGGCAGCACCATAATGGGCTGTTGGGCATTCCCGAAAACGCCGGCGGCAGATTTGGCGTATTTCGATTCCTGCTTGAGGACGCGGCGGATAAGATCGAACTGCAGGACCGCGGCGGGGGGCGCCGGCTCGAACTCGATGGCCTCGTAACAAAAGATGGTTGAGCGGGACATCAAGCCAAGCTCGTCTGCGAGACTGATGTTGATCCGGCCGTTGGCCCAGCCGTCCCGATGACTGCGGCCCGGCAGCAAAGCCCACGGCTCGGGCATCCGCGATTTGAACAACTCCATCGCCGCACGTGAGAAAGGCTCAATGGGTTCGACCCACACACCGTCGGTGCCCCACCCGCACCAGATCCAGGGGATCAGACGTTGGCGTTTGGGATCGATGCCATACCGGTCGAGAGCAGCGCGGTCGGAAAGAAATACCTTGAGCCAGTCATCCGGTTTCGCCCCCGCGTAACCGCCGGGGTCTCCATCAATCGTCACGTAGGCATCCGCGTTGTTGAGAATGGCGATCATTGCTGTGCGATGCGCCAGGTAAAGGGCAGCCTGAGCAGGGTCGTCCAGGCGTATTTTGCTCCACACGGGATAAGGGTTGCGCTGCCGCCACGGCTTGGTCGCGATGGTTTGGGACGGAATGAGGTTCGGGCACTGGACCAGCCAGCACTCCAACTGTGCGGAGCGAGCGTCCTCGAAAGTTTGTCGAAATTCCCGCAACGCCGCTGCATCACTCTCACTGAGCGGCATCGGAATGGCCTCCAGCATTGGCCAGATGCCAACCTGATCGAAGCCCATCAGCCGCAGCAGATGAAACATGTTGGCGAAGTCTTCGCGCTGCCACGTGCGAACAGCAAACGGATAGTTGAAGAACCAGCCTCCATGCAAATAGAACCCCCGATGCCTGAATGCCGGTTCTTTGGCAATCGCCGAACCTTTTCCATCGATAACTCCAGTAGCGGGTTGCACGTCCATTGTGACGAGAAACTCTGCGGCCAGCGCAGGGGTTGTCCCGGCGGTGGCCAGCAAGGCGAGCACCATTATTAGGCAGGGCATCCCGGCGGTGGCTCTCACTTTCACTACGGCCGTTTGGCGGGCGGCACATAGTTGAGGTGCCAGTAATAGTCCCAAAGCCGATCGAGTTTGACGAGTTCAACATGGCCGTCGAAGAAAGCCATATTGATAGAGCCGGGCAAAGGCTGGCCAAGCGCTACATTTTGCGGTGCCGAGGTGGGGGACGTCTTGCCGTGGCGCGCTACCATAAAGCGGTTGATGCCGGCCGGGGCCGGGTTCTGTTGCTCGTACAAGTTTTTCGCGGGCGGGTCGGTAGCCGTTGGCCAACTGTCCACCCACATCGCATCGGCAAAAACTGGCGTTTGGGTCGGCTTCTGCACCTGGCTTGGACTGACAAAAGTCTTTTCTTTGTCAGGCCAGGTTGAGTACATCCAACCGTTGAAGCCGTAACCCCCTTGGAAGCCATTGGGATCCTCAGGCGGACCATAAGCCCAAGCCCGATCCGCCGCGCCGTAACCATCCCATTTGGATTTCACTGGAGCCAAAGGGCAAAGACGCACTGCCTGAACCCGGGATTGGTATGCAATGAGATCCTTCATCCACAATCCAGAAGCGTCAACCAGAGCGAAAAACTTTTTGTTGTCGTCCAAATACATGAGGCATGCCAGGCTGATCTGCTTCTGGCAGTTGACACACTGGACCTGAGATGCCTTGAGTTTGGCACGGGACAACGCTGGCAGCAGCATCGCCGCCAGGATAGCAATGATGGCAATGACCACGAGCAGTTCAATCAGCGTGAATCCTCGGCTCGCTCGCGGAGCCCGGTGTGAGACCGAAATATCATCAATCATGTTCAAGACTTTCATAATTATGCATTTGAAATCGAGATCTGGGAAGATAATTCCCAGATCTCTTACTGCATTCGCTATTGATTCACCAGGCGGAAGAATTGACTGCCTGTTGCGGGATTGATCGTTATCTGGTTGTTCACAACACCAGGAACGGGAAGCCAGGAACTAGCAGGAAGTTGAGGGCTGGATTGGAGCGTGAACCCTGTGACGATTATGGGCCAGGAAATGGTCACTGCGTCTCCAGTCCGGATGACCGAGAGCGATGGCAGAGATTTAGCCGCAGTAATGAACCTCACTTCGCTCAACGCGACGCGATCTCCCCCGGCACCCGGAAAGCCACGGCCACCTCCGTTGTTGGTAATAGTCATGCGCACCCGGTTGGCCTTAAAGGCACTGCCAAACGGCAGGCACATCGAGTCCCACCCGGTCCGAAACGGGGAAGCTACATTGACGCTGCTGGGATAGCTCGCGCCGTTGTCGCTGGAGAATTCCAGGTGAAAATCGGTGCCTTCATTATTGTTATCGTAACCCCAGACCACCAGATCGCTCAAACCGTAGGTGTCATCGAGCGTGAACTCAAACTCGGGCGGTGTCGCCCCGGCGGCGAAGTAGTTGGCTGGCCAAGTGCCCGTAGCGGTGACCCAGCGGCCCACGTTGGTGTGCGTGTCGGAAAAATAGTTCTGGATCGTAGCCGGATTGGTCAGGAGGCCCTCACCGTTGATAAGGTAAACGATCATATACCCGGGCAGCGAGTCGCCGGCAAGTTGGGTGATCGCCACCGGCGCCAGCATAACCTGACCGAACTGCGGCGCTGGGAAGACCGCCAACACAGCCTCGTCACTCACCGAGAAGCCGGCAGAATTCGTAACGTTGACGCGGTATTTGCCCGCGCTCGCTGGCTGAACATTATTCAGCGTGAGCGTAGCGTTAGTGGCTCTCGCGATGTTGTTGCTGTTGAATTGCCATTGGTAGCTTAGCGGTTGACTTCCGGCAACGGTGACCGTGAAGATCGCGGCGGTGGCCTCCATGACCCTTTGCGATGCGGGCTGATAGGTAAAGGTTGGCGGCACTCCCGGACCGACAGCGGACAGGCCGATGAAGCGCACTTTGGCCATCCCGACGCGATCACCCCCGCCTTCACCAGGAGGAGGTGGGAAGCCGCGGCCCTGGGCGTTGTTGGTGATGGTCATGCGAATGCTATTCGCTACAAAGGAACCGCCGACGAACGGCAAGCGGCCCGAGCCGAACCCCAAAAGGTGTGTTGAAGCCGCAGTCGTGTTGCTCGGGTATGTCACGCCGTTGTCGTTGGAGAACTCAACGAAAAAGTCGGTGGCTTCGTTAAGGTTGCCGGAGTAGCCCCAAATGACCAAGTCGCTGAGCGAAAAACTGCCGCCGAGCGTGAACTTAAACTTGGGCGGTGTGGCACCGGCGACGAAGTAGTTGGTTGGCCAAGTGCCCGTAGATGTGACCCAGCGGGTCGCGCCGCCGCCGTTCGTGACCGTCATGTAATTATCGATGGTTGCCGGCTCGCTCAAGCCATCGTTGCTGATCAGGACCACGATCGGGTCGATCGCGTCCCCGGCGAGTTGCGTGATCCCCACCGGTTGGATCAATTGCTCGGTAGACAGGCCGATGAAGCGCACTTTGGCCATCCCGACGCGATCACCCCCGCCTTCACCAGGAGGAGGTGGGAAGCCGCGGCCCTGGGCGTTGTTGGTGATCGTTATGCGAACGCGATTGGCTAGAAAGGAACCGCCTAAAGGCAAGCGCCCCGAGCCGAATCCCAAAAGATGTGTTGAAGAGGCTACGGCGTTGCTTGGGTATGTCGCGCCGTTGTCGTTGGAGAACTCCAGATGAAAGTCGGTGGCTTCGTTAAGGTTGCCGGAGTAACCCCAAATGACCAAGTCGGTGAGCAAGAAACTGCCACCCAGGGCGAACTCAAACTTGGGCGGTGTCGCGCCGGCAACGAAGTAGTTAGTTGGCCAAGTGCCCGTAGCGGTGACCCAGCGGGTCGCGCCGCCGCCGTTCGTGACTGTCATGTAATTGTCGATGGTCGCCGGCTCGCTCAAGCCATCGTTGCTGATCAGGACCACGATCGGGTCCATCGCGTCCCCGGCGAGTTGCGTGATCCCCACCGGCTGGATCAATTGCTCGGCAGCGTGGCTGGCGGGGATAAAGCCTCCTGACCCAAGCGCTGCGATGATCATGAGCAGTTTCATGGAGGCAGAGCCGTTTCTGATGGTTGATCTTATATTTATAGTAGTATTCATTGGATTGTCCACATGGTGGCCATGTGTTGGTTTCTCATTCATTCTTCGTTTATTTTCGTTTATCAGCATGGCCAAGCCAAGTCTCTGTTAAGCAAGACCGACACAAGCCATTATTAGCTGCGGAATGAAACTAGCACTTGGGGGCCATTAGCAGTAGTCAGCAAAACTGCTTATGCCAAGAATGGAAGCCTCCGTGCCTTGCGGAGTATGGCAAATGAATTTCACTGTTCACGACTCTGGTGACCGACCTCAGCAGCGAGCAATCTGGCACTCTGCCAGGAGGTCGTTTTCTCTTAAAACCAGAACAGGCACCAAGAGCCAATACTTAACCACAACTGTTTTCTCTTCAAAGAACACGTCCCAGCACTTCACCGCCCGCCATGCCTGGACCACAGTTCCGTTCCTGGGGAAGCTGCTGAAATCGATCTCGAAGCTGGGCTCGATGTTGCTGAAATACTGTGGGCGGAATCGGATGCGCGTTTCCGGCCCCATCAGTTCGCGCAACACGAACTCGACCGTGTCCTTGAGGTCGCCGACCATCACGTTCCGGTACACATACTGCGGACAATATCCTCGGTGACTTGCGTCAGGGGATGGAGCTTGCCGAGGACACTGCGACGAACTTCCAGCCTTTGGCGGCCTTGCCCGGCGTTAAAGATCCGGCCGATCAGATGGGGCGAGACGGCTCTAACCGCCGGGGCAATGGGACCAGCATTGCTTATTTTGGTACCGTATCACCGGCTTTGCAGTTGAAACAGGCGCGATGGTTAAGCGAAGCCGTCCCGCAGTCCTATGGCGGCGCGGGAGGGCGCAGGGCGGCAATTCTCACCTTGGGGAGCAGCGTGGGGCAGACCACCCGATCTGCCGGTTGCCAGGTTTCTGGCCCTGCTCGGAGTCGGAGACTCCGTGAACCGGCAGGTCGGGGACCTGCCCCACGCCCCGTCAAAATGAGGTTGGCGCTTCGGCGAACAAGTTGGCCAAGCCAACTGTTATCTCCTATTCAAACCTGAGTGGCTAGGTGTCCGTTTCTATAAACATGCCCCTCCTGACGGAGATCTGTCGGGGGCGGCCCGTCGGGCTTAGCTCCGTTAGGAGCGGCATGTTTATAGCTGAGGCGCTTCCCCGAGAACCAAGCTCCGTCAGGAGCGGCATGTCGGATTGGGGACCCGACGAATGGTTCCATGCCGCTCCTGACGGAGCTTGTGGAGACTGTTGTTGATTCCGATTCCTATAAACATGCCGCTCCTACGGAGCTGGTGGTGTCCTGGCGGCACCGTTGCTATAAACTCTTCGTTATCTCTGTTATCTTCTGTTCAAACCCGAGTCATCAATTCCGCACGGAGTCGGAGACTCCGTGGACTGGCAGGTCGGAGACCTACCCTACGCACTTTGGAGAGCGGCGTGGGGCAGATCTCTTGCTCTAGCTTTGGCTCTGGCCCGGCACGGACTCGGAGACTCGGCATGGGCAGAGCAAGAGCAAGAGTAAGAGCAAGAGTAAGAGCAAGAGTAAGAGCAAGAGTAAGAGCAAGAGTAAGAGCAAGAGTAAGAGCAAGAGTAAGAGCGAGAGTAAGAGATCTGCCCCACGCCTCGTCAAGATGAGGGCTTGCCAAATAGTGCTTTGCAGTGCAAAGTATGGTCATGGAATCAAATTGGGCCGCCGAGCATCTGCAAGTCATCCGCACGCTGATGGAGCGTGCCGCGCTTTATCGGCGGGCGCTGGCGCCCATCATGATATTCAATGGTGTGACCGGCCTTGCGGCTGCCGCGCTGGGTTGGGCGCTGAATGTTGGCTCGCCGCGCGGCTTCATCCTTTATTGGGCCGGGGTGAGCGGGGTGACAATGGCGGGATCCTTCCTGCTGGTCCGCCGTCAGGCGCTCAAAGAGTCCGAGCCTATCTGGTCACCCCCGACGCGTCGCGTCATCCAGGCGCTGCTTCCACCGGTGGTTGCGGGGCTGCTGATCAGCGCGGTGGTACTGATGAACGTCAGATCGGCTCCCGCCGACCTCGGCGACGCAATGGGGATGTTCTGGCTGCCGCTGAGTTGGGTGGTTCTTTACGGGTGCGCGTTTCATGCTGCCGGATTTTTCATGCTCCGCGGGATGAAGCTCTTTGGCTGGGCATTCATACTTGCTGGCTGCGGCGTGTTTGCTTTGGGGATTCCCGATTGGGCGCGCCCGCTGGACTACGCCCACGGCATCATGGGTTTCTTTTTCGGCGGCCTGCATCTGGCCTACGGCGTTTATCTCTATTTCACCGAGCAGCGCAGGAATGACGCGTGAACCCGGAACCCTTCCTCCAGATAGATCGTGTCATTCACGAGAAAGGGCGGCTGGCGATCATGTCCATGCTCGCCGCCTCTCCGGTGCTCTCGTTCACCGAGATGCGGGATGCCCTGAACATGACCGACGGCAATCTCACGACCCATATCCGCACGCTCCAGGAAACGGGCTATGTGTCCGTGACGAAATCGTTTCAGAACAATCGTCCGCTGACCACCTGTTCCCTGACAGCGGAAGGCAAGAAGGCTTTCACCAGCTACATCGACCTGCTGGAACAGATCATCCGGCAGAACCGGCCTGGGCAAAAATGATTTTGAACGAAGGAACCTGGGCGCAGTCATATACTTTGTGATACAAAGTGAATGCAATTCGGGTAGTGAATATATGAGAATTCTCCGAGCAGAACATCTGGGCATGTGCTTCGGCGTGCGCGACGCCATCGCCCTGGCCTTGAGCCTCTCCCGCGCCGAACGAGTGACGATCCTGGGTGATCTGGTCCATAACGAAGCCGTCCTCTCCGGTCTGCGTGCCCGGGGCATCAAAATCGCCCAACAGGTTGACGCGGTGGCAACGCAGACCGTAATGATCACGGCGCACGGTGCGTCGGAAAAGGTGATGAGGCGCGCGCGTGAGCACGGGCTGAACGTCATCGAAGCGACGTGCCCGCTGGTTCACCTTGCCCATCGCGCCGTCGCCCGGCTGGCGCGGGATGGCTGCCACCCGGTCATTGTGGGTAAGCGCGACCACGTCGAAGTGCGAGGGTTGACGGAAGACCTGGAGGAATTCGATGTCGTGCTCTCCGAGGCGGACGTTTCAGGGCTGCAACCGCGCCCGCGTTTCGGCGTTGCGGCGCAAACCACCCAGCCCATCGACAAAGTGCGCTGGCTGGTGGAATTGATTCGCCGGCGGTTTCCCGATTCGGAGGTGCGCTTCATCGACACGGTTTGCCAGCCGACAAAACAGCGCCAGAATTCAGCGCTCGAACTGGCACAGGCAGCGGATGTCGTCGTGGTAATCGGCGGCATCCACAGCAACAACACTCATG
>Ga0194039_1000253_pt1 | contig 34312 bp, 28 predicted proteins | sample JunL228m_MetaG_FD_148679 | JGI IMG/M metagenome (GOLD analysis project Ga0194039, IMG submission 148679) | Anoxic zone freshwater microbial communities from boreal shield lake in IISD Experimental Lakes Area, Ontario, Canada - Jun2016-L227-8m | ecosystem: Environmental > Aquatic > Freshwater >...
GACTGTATCCTTCAAAATTGTTTCAATCCACGCTCCCCGTGTGAGGAGCGACTTCAGGCGTAATATTCTAGCTATTACTTATGTTCCGTTTCAATCCACGCTCCCCGTGTGAGGAGCGACCAATATTTTTTATGAGTTTCACCATTAAAAACTGTTTCAATCCACGCTCCCCGTGTGAGGAGCGACCTCAATTTCTGGAACAAAACTTAAAACTGTTTTGTTTCAATCCACGCTCCCCGTGTGAGGAGCGACGTTTTGACATGGTTGACTAATTCGGAATATATTGTTTCAATCCACGCTCCCCGTGTGAGGAGCGACAAAAAGATGGTAACATCAATTTTAATAAAGTAGCTGTTTCAATCCACGCTCCCCGTGTGAGGAGCGACCTGAACAAGTTTTAAACAGTCTTAAACCTAAAGTTTCAATCCACGCTCCCCGTGTGAGGAGCGACATATCAGACATTTTTAACTATGTTTCCTAAAGTGTTTCAATCCACGCTCCCCGTGTGAGGAGCGACAAAAGCATGAATAAGTCGGTAATTAAGAATATCGTTTCAATCCACGCTCCCCGTGTGAGGAGCGACATCCTAACTTCTTAATGAATGAAGACGGAAAACTGTTTCAATCCACGCTCCCCGTGTGAGGAGCGACTCAAGAAATAGAAGCCTTGCAGACTATGGGGTCGTTTCAATCCACGCTCCCCGTGTGAGGAGCGACTTGAAACATAATTAATAAGTTTGCTTCTCCACATTGTTTCAATCCACGCTCCCCGTGTGAGGAGCGACGTTTTGTCTATTGAGACAATCTGTAAGGGTGTAGATGTTTCAATCCACGCTCCCCGTGTGAGGAGCGACTGATAACGCTAATTTTCTTGTCGATTGCGTGTTGTTTCAATCCACGCTCCCCGTGTGAGGAGCGACGGAAGCAGAAAAAGAAATAAAGGCGTACCAAAAATGTTTCAATCCACGCTCCCCGTGTGAGGAGCGACCCTGAATAATGTGATAGGTTTCACAGAATTTCAGTTTCAATCCACGCTCCCCGTGTGAGGAGCGACCTAATAAGGACGGTAAACAGGATCAGACGGCAGAGGTTTCAATCCACGCTCCCCGTGTGAGGAGCGACCCGCTTTTAGCTTTCGGATAACTCTTGATTATGGTTTCAATCCACGCTCCCCGTGTGAGGAGCGACATATTATGTGGAAAGAAAACAAAACTAAGGAGTAAGGTTTCAATCCACGCTCCCCGTGTGAGGAGCGACGCATTCAATGAGAGGTGGAAAAAGAAACAACAGTGGTTTCAATCCACGCTCCCCGTGTGAGGAGCGACAACAAATTATCATCAGCAGTATAAGGATGTTATGGTTTCAATCCACGCTCCCCGTGTGAGGAGCGACCGGGTGTTCTAATGTTTCAAGTTAAGATAGATGGTTTCAATCCACGCTCCCCGTGTGAGGAGCGACATTTGCTAAAGGTTTAGCTTTTGGCTTTGGCTTGTTTCAATCCACGCTCCCCGTGTGAGGAGCGACAATTACGCTCAATGGAAGCAATGTGAGCAAATGGTTTCAATCCACGCTCCCCGTGTGAGGAGCGACGGGATTGTTTCAAGGTTCTTAAAGTTAATGTGGGTTTCAATCCACGCTCCCCGTGTGAGGAGCGACGAACAGTTCTACAAACAGACACAAAACTTTCACGTTTCAATCCACGCTCCCCGTGTGAGGAGCGACTCTTTCATTATAACTTACTTGTCATCAAAGTGCAAAACTTTACAAAATGCGAACTTCAACTTTTCAAAGAGCATCTCTATTTTTTGCCGAAAACAAGAATCCATATCTATCTTCATGTCAAAGATATAGTTTATGTTGCGAAGCTGTGAATCTGGAGGGTAAACCACAAGGAGTTCGCAGATGATTATCAGAGCATCAGAAGACCTTCCATATCCACAGAAGGTTTTGTTCCGATATGCTCTACTCTGCCTCTCCAGTTATTGCCAAGAAAGTAAAAACGCAGACTATCTTGTTTATCATTAATTTCGTCAAGAAGTTTTTTCTTCAAGAGAACGAATTGAGCATTATCCACAAGGCATTCAAATACTGAGTTCTGAACTCTCTGACCGTAATCTGTACACACTTTCGCTACTCTTCTAAGCCTTTTCTGCCCTCCTTCCGAAGATGTGGCAACATCATAACTTACCAGAACAAGCATATTATCACCTCCAGATAAATGGCGGATATGAATCCAGGTCGCCCCTGATGAACCTTGCCATCAGCAAAGCCTGGACATAAGGAATTAATCCGATATTAACTTTCTCCTGAATGAATGGATGTTGAAGTTCATCCTTTTTGCGTTCCTGATAAGCCAGCAGAACAGTTTTTCTTGTCTCGTCATTCATAATCACTGCACCGCTTTCAGTTTTCCTGAATCCCTTTGCATCGATTCTTTGCAGATTTATCAGAGACAGAACCACCCTGTCGGCAAAAAACGACCTGAGTTCCTCCATGATATCCAAAGCAAGACTGGCTCTTCCGGGTCTGTCCCTATGAAGAAAACCGACAGCAGGATCAAGGCCCACAGCCTCAAGAGCTGACTCCACATCATGGGCAAGAATCGTATAGACAAACGATAGCAGAGCATTCACATTATCCATAGGCGGCCTTTTATTTCTGCCTTCAAAGACGAAACCATCCTTCTGAACTCTGATCAGCTTATTAAAAACAGAAAAATAGAGTTTTGCGGAATCTCCTTCAAGACCTCTTAGTTCATCAAGAGTTTTAGCTGAATTGAGCAGGGATATCTGATTATTCAGCCTGCCGGATACCTTATTAATCTCATCGTCATCTCCGTAATCCCGGATAAACCTGTTTAAGACTATTCTGCAGTTCGAGAATTTACCTGTAAGAATATTCCTGGCTATCTCAAGAGATTTTTCTTCATCATCAGAGAACCTATATTGGGCTTTTCTCAGAAGGACATTGCCTGACACGGGACCTTTTATTCTGGCAAGGAATTTTCCATTTTCACTCAGGAAGGAGACACCAACATCTTTCTCGGCACAAAATCCCATCAGGAAAGGTGATAGCATGACATTGCCAAAGCAAACTATTCCTGAAAGATTGTGGATAGGGAGCCTGAGCTTTTCCTCCCTGTCAACTGAAGCAACTACGCATTCGCCTTCCTTTGAAAGATAGGCGCCCTGAGTTGATATATACAAAGTATTTAGCAATTTTTTCATGGGAGCTCCTTCATGTATGTTGAGACTGAATTTTTTATAGCTTTCGGCAGGCATATTTCCAGGAATGAACAGTTATCGCAAAGGCTCTTTTCATATTCTGCTGAAGGCGTAATTCCAGCAAGAAGAAAATTATGCAGTTCATATACAGTTTTTGTAGTAAACTCCCGAAGATCTGAGTCAAAAACGACATCATGCCTGTGGCGTGTCTTTCCATAATATAAGGTGCCATTTTCAATGGATACTCCAAGCATCTCTTCGAGGCAGAGAGCTTGAGCGCAAAGCTGAACTTCGTCGCATCTGTTCGCCTTGGGTTTGCCGAGTTTGTATTCGACCGGAAATGGAATCCATTTTCCCGAAGAGTCCTTATGGAATTCCACTACATCTGCTTTGCCGGACACGCCGTATTTAAGCGATCTGATTAGAAGCCCCCTTTCAATCTTTATATCCTTCCCATGAGAGCTTGCTCTCTGCTCGTCGGCTTTCTCGTGAAAAAACTCTCCTTCAAGCGTAAATCTATTCTCCACCCATATCTGCTCTATATGGATAAGAGCACACTGCCTTCTGCAAAAAAGGTAGTGCTGGATTGCTGAAAGCTGTATAAGATCTTCTTCGGAGAAGACAGGATAGGACTTATCGGTCATATTGAACCCATTCTGAATTAATCAAATCTTCTCCTCAATAGTCACGCCTGTAGGAAAATCCCCACGGTCAATAGCAACTTTATAATCAGCAAAAGCTCTTGCCACCTTATCCTTGCTTTCAAGATTTCTTTCGATTTTTATACGCTCAAAAAGCTGATGTGCAGGAGCATTTCCTAATGCAGAATCATGCTTAAAAACTATAAGTTTTCTAGTGGACATCAACCCTCTGGCAGCAGAACGATCATGCTCAAACATTTCAGAAAGGGCTTTCCAGAACAGCTGAAGGTCTTCTTCTGAAAATCCTGTCTGATTTGCAAGATTGGCTGAGATAAAGCCATGAGTCACATAGAGCCCATAAGGAATGGTATTCTTGCGCCCCATTGTACGATTGTCGCCGCTCTGCTTGTCTGCTTCAGCCTGAGTCGCTACTGCCATACGGGTAATTGAATGCTCAAGAGTAACGACAGGATCGACTGAGCGACCAAAAGTCATCTGAACAGGACCTCTGACCTGACCTGCATTTTTGCCTGTACTCATAACAGCTCCAAAAGCCCGAATGTCGTAATATGATCCACACATCCATTTACGCGCAGCTTCGGTCTTGTCACCTTTTTCTTTAGCTTTAACACCTTCCTGTTCATGAGCTTCATCAATCAAATTGTTGAGTATGGCCTTTTCTTTAATGAATATGTCAAAGCCCTTCACTTCTTTTTTAATCAATTGGACAAAGTTTCTTACTTTTCTTTTCAAACAGACATCCGTAACAAGACCCATGCCTGTTTCAGGGTCAATTCTTGGCAGATTTCCGGCATCTGGATCGCCATTTGGGTTTCCGTCCTGAACATCGAATATAAGTACAAAGTCATAGCGGTTTTTAAGTTCTGACATTTTTTTATCTCCTAATTGATTTTTGTGAAAAAATCTTGTCTCTGATGATAATAGCCTATGGCAAATTTTCCCTGATCTGCAATAGCAAGAGTAGCCGGGAATCCGGTATTGCCATCAATTCCGGCGCTAGCTATTTCACCAATTAATCTTTCGAAGTTAATTCTTCTTCCCTGGCTTTCCAATTTTGCAAGATGGTGGTTCTTCAAGCGCATCAGATTAGGGAATACTGTAACAGGCGTTCCTGATGCCGCGCCATAAAAACGGTCGCGGATTGTAGCATTTATTCCCGGACTTGCTTCTTCCTGGATTTTTTCCAGCGCAGCAAACAGCCTTCCGAGCCGATATCCGATGTTAGTGTTTGTCGAGTCGAGACTCATTTTGAGTTCCTCCTTTATATTTTGATTATAAAAACGAATTTTTCTATTAATACATGCCTTGATAAAAGCGGCGCGAGGATAGGTAACATTCGGTTCGGCTCTCCCATTTTTATCCTTTTTAGATTGCTCTGCACGGTTTCTGCGAACAAGTGCTTGCAGTAAGGTTTCAGGATACGGCAACCCTTCAAGAATTGAACGAATAGTATCGCCTGCAAGGTTGGGCGGAATATTCTCCGATTTCCCCTGGGAAGCCGTAGATACAAGCAATCTGAAAAGTGAGAGAAAATCGCTCTCTTTCGGGCCATGAACAATTCTGATATCTTCAAAATGTTGAGCTATCTTCTCCGCCATTCCGGCAACTGTATTTACGATCCAGAAACGAATTGAAATACGCGATGCATTAGGAGCAAGCCCAAGTACATAGAATCTATTCTGCGCTTCTGTAGATAAAGCTCCGGTTTTAATAGAGTTAAACAAGCTTTCTACTGCTCTTGTTCCGCGGTCTGGATCATCTTTAGGCGGGTCCCTGAAGAAGAAAGACCATTCATTTTCCAGATTAGTTTCTTTTGAAGCCCAGAAAACAGTAGTAGCGTCACCAACAAGCATTTTCTGAGTAGAGTCTTTTGAAAGAAGATGATTTAAAGCTGTAGTGTAAGCAAATGCAGCTCTTTTTCCAACAGGAGAATTGCCCCCCTGTTCTTTTCCATAGGATCTAAATGCATCAAGATTAAAAGATATGATATTTGCTCCGCTTGACTGGGCTCCTGCCACTCCCTTAATAGATGAATGAAGCCTTTCAATTACTTCATCTTCGCCTGAAACAAGACAAATTTGCTTGATACTGTCTTCATCGAACAGCATTGACTCAATGGCATTTCTAATTTTCTGATTTTCAAGAATCAGTTCTGCTTCACCTGCTAATTGAAAAGAAAGATTGCCGTTTTTATCTTCTAAAAGGTTCTTATATGCCTCTCCAAAGTTTTCAAGAAGAGCTTTCTTGTCAGATACCTGAAGAAAAAGTTTAATCACTTTCAACCCAGCATCATCAATATCTCCAAGCTCATCAATTCGTTCTTTGAATTTTTGATGCTGTTCCTGAACCCGCTCAGGAGAACCTTTTATTGGAATGCCGAGAGCATATTCAGGATTATCCCACAATAGATTTGCAGCAATATTGCTTGCTCTTTTTACGGCTTGTGGAACGATATACGGTTTTGCCTTCCGCTGTTTTCCTGTGCCCTCGTAGGTCTCATTCAGCGCGATTGGTTTTCCTGCTGAATCTAATACAAGAATGTACGGAATTTCTTTTTTCTCGAATCCTTGTCTGGGTAAATCGGTTTTTCTATCATAGTAATCTTTTAGTGCCTGAAGTATCATCCTCTTACCTCATCAGAATTGCGGTCTGGAATAATAATCGTTCCGTTTGACATCTGAGCTCTGAAAAAGAGCGGCTTGATGTTTTTAGGATCAGATAAATCCATATCGTAGAGCATCCAGCCCAGATTACGAGTTTCTGCAATGGGAGTGGATATATCTATACTTGGATCAATAAGTTTGAAACTGCAGGAAAACTCTCTGCAGCCGAGATAAGGCTGATTGAAGCATTGCCCGTTTTTAGCCCGTCTTTCGAACATCGCCGCATACTTTGCTTCAGTTTCATCACTTTTAGCATCAACTGAAGGAGTGAATGCAAATTCAGCATATAGCCGATAGTTGACATCTCGCAGAAAAAGCCCTGCCCTCTGCTGTCTCTCCTCTTCAATAAAAATTCCTTCAGAACGAGGAGAAGCAACTTTCCCGACTTCATTCCTGCGCACAGAAATCCATCGTATCGGGGAAAGGACTTCTATCTTCTTTACATGCCACGAAATAGCAGGTTTCCAAAGAACAGCTTCAAATATAGCTCGTGCCGCCGATGGAGTAATTACATCATAGCTGACTCTTTCGACTTTCATTTCAGGACGAGTAAAGCAGGCATATTCGCCGTTTACTTCCAAACAAAATCCTCTCATATCTCACCTCTTTGTTAAATCATCAAATCTTCAGCAGGTAAACTTTCCCTGTATATGTCAAAACCTATTTTGTTGTTATAAAGATTGGGCATAGTTTGAACTAATATTCCATTAACCTCTACAAGAAGGCCATCTTGCTTCATCTTCTCTATCATCCAGACTGAAAAATTAACCGTATATCTCTGAAGTTTCCGCATGATGTCCCGAACAGGCCCGACGTCTCTAAGTCCTGCAATGAGTTTATCGCTATTTTTATATCTCACAATAACCGGTCTTTGAGCCTGATCATCAATAAGTTTGAAATCGTTGGCGTAACTCCTGAACTGGATATGGATTTCTGGGTTCACATCACGAACAAGCTCATCATGCAAATTCTGTCCCCCAGTTTCATTGACGGAACTGTAAAATAATTTGAAGTACTTCGTGAACATTTCCGGGTCATCAGGATTAAAATCAGGAAGACTTGCCAGTTCCCTAGTTCTATCCTCTCCCTTACGGAGCAACCCTCTTGGAGTTGGTTTTGGAGGTACAAAGACCTGAACCTTTCCTATAGAAAGATTTCCTTCACGATTACATCTGCCAGCAGCCTGGGCGATAGAATCCAAACCTGCAAGCGCACGATAAACTACAGGAAAATCTATATCGACGCCTGCTTCAACAAGTTGAGTGCTGATCACGCGAATTGGTTTGCCTTCTTTCAGCTTTAACTTTATTTCAGCTATGATTTCTGAGCGATGCTCCCCGCACATCAAAGCTGAAAGATGTATCGTTTCTTCAGGCATTAATGAATAAAGGTCATGGCAATCTTTTCTTGTGTTGACTATGCATAAAACCTGATCATGCTCTTTGAGTTTTGTTGCAAGCTCATCCCAAGACAGAGACTCATTAAGGTTGGAAGGGAATGCAATTTCCGTTCGCTTAAGCCTCTCATAGAGTTTAAGTTCAGGAGGGATAATTTCGTGAATTTTATTCAAGTTAGGCAAAGCAGGCTGGGTAGCTGTAGATATAAGAACAGTCACTCCATAACTTAACGAGAGTTCATTTATAGCTTTCACACATGGAACAAGGAGCCCTGGTGGTAGAAGCTGCGCTTCGTCCAGAATAACAACGCTGTTTACAATATTGTGAAGTTTTCGACAGCGACTGGATTTTGCGGCATACAATGATTCGAAAAATTGGACATTGGTGGTGACGACAAGAGGAGCGTCCCAGTTTTCAGAAGCAAGTCGCGACTTTTGCGTTTCCTTTTCAGGATCAAAATTGCTGTGATGCTCAATAACATTCTCTTCACCGAAAATATCTCCAAGCATTTTTGCTGTTTGCTCAATAATACTTGTATAAGGGATGACATAAATGATTCGGAATTTGCCATATTTTTGCGCATGATTTAATGCGAATGCCATGGCTGATAGAGTTTTTCCGCCGCCTGTTGGCACAGTGAGAGAAAAAAGTCCGCTTTGATTATTAGCCGCATTTCGGCATGCAGACAATATTTTCTGGCGGATTTCATTGACCGGTGTCATCTTGGCTGATCTCGTAAAAGATTCCATATATTTGTCAAATCTTTCCTTCAATTCGGCAACTCCAGCAAACTTCGCTCGATATTCTGACTGTTGATAATTCATAAAAGCTTCAGTGTCGAGAAAGTCTGCATCGACAAGACAGGAATAAAGCATTCGCACCCAATAATGAAAACTTTCTGGTTTGACAAAAGAAGGTGGGTGCTGGACTGTTCTTACACTTCTAAAAACTTCGTTGGCGTATCCCATAATTCTTTTGAGGTTTTCTTTGCCCTCATTCATCCTTATAGACAAAGCAGCATTGCCAGTATCACATGAATCATAATCAGGCAGTCCTGCGTGATGCCCGGCAGATAAATAAGCAAGAACACGACCAATACATTTGCCAAGTTTTTCTTCTGCAAAAGCTGCCCCTGCCGAGGAATGATTAACAGTCCCGGAATCATATTCAGAATCATCAAGCTCATTTTCACGCATCAAATAGCCCTGAAAAGCAGAGTCGGCTTTTCCAAGATCATGAATCCATGCCGCGTTATAAGCCCAATCAGAGGACTGAAATGATTCAGCGAATTTTTCTGCTATTTCTGCGACATTTTTTGAGTGTTCTTCTAATGTCTGCCATTTATCAACTGACTGACCTTCCAATGAATGAGCGTAGTAAGTCATTTTTTCCACCTTTTTGATATATGTCCCTCAGGTCTTTATATCATGTATTGCTATTTTGACATGGTATAATTCCTGCTATTTCCTATAAAGCTATTCCCTGTACCTGGACATATAGCGTCCTTGCGTAACAGGAATAAAGAATTTTCTGAAAAATATTTCAGACCTTTACAGAAGATGCCCGTGCTATTTTTAGCGCCAATCAGTGAAGATTAGCGGTGGGAACTATGGGAAGCGGATGGAGGAGGCTTTGAAGCCTGCGTAGATGGATTGTTTGAGCTGAAGATTCATTTTTTTGAATGACGCTGATGTGATGAGAGAGGATAATTCGACACCGCCGATATCAACTGTTACTTCGACGCCGTTGACTACATTTTCGATGTCAGTTATGATGCCTTTAAAGATGTTTCTGATGCTTGATTCAAAGGAATCAAGAGAGAGGATAACATCTTCACTTCTGATAATAATGCTGTATTCATCTAAGTTTGAGATTTCAGGAGATGGAACAAAAAAAGTTTTTGGAGACTCTTTGTATTTTGAAAGATTGAATTGGCAAATTTCGCCATCATCTGCCGGAGATATAGTTCCGCGATAGAAGTTTTTAATTCCCACAAACTTGGCAATAAATGATGATTTAGGATGTCTGAAAACTTCTTCAGGTGTCCCGCTCTGAGTTATCATGCCATTTTCTATAACTGCTATCATCGTCGCCAAAGCTAAAGCCTCTTCATAGTCATGGGTCACATGGATAATAGTCATGGGTTTATTCTTATTATCCTCTCCGAAGTAAACCAGACCTTTATTTATCTTCCTGAGTAAACTCCGAATCTCATATTTGGACTGAGCGTCTAGTGAAGAGAGAGGTTCGTCCAGCAGGAGGCAAGACGGATTAGTAACGAGAGTTCTTGCCAGCGCTGTCCTATTAGCTTCTCCAAGAGATAAAGATTCAGGGTATCTGTCAAGTAGATGAGAGATATTCAGGTGCTCAATTACCTTCCTGATATTGTCATTGAGCATATGCCGCTCGGAGCGTTTCAGAGGGAAGAATATGTTTTCCTTTACTGTCATGTGAGGGAAGAGAGACTGGTTCTGAAAAACAAAGCCTATTTTCCTATTCTGAATAGAATGATTCGTAACATCCTTTCCTCTTAAAAAGACCTTGCCGGAAGACGGTTTCTGCAATCCTGCTGTTATCTCCAGTATAAGACTCTTACCCGAACCTGACTTCCCGAGAAGCACGAAGTATTCGCCATCATTGATATCCAGATTGATGTCTTTAAGAGTAAATCCTTTAAACTTTTTATTTATTGAATTGAGTTTTATCATAGTTTCATCCGTACCTGGAATATTCAGATCTGCTTTTTACTTTGCCAGACAGCATCCGAAACAGGATAAAAACCATCATGCAAATAATGATAAAAAGGACAGAAACAGGCTGGGCATATTTTAGACCAAAAGTATTAAATCTATCGTATATCAAGACAGAAGTAACCATAGGATGATATGCGATTATCACGACGGCTCCGAACTCGCTTAACCCCCTGCCCCACATCATTACAAATCCTGACAGTATAGCTCTCCAGGCTAATGGCAGACTGATCTTGAAAAACACCTTTGCAGGCGACACTCCTAGAGTATAGGCGGCTTTTTCGAGTTGAACTGGAACAGCCTCGAACCCATCTTTTGCCGCATTGATAAGATATGGAAGGCTGATAAAAGCCATAGCTATCATGATCCCTGCAGGATGATCAACGAAGTTTAAACCAAGGTAATTTGAGCAGAAACTTCCCACTGGTGAACCTCTTGCGACGATTCCCAGTATCGCGATACCAGCCGCAGAGTGCGGAATCATAACCGGAATATCAATCAGGACGCAGAAGAGCTTTTTGAACCGGAAATTTGTCCTTGCAAGAAGATATGAAAATGGAACAGCAACAATTGAGAAGAGAAAAGTTACAAGAACAGAAGTCCATAGAGTCAACCAGATGCTCTCATAAACTTCTTTTTCTTTAGCCGTTTCAATTAGAGCAGAGGCATGCGAGTTAAGTCCCATTGAAATGAGAGGAGCCAGGATAAAAAGCATCACTATCCCGCCCATAAGAAGAAGGATAAGACGAAAGGGACTGAAAGTAGAACTTTTCATAAATTACGAATTAATAATTACGAATGACGAAATTGAAATTTTGATACTTGAAACTGGAAATTCAGAATAACTTTGTGCTTCCCTAACATTAAAACCTGATAACTTTAAAACACTTGCAATAAGGATTACTTTGTGGCAAACTGCTTTAATTGTTCCGGCAATGAGTCATAAGTCGCTGTCGGATCGGGAACCACAGATGGTTGTCCATTCACATCCATGATTTTAGACCCGCCATCTTTGCTCAAGACATACTCGACAAACTTCAATGCCAGCTCTGGATTTGGGGAACTTGCAGGAATAGTTAAACCATAAGTCATGGGTTCGCCTTCCTGATTTACTACCGAACCTGGAGTGCTACCTGTAATCTGCACAACCGCCTGCGCATAATACTTCTCAAACTTTGCATCACCAAGGCTTACTTCTGGAGGCAACTGCACAAACTTAAAGCCGTGCTGAATTGCCACAGAACGATAAAGGAATATATAGTCCAGCTGACCTACCTGAAGAAGCGAAATAAGGTCTGTTTCTTTCGACCTCATTAGGACATCATTGGAATTTTTATTATTTACTATAGAGTCATAGAGTCCCGGATCCTTGTAGAAAATGGATGCCAGCTTCAGAGTAAGCAAAGCTCTGTAGCCGCACGGGTCGTCATTGGGATTTGAACGACCGCAGACTACATCAGGTCTCTCAAGAACTTTATACCAATTGTCAGGGTTTATTTCTGAAGCGTATTTGGATTTATCCGTATAGACGATTGCCATCTGATTGGAAGCAAATTTAATGCACCATGTGGCGTACTTTGGAATTAGTATATCTTCGATAACTTTATAATCTGCTGAAAGAAAAACATCGCATGGTTTATGAAGATCAGAAATTGATCTGGCGCACATTACGCTTCCCTCAGCTTCAAGTACAATATTGGTTCCCGGATGCTCTTTCTCAAATGCAGCTTTCATTTCCTTGACAGGCATACTCAGACTGCCAGCATGAAAAACAATCAGAGTATTATTAGCTTGTTTCTTTTCTCCTTCAGAACAAGAAGAAAGAAAAGCAACAAGAGCACAGCAAATCAGTCCATTAATGAGTTTTTTGGAGAACATAGATTTATACCTTTGTATTTTTATTTTTCGTTCTTAAAGCGGAACTCTATCAAAGACTTGATGGCTCTATCGGAAAAGAAATCAGCACCAGGAAATAACATAAATTTTCCATCATCTTTGCCTTCTGTATTCAAAAAGAGCACATCTTTCTGGTCGTTCCTATTAAATATTTCGCTGAAAGTGTAAGCGCAGCGGTAGTTATCGGCTGATATTACTTCAAAAATGCCATTCATAATATTGGCATTAGAGAGAGGGTAATATTGTTGCAATACATAATTCAGCGGGACACCCGTAAAAGGATCAATCCCGTGAATGCCTCTTCCTCTTCCATAAAAAACGGTGCTGTAAGTATATTCCTTGTAAGAAATAGGAAATTTTGTAATAGTGGCCAGTTGTTTTCCATTATCGAAGAGCGCAAGCTTTCCTTTAGAGTCTTTCTTGCTGTATTGGGTCTCATCGAGTTTTATTGATTTTATAGTGATAGTCTCAGGGGCAAGAATATTTCTTTCAGTGATCAGATCATCTCCTGCAATCACCTTCATTTTATCAGGTATCGGCCATTTAATGTCAACAGCATGAGGCAATATGGGAGCAACACTTGTGGCAATTATCAGATTAAAACGACTGGTCGGATAATATATTTCACCCCATGAGAAAACCACTGACTCGCCGGATTTATTTTTTATAACTACATACAAGTCAACGACTGATTTAAATTCACCTGAAGTTCTTTTAATTTTTACTTTATTAAGAATGTCATAAAGAGAATATCCTTCATATATATACGAACCCACAAAATGCGGAACTCCATCCTTGAACAATGTTTCTTTTGTAACGACTGCACGAAGCGGAAGAGCGGACAAATCCACCTTTCCTGGATTCTCGACTTCCCCATCTATGTAAATATCATTAGTTCCAAGAGAAACAGACGGCTGATTGTCATAAAAATCATTCGTAGAATCATTTGTGTCGTATGCGTTAATCTGCATAAAACAAAATGAGAAGAAGGATATAATTAATGCAATAGTCTTTTTCATTACTTGACAATCTCTTCTTTAATGAAGAAACCTTGCGGAAGATTGTACCCGCGAGAAGCAAGAAGTCCTTTAAGAATATCCGGTCTATCTGTTATTATACCATCAACTTTCCAGTCTATCATTTTAATGACTTCAGGATAGCTGAATTCACTGCCTTCTTCCTCAGGCCATCCCCAAACGACAACTTTAAGTCCGAGTTTGTGAGCTTCATCAAGATCTTTCTTAGTTAAGTCCATTTCGAATGGCTCCCAGCAGTATCCGCCAAGGTGTTTGACCATTTTCGGAAGAGAGTAATCATAATCTTTAGGTTTGAGCCCTGCAATCCAGGTGCCTGGTTCTGAATCATTCATGACCTCTGTAGTATGGTCAGTGAGATAAGCTGTTTTAATTTTCGGGTCTAGTTTGTTGAGTTCGACAAGGCATTGCCAGTCAAAAGCCTGAACTTCTGTCCTATCAATGATGTCTTCTTCTTTCATAAATTTATAGAGGGTTTCAGCAAATTCTTTAGGAGAAACGGTTAACTGTGGTTTTGTCGGGTCATTCTTTATTTCTATCTGGAATCCAACTTTATCCCCTGCGACTTTTTTAACATAATCAACTACGGATTTAAGCGTAGGAATAGGAGTGTCAACAGAGCGTTGATGAGGAAAGTATGAACCGTATTTTGAGTCAGGTTTGAGCATTCCTACATTGTATTTCTGAACTTGTTCAAGAGTCATTGAGTGAATCGGTATAGCTTCAGTTACCCACTTTCCGTTTTCATCTCTGGTAAGATTCGGATTTAAACCCAAATCATGCGTAATTACAATCACGCCGTCTTTTGTTATTCCGATGTCCATATCCACATAGTCGGCGCCAAGACGAAGAGTTTCTACATAAGCCGGCATAGTCTGTTCAGGCATTAGCCCTCTGGCGGCTCTATGTGAATAGACCTGAATGGTTTCTCCGTTAACTGGAACACCATTGTATTTCACTACTGATGGTTCATCCCCGAAACATATTAGAGCTGACATAAAAAGAACCCCCGAACATAACATTTTATGAATCTTCATAAATCTCCTTTATTTTTAATTTTGCTTTTAGATACGATTTTTCTCAAAGTTTAGTGTATTTGTGATAGAATGAACATATTTGAACAAATATTATTTATAATCTTATAAAAAAATAGGCCGTTTATCATGTTTAAAGACAATATAAATATTGCTAAGTTTGAACCTCTTCTGACTCCATTTGAACTTAAAACAAAGCTCCCTTTATCTCTGAAAGCCTCTGAAGGAGTAACCAGGCACAGAGAGTCTATCCAGGACATAATGGACAGGAAACTCAACAAATTTATCGTGATTGTAGGACCCTGCTCAATCCACAGTTCTGAAGAAGCTCTTGAGTATGCGCAAAAATTAAGCTCTCTCAATAAAAAAATAGACGACAAAATCCTGATAGTTATGAGAGTTTACTTCGAGAAACCAAGGACCACAATTGGCTGGAAAGGAATGATCTATGACCCTGAACTAAATGAGTCTTGCAATATGGCCGCAGGCTTGGAAAAGGCCAGAAAATTACTTCTTCAAATAGATGAGCTCGGTTTACCTACGGCTACTGAAATTCTTGACCCTGTTACTGCGCAATATATCGCAGACCTTATTTCATGGGCGGCGATTGGAGCAAGAACTACTGAATCGCAGACCCACAGGCAGTTGGCGAGCGGTTTGTCTATGCCAGTCGGGTTCAAAAACACCACAGACGGAAGCATCAAAACAGCTGTAGAGGCCATCCAGTCGGCCATACACAAACATGCCTTCTTGGGTTTGCTTGAGGACGGAAGAAGCGGAATTTTTCACACAAAAGGCAACCCATATGCTCATCTAGTCCTGAGAGGCGGAGCAAATGGGCCAAATTACACATCAGAATACACTGCCTACGCTAGAGAACTACTTAAGAGAATGAGCTTAAAAGCTAACATCATTATCGACTGCAGCCATGCAAACTCCAACAAACAGGCATCCAGACAAAAAGAAGTTCTTAGAGACATTGTTAATCAGAAAATATCCGGTGAGGATAGCATCATCGGAGTGATGATTGAGAGCAACCTTCTTCACGGCAAACAAAATCACATGGAAAAAGAAAAACTAAAATACGGAATTTCCATCACTGACGAGTGTTTAGGATGGAATGATACTGAAACTTTGCTTCTTGAAATATATTCGAAACTATAATTTGCTTATCAAGGTTATTAAATATGAAATATTTCTATAATTTTTTGCCTATCATTTTTACTTTGCTTCTAAGTGCATGCGGCGATTCAAACAGCAAAATAATGAACAAACCAAACCCTAAAGTTCAAGTAGCAAGCGCTGTGGTCAAAGACATTCCGATTTACATTGATACATTCGGCAACCTGAGAGAATCGCAGAATGTCAATATCAAACCAAAAGTATCAGGCGAAATCAAGAACATTTACTTCGAAAAAGCTGCTTTCATTAAAAAAGGAGATATGCTACTGACTTTAGATACTGCCATATTTGAAGCAAATGCCTTAAATGACAAAGCGGCCATTAAGCAGGACACAGCAGATGCCAAACTAAAGGAATATCTTGTTTCAAGAAATGCCTCTCTTGCCCAAAAAGGCGCTTTACCAAAACAAGATTACGAGAAAATGAAAACAGATCTGGAGGGCTCTCTTGCTAAAATTGAAACGGACAGGGCAAAACTGCTTCTGGACACAATTAATATAGAATATTGCGCTATCCGCTCCCCTATAGATGGAGTAATAGGAATAGACAATACTGATGTAGGAAATTATGTCACACCTGCAGATATACTTCTGAATATTAAAGATACCACAAAACTCTACATAGATTTTACGCTTCCTGAGAAGAACATAGGAAGACTGAAAGAAGCTCTGAAGAATGGAGACCTTAAGGTTTTTATTTATGTTAAAAAACTGACCAATAACAATAAAATAAAAAATAAAGACTATGAAGGCGTTTTGAGTTTCCTTAATAACTCAAGTGATGTTGCCACAGGCACAATTTCTCTCAGAGCTGAGATCGAAAATAAAAATAATGAACTCCTCCCGGGTCAATATGCAGATATTAAGCTACTTCTGGGAACCAGGAAAGATGCAATACTAGTCCCGAGATCGGCCATTCAGATGGGACCTGAAGGGCATTATCTTTACAAATTAAAAGACAATAACATGGTTGATACTGTCCCTGTTACCACGGTCGGAGTGTATGAGAAATCGTTTGTTCTTAATAATAAGTCGGGCATTTCAAACGGCGACAGGATCATTACTGTTGGACTTCAGGGTTTAGCGACTGGAATGAAAGTTGACATAATAGAGCCTCCAAAAGATATATCGTCCGATACAGCAAATCTGGTAAAAAACTCAAATTAAGGCAGTATCAGATGAATTTCTCTGAAATATTCATAAGACGACCTGTAGCTACAATATTGCTTGTAGTAACAGCCCTGATTTTCGGAGGGGCAGCTTACTTTGAGATACCTGTTTCCGATCTTCCTTCCGTTGAGTACCCGGTAGTAACGATTTATGCTTTCAACAGCGGGTGCAGCCCTGAAACAATGGCAAGCACAGTCGCAAACCCTATTGAAAAACAATGTACGCAGATTTCAGGCATAGAAAACATCATCTCCGTCAATACTGACGGTTCTTCGCGAATAATGCTTACTTTCAATATATCCCGAAGCGTCAATGAACTGATACCTGACATTCAAAGCGCCATATCAAAAGCTTCGAGAAGTCTTCCTGATAATGTGGATGAACCTACATTCTCCAAATACAATCCGTCAGACAGGCCTATCATGTATGTCATGGCTTACTCAGACAAACTCTCAAGAGCAAAGCTTTACGATCTCATCAACCAGAGAGTAGTCCAGCCTCTTACAATGCTTGACGGTGTTTCAAAAGTGGATATAAATGGTTCGCCTTATGCTGTAAGGATTGACATAGACCCGAAGTTGATGGCTTCGCGCGGCGTAACTTTCGGCGATGTGAACAATGCAATCAATGCTGAAAATATATCCTCATCAGGCGGCACTATCAGCGGAAGCACACATTCTTTTACTATTCAGGCCGACGCCCAGTTAAAGACTGCAAAAGAATATAATGAACTCATAGTTAAGTATCAGGACAATAAACCAGTCAGGATAAGAGATATAGGCAATGCCACGATGTCCTCGGAAAATAGAAATTTCAATCTCAAGTTCTATAAAAAAGACCAGGAAGCCATCACTAACCCGATAATGCTCTTCATCACAAGAAAATCTGATTCCAACACAGTAGCCCTTGCAAAATCCGTCAAAAAACTTCTGGCCGATGCTTCCAAACAGCTGCCTAATGATGTCCACATCGACATAGTACAGGATAGTTCGACTACTATTATAAAATCAATCATAGATGTTCAGACAACACTCATTCTAGCCTTCATCTTCGTGCTTATCGTCATATATATATTCTTGGGCAGAATCAGAGATACGATTATTCCTGGAGTAATACTTCCCATCACAATAGTCTTTACTTTTCTTCCAATGTATTTCCTTGGTTATACGATAGATAATTTGTCTTTAATGGCGATAATACTTGCCATCGGATTCATAGTCGATGACTCCATCGTGGTTCTCGAAAACACCACAAGACATATAGAAAACGGAGTTGATCCATTCAATGCCGCTATAAAGAGCGCAAAAGAGATAACCCCTTCTATTATCTCGATGACTATCTCGCTTGCAATTGTCTTCATCCCGATTGTCTTCATGCAGGGAATCGTAGGAAGAACATTCAGAGAATTTTCCATCACTGTCATAATCACTATTTTTGCATCATGTATCCTTTCCCTGACTCTGACCCCGATGATGAGCGCCTATATGCTCTCTCCGATATCCCTTGCTAAAAAGAACAAATTTGAGATCGTTAAAGACAAATATCTTGATAAGATGATTTCAGCTTATTCCAAGTCACTAAAAATATTCCTAGACAGACCGTCATTGGCTTTCTTCCTGTGGACTCTATGTATTGTCGGGACAGTAGTCTTCTATATAATGACGCCAAAAACCTTTCTTCCTAAAGGAGACAGCGGAATGATCACAGGACGCATCAAGGGCCCTCTCGGAGTCTCAGCTTCACAGATGAGAGAATATCAAAATTACGCAAATGAAGACATGAGGAAAGACCCGAATATTGACCGTTTCTTTACAATGACAGGTTCAAATGAAGGAGCTGACCAGTCAAGCGGGATGATCATGGCTATTTTAAAAGATTCTTCAAAACGGCAGGATATGGACACTGTACTTGGCAATATGAAGAAATACTTTTCTGCTATCCCATATAACATCGCTTCAATATATCTTGCGCCCAAACCAGTCCTTCAAATAGCTACCGGAGCAAAAAATACTGCCCAGGGCGCCCAATACTCATATCTAGTCACAGGAATTGATGAAAACTCGGTTGACAAATATGCCGCGCAGATGGTTGACAAAATGCAGACAGATAAGATATTTAGCGATGTTCAGAGTGATGTGGAACTCAATATGCCTGTCATAAAGCTCTCTATTCTTAGGAAAAAAGCGTCCAGTTTAGGAATTACGGCTAATAACATCGAAGGCGCAATATCTTCAGCATTCAGCCATTATTCTTCAACACAGTTTAACAAAGGCACAAATACTTACGATGTAATAATTGAAGCTAAAGAGGAATTCAGCGTATCACCAGAAGACCTCGCAAACATCTATGTAAAATCTTCCACGACAGGAAAACTCATCCCACTATCTACAATAGCCGAATGGAAAACGACTGTTACCCCTTCGACGGTAACGCACTATCAGCAGTTAGCCGCCGCTACAATATCCTTTAACCTATCTCCCGGAATCAGCATGGAAGAAGCGACAAATGCGATCAATTCATATGCATCGGTAATCTTCCCTCCGGAAATAGGCGGAATGTTCCAAGGAGAAATTCAGCAGTTCATTAATACCATAAAGAGTCTGCTTATTCTCGTTCTTATTGCTATATTCCTCAAGTATGTAGTTCTTGGAATACTCTATGAAAGCTTCATCCATCCTTTCACTGTTCTAACCACTCTGCCTACTGCCACAGTCGGAGGGCTCGGAACACTGCTTCTTTTCGGAGCAGACTTATCTCTATACGCTTATGTGGGGATTTTCCTTTTGCTTGGTATTGTAGCTAAAAACGGCATTATGATGGTAGATTTTGCCATCCAGCAAATGAACGAAAATGTTCCGCCACGAGAAGCTATCCACAATGCATGCCTTGTTAGGTTCAGACCGATTTTGATGACTGGTTTGACTGCTATTATGGGGGCTCTTCCGATAGCCCTTGGCTATGGAGCAGATGGTTCTGTCAGGCGTTCATTGGGCCTCATCATCGTAGGGGGAATGATATTCTCACAAGTTATCACTCTGTACATCACGCCAGGAGTATTCATTGCCATGCAGAAACTCCACGAGAAATTTATGGCAAGAAAGAAGAAAGTTTAAGATGTAGTATCAACTAAAAACTGACAACCATCAACTTCTCGGCTGCCTGAGTTTTCCTGTAAGGTAATAGAGAAGCATCATTGAGAGTGGAAATAGAGAAAGAGCAATAAAATAAGGGACGACTGCAACATCATACTTACCCAGATCCATAATATCAATAATATGCAGAATCCAACCAATAAAAGGCTGAAGAATCAGAGCGCCAATCGCTCCGCAAAGAACATTTGTTAATGACAGAGCTGTAGCGCATACCTTATCATTGACAATACTCTTGGTTATTGAAAAGAATAAAATATAAACAGAACATATCATCCCTATAAGAAAGAGGCAGATATGCAAGAAAATTCCTGTCCCGAGAGGCAGATAAATCACACTGATAAAAAGTGCAAACAAGACTACTGAGCACGCTCTGATCAGTAATATTTTATTCTTGATTTTATTGGACAAAATAGCCATAAAAGGACTAAAAACGGCAGCTCCTATATACATTAGCGATATTAACCAACCAGCGTCCACCAAATCAAGCTGATATTTCGTCATAAGGAAAGGAACTCCCCACAAACCGCCAAATGCATTAAGCTGAGCAAAGAGCAAACCACTGCACAACCCGCATATCCAGATTTGCTTATTCCTCATGACTATTGCCAGAATATGCAATATGCTGTGACCACTTGACTTCTGGTTTATCTTTTCATCGGTCTTTATACGCGGATTTTCTTTGTCTTTAACAAAAAGTATCGCCATTATAAAAATAACTACTCCTATCATGGCTAAAATAAGATTAGTATTTCTCCAACCGTAATTAGCAACAATTACTGCAAGAAGGCTCGTTCCTAGAACACCGCCGAGATCTCCGGATGCTTCAGTTAGGGCTACAAGTATGCCAAAGGTTTTTATGTCAAACCATTTACCAGCAGAATAAAAAGCCAAAGTGAAAGCAGGCGCCGCAAATAGACCTATTCCCACTCTGGAAATAAGCGCCCAATAAAAGCTTTTCGATAGTGCAAAAAGCACAACGCAAATCGTGCATCCCACAATTGAGATCAAAGTTATTTTCCTTGAACCAAATTTATCGACCAGAGAGCCTATGGGGATTTGAAGAATTGTATAGAGAATAGCATAACTTGCTCCCAGTAAACCGATCCAAACATCATTAAGAGCAAACTCTGCTTTGAGCGGCTGAATCATTACTGTAAGAGAAAATTGAAGAGATAAAATAAAAAGCGGAAAGAGCGCAAGAGTTCCCCAGGAGCTCCAGGCTTTAAAACGGCTGTTATTTTGAGTTTGAACTATGTCTGGCATAATCAGAATATTTACTTTAAAATTAAGCTAAACTTCTTCCTTAAGAAATTTTATTTTCAATAGTGCAATAACTCCGATAATATTGACAGCGATCAGAAAATATGCCGGAGCCATCGGGTTTTGTGAATGCTCTATAAGCATGGTATTTATAAGCGGTGTCAGACCTCCAAAAACTGCAAATGAAATATTATAAGCCGCTGAAACTCCTGAAAATCTGATATTTGGCGGAAATGTTTTTATTAGAAGCAATACAAATACTGATGAAACCAACCCTACTCCGATGCTTATAATCAGGAACATCAATGTCATCAAAAGCGGATTATGCCCTTTCATGATATCAAAAGCTGCAATCGAGAAAAGAGCCACTATTAATGCCCCTATGAGATATATAACCTTATTATTAATCTTGCTTCTGTCAGAAAAAATACCTGTAAGTATCGTTGCAAGTATGAGGAAGACAAGGGCAGCTGAGTTATAAACAAATACTGTAGAAAGTTCATATTTAAAAACTTTAGATAGATAGGTCGGAAGGTACATATAGTAAGTAGTAACAGTAGAGGCCAGAGCCAAAGTAGTGCATATTCCTGCAATTACGCTCCATTTGTGATTTTTCAGAATTTCGCCGATTGGCATTTTGGGCTGTTTATTGTGCTTCTGAATATCCATAAATATAGGAGTTTCAGTCAGTTTACTCCTAAGATACATGCCGACTACTCCTAGAAGGCCGCCAAGAAGAAAAGGTATTCTCCACCCCCAAACCATAAGTGATTCATTTGACAGCGATTTTGTTATGATGCTGCCTATAATTGAGCCAAGAAGGATGCCGCCGAAAAGCCCGGCAATGAGATATGATATGCCGGAACATTTCAGGTTTCTTGTCATGTGTTCGTAAACAAACACGCTAGAGCCTGGTATCTCCCCACCCATAGCCAATCCCTGGCAAATCCTCATCAAAAGCAGTAAAATAGGAGCAATCAACCCAATGCTTGCGTATGTCGGAATTAAACCGATAAGAAAAGTAGGAATAGCCATGAGAAATACTGTAAGAAGAAAAATTTTCTTCCGTCCGTATCTGTCTCCGAAATGAGCCAGGATTATTCCGCCGATAGGTCTGACAAAATAGCCGACAGCAAAAAATGTGTATGTAGCTGCCAAAGCTAGATATTCCGATTCGTGAGCCGGGAAAAATACCTGTGAAATTATATTAGCAAAGAGTATGAATACCACGAAATCATAATATTCCAAAACACCGCCAATAGCTGAAACGACGATTACTCTCAAATTGTTATTCGAATCCATAATACTCCAGGATATTTATTGTTCTATTTCTATTGTTTTGAAATGCTGTCGATAACCATGGAAAGCTGGCTTTCGTTCATTACAGACGACACAAAATTAGCCTCGAGTTGAGCCGGAGAAAGATAAATACCTTTATCCAAAAGTTTGATGTAAAATTGAGCAAACTTCTTACTGTCGCATTTTTTAGCTTCAGCATAGTTAGTTGGCACCTTTTCAGTCATAAATATTGTAAACATTGACCCGCAGTAACCAAGGCTTGCTCCCATCTTCTCCAGAATAGGCTCAAGCGCATCATAAAAAGCCAATGCTTTCTGATTTAAATTAGTATAGAAATCAGATTCAGAAAGTTTGTTCAGAACTGCCAAACCAGCTCCTAAAGCTACAGGGTTTCCTGATAATGTCCCCGCCTGATAGACACTGCCCATTGGCGCAAGCAAATCCATTATTTCAGCCCTTGCTCCGAATGCTCCGACTGGAAAACCGCCTCCGATAATTTTGCCAAGAGTAGATATATCAGGTTCCACTGCATATAAACTCTGTGCTCCGCCAAAGCAAAGTCTAAACCCTGTAATCACTTCATCAAAAATCAATAAGGCTCCATTTGCTTTAGTAAAATGCTTCAGAAAACGAAGGTAACCTTCTTCAGGAAGGATAACTCCCATATTCGCAGGAATTGGCTCGACTATCACTGCGGCAATATCTTTGCCGTGCCTTTTAAATGTTTCTCCAATAGCGCTTTGATCATTGAATGGGATGCTGATTGTGTGTTCCACAAATTCAGGAAGAACACCTTGTGAACTGGATTGAGGCAAATGCGTCACGCCTGATCCGGCATTAACCAGAAGCGAATCAGAATGGCCGTGATAGCATCCATCAAATTTTACTATTTTTTTCCGTCCTGTAAAAGCCCTGGCAAGCCTGATAGCGCTCATCACTGCTTCTGTCCCTGAACTCACAAATCTGACTTTCTCCATAGAAGGGAAACACGATACAATTTTCTGCGCCATCTTGTATTCAATTTCAGCACAAGCGCCGTATGATACGCCATTTCTAAGAGTTTTATCGACGGCATCAATCACATTAGGATGCCCATGCCCGAGAATATGAACTCCCCATGAATTGCAAAAATCCAGATATTTATTTCCGTCAACATCAAAAAGATACGAACTTTCTGACCTTGATATTATCGGTGGAGATATGCCTATTTCTCTAAAAGAACGGACAGGGCTATTAACTCCGCCCGGCATGACTTTTTTGGCAAGGTTAAATATTTCTTCTGACTTATTTCTATTCATATTGATTGTTATCCTTATGGTAGGGCGAACCTCGCTGAGGGCGCCGTTGATTTATTTTAGCGGTCAGCTCGGAGATCTGACCCTACCTGACACACTTCTGGTAATATTTGGAATACTCTTCCTTGATTATCCTCTCAGCCATAATAATTTCTTTCGTTCTCTCTTCGACATTGTTATCTATCTGTCTTTCTATGTCTTCAATATTATACAGTATCACATTTGGAAAGACCGACATCCCAGGATCTATGTCTCTGGGGACAGCAAGGTCGAAAATCATCTGCTTTCTACTCACGCAGTAATTTTCTTTTCTTAGGATCAAATGGGGAGCCGCCGTTGCTGAAATCACAACATCTACTTCGTCCAGGACATCATAGAAATTGTCAAATCTAACGGCTTCGCAGTTCAACTCTTTGCTTAAAGCTTCTGCTTTTTGAAAAGTTCTATTTGCCACAAATATCGTCCGTCCGCCCTTTTTAGTCAGATAACGGATTACATCCATATTGATATTGCTCATACCTAAAATGAGGAACTTTAAATCCCCAATCTTATATCCGTTGCGAAGCAATATTTCGAGTACTGCCAGACTGTGCGACATAGCACCTTGTCCAATTTTAGTTTCGGAACGAACTCTTTTACCAACAGCAATAGCTTTCTGAAAAAGGATATTCAGTCCTTTTGACACTGTTTTATTCTGAAGCGCGCCGGAATAAGCATCCTTAAGCTGTCCTAGAATCGCATTTTCTCCGAGCAATGCAGAATCCAGTCCGGAAGCAACTCTAAAAAGATGATTTGCTACACTCTCATGAGCTGCTCCATCCCCGAAATAGAGTTCGACCCTGTTGCATGTAGAAAGAAGAATATGCTCTGTATCAATCTCAGGCAGGTTTTTTAAAAAGCCTTCCCTTTCACTTAAAGAGGAGGACAGGTCTTTCTTATAAAGAGAAATCATTATTATGGCTAAACGCGGAAAATATTAGTTGTTTAATTTCAGCTAATTCTATCCTCAAATAATGTATTCTTCAAGAATTTTTTTAGTAACAAGGAGCCTAAATATCTTATCGACTGATTCTTCCTTTGTTAATGATGCTTCTAATTCAAGATCGACTCGATACTTGTCAAAGTTATTTTCTCCGATATTAATAACCAGTATCTCATATGGTTCATTAAGAAGCCTGAGTCTTTCCAAGTCGTAGTCATCTAAATTAGATATGCTTGTGATAAATATTTGCCCCGACTCCGTCATAATTCTTGCAAGCTCTCCGACCATCCTGATGTGATCGTCGGGATTGTTAGGTCTGTCTATAGAATCAGCGTCAAGTCCAAGGGCAATATTGGATATGCCAAGATAAAAAGCCTTGTGCCCACTGACAAAAAGCCTTTTCTCCAAAGTTTTAGCTATTTCTCTCTTTCTCAAACCCTTCATCCCTGCAAGAACTATGAATTTGCTCTTGTGAGTGTATTCCCTGGCTCTCTCTTCAGAGGATACTGAGCCTTTTTCCCAGATATTTTCCCTGGCTTTTATGTAATTTTTTAGTGAGTTTGAATCGCTGGATGAAGACTCAATAATTATTCCGCCGCCGGCAATTTCATAATTATCCACAATTACAAAACGGCTGGTAGCTTCAATCTCGCTTACAAGGTCAAAGGCTATGGGCTTATTCGTTTCAAAAATACACTCAGCCACATCATGCCGTTCAATCTCTTTTTTGTTCTTAACTGTAGATAACTCAGATGCATCAAGCACACTGACAATGTCAATGAGTTTAACAGGAAGTTTAGTCGCTCCGAGCTTTAGTTTATAAGTTTTGTTCTTTATCATCGGAGCTCTGCCTACCCAGAAAATATTTGCCTTGAATGTGTCGCTAAGGTGCGGTCTAAGTTCCGAGGTTTTTGCTGCAAGTTCGCCTGGCTTAATGTAAATTTGTGTCTCGAGAGTCAAACCGGTTGCCTCGAATGGCATTGCTGTAAGTTTGGGTTTGGTGTTAAAGCCTTCAATGGATTTTACTTTAGATTTTTTTCCTGATGGAAGAAAAATAAGTTCATCCCCTACAGACACTTTACCTGTCTCAATGGTGCCTACTACTATTCTTCTGTCGTCACCCTTCTCAGTAAATTTGTAAATATCCTGAACCCCAAGACGGAAAGGCTTATTTTCAAGGCTTTCGCTCTTCTTGAAAGCATCAACCTGTTCCAGAACACTATTCCCCTGGTACCAAGGAGTATTCGGCGACTTGCCAATCATATTATCGCCCTGAAAAGCGCTTATTGGAATGAAGCCTACAGGTTTGACATTGATCTGTCTCAGGAAATCTGTGTACTCTTCCTTTATTGAGTCGAAGACTTTCTCATCATAGTTCACAAGATCCATCTTGTTAACAATGATGGAGACCTGTTTTATTCCCAGCATGGAAATCATGAACCCATGTCTCTTGGAGTTCTCCTGAATTCCTTCAGCCGCATCTATCACCAGAAGAGCCGCTTCAGCATGAGCCGCTCCTGTAACCATATTCTTTAGAAATTCTATGTGTCCCGGAGCATCAAGTATGATATAATCTCTCTTTTCAGACTTAAAGAAACATCTGGCTATATCAATCGTAATCCCTTGAGACTGTTCATCCTTGAGGGCATCGAGCAGGAATGCATACTCGAAAGGTTTAGCCGTCCTTTTGCAAAGAGCTTTGATGCTGTCGAGCTTGCCTTCTGGCAATGAATTTGTATCAGCCAGAAGACGACCTATTACAGTGCTTTTACCGTGGTCAACATGACCAACTATAACAATATTCATCTGTTCGCGACTAATCATAACTTACATATATCCTTCTCTTCTTAGCGTTTCCAAACCACCACCATCTTCTTTGTCCTGAGCTCTGCCGGAGCGTTCAGCAATATTTGCAAATTTCCCGCTCTTGAGTTCCTCAATAATATCTCTTACATTTCTGGCTTCCGAATCAACGCTGTGAGTGCATGGATAACATCCGAGCGAACGATATCTCTTGCCGGAACCCTGATTGTAATAAAGTGATACAGTCGGGATGTTTTCTCTCTCGATGTATTCCCAGATATTGAGTTCCGTCCAATCTAGGAGCGGATGGATTCTTATGTGAGTACCGGGTGCAAAATCGGTCTTGAATTGATTCCAGAATTCTGGCGGCTGATCTCCAATATCCCACTCATTAGTTTTGTCTCTTGGGGAAAAATATCTTTCTTTGGAGCGGCTTCCCTCTTCGTCTGCTCTGACCCCGACAATCACTCCAGTGTATGGTTCTTTATTTGGATCGGGTACATAATGTTTTTTCTGATGATCCATTCTGTAGCGGAGCCAATCACCGGAGAGTGTGTGTTTAAGCGCTTCGCTTTTTAGATTTTTACAGCAGGTTAACCTATCAACTTTTCCGTCTGGAAAGGTTAGTTTTTTATCCAGAGCCTCTCTATTTTCTCCGTAAACCATATTAAGATTCCATTCGAGGGCAAGTTTGTCTCTATACTCTATCATTTCAGGAATCTTATAATGAGTATCAATGTGAACTAGCGGGATTGGCACATGCCCGAAAAATGCTTTTCTGGCCAACCACAAAAGCACTGTGCTGTCCTTACCAATAGACCAGAGCATGCAGAGACTTTTAAATTCCCGATAAGCCTCTCTAAGGATATAAACACTTTTGGCTTCAAGTTTTTCCAAGTGATCCATTTTCTAATCCTTCCTGAGTAATTTACCATCTTTAAGATGAAGCCCGCATTCTTTCTTTTGAGCTGATTCCCACCACCAGCGTCCTGACCTGACATCATCGCCCTTTCTTATGGGTCTGGAGCATGGAGCGCATCCAAGACTAGCATAACCGCAGTCGTAAAGCTTGTTGTAAGGAACTCTATTTGCTCTGATATAATCCCAGACATCCACCTCTTCCCAGTCGGCAAGAGGATTGATTTTTACTATATTGAATGTCTCATCCCACTCGATAACCTTAACATCCGTCCTTGTCACAGACTGATCTCTTCTGAGTCCGGTGATCCACGCTTTGAGCGAGGAGAGTTTCTTCTTCAAAGGTTCTACTTTGCGGATAGAACAGCACAGCTTTCTTTTCTCTACATTCTCAAAAAAGAGATTCGGACCGTTTTCTTTAACCATATTTTGCACACTGTCGGAATCAGGAAATAACATCTCGATCGATATGCCGTACTTCCTTCTACTTAATTCAATCACATCATATGTACTTTGAGGCAGTCTGCCTGTATCCAAAGTAAATACCTGAGCATTCTTATCCGACTTGAAAAGCATATCGGCTATGACCTGGTCTTCAATGCTTAAACTCGACGCCAAAGCAATATTGGACACTCCAAATTCACCAAGCGCCCATTCTAGAATCTCCTCTGGCGATTTATCCTCAAACTCAACTTGCAAAGCTTTAATTTTTTCTAACGACATCATATTATTATCCTTATATTTGATATTCAATTTCTTCAGGTTTCAGTCTGCCTAATTTTATCTTATTCCATATTCTTTCATGCATATAATACAAAAACATCTTAGTGAAAAGTTCTACGGCGCCTATGGAGATAGCCCATGTAAAATTCCCTGTGATTAAAAATGAGATAAGCATAGTGTCTAATGTACCGACTGTTCTCCATGAAATAGCCTTAAGTATGCTCCTGTAGTGTTTTTCCGCCATAGTTTAACCTTTATTAAATGCAGTAGTTCAAATTTTCTTCATTTCTTTTTTTCGAAGCTTCCGCAGCTAAATCCTTGAAATTAACGCTGTCTATTATTGAAGATATACTGTCCCCTATCTTCTTCCATACAGGGGCGAAGACACATTTTTTAAGTTCTAAACAGCTCTTGGGTATGGCAGGGTCAACACATGAAATCGGATATACAGATCCTTCAATAAATTTCACAACATCTCCAAGCAATATATCCTTGGGCTCCTTAAGCAGGAAATAACCTCCATGTGGCCCTTTCTTGCTGTCAACAAAACCACCCTTCTTTAGCTCTAGAAATATCAGTTCAAGAAATTTTCTGGGAATATCCTGAGTTTTTGCAACTCCTTCGAGATGGACATATTCTCCTTTATTTTCAGACATGTAAAGGATAATCTTTAAAGCGTAGTCACATTTGTACGATATCTTCATATAACTTCTCCATTTTGTCTATCTAGTTTATAGACTATTTAAAACTTTGTCAACAGCAAGATAGATTTATTCTTAAATTATCAGGATTATTTCTTGAAGAGTCTGTCGTACTGGTTAGCCCAATAGCTCAGAACAACATCCGCTCCTGCCCTGAAGATAGATAAAAGAGACTCTGACGCCATCGGGTACAGATCGCCATAACCTTCCTTTGCAGAAGCATGAAGCATGGAATATTCCCCGCTGACATTATAGGCAGCTAGAGGACACTTAGTATCTTTCCGTATTGCAGAGATTATGTCCAGATAGAAGAGCGCGGGTTTAACCATTAAGATGTCGGCGCCTTCTTTTTCATCTTGCAAAGATTCCCTGATTGCCTGATGAATATCATTTGCCGGAAGCTGATATGATCGCCTGTCACCAAACTGCGGAGTACACTCAGACGCTGACCTGAATGGACCATACATAGAAGAAGCAAACTTGGTTGAATAACTCATAATCAGAGTATCTTGGAAATGATTCTCGTCCAGTATATTCCTTATAGCGCAAACCTGTCCATCCATCATCGCGCTCGGAGCCACGCAATCCGCTCCTGTTTGAGCATGAGATAAGGCAATTTTAGCCAATAGAGCATTTGTCTTATCAATATCCATCTTCCCGCAGTCGTCGAATAAACAGCAGTGTCCGTGATTTGTGTAGGCGCATAAACATACATCTGTACAGACCAGCAGATCAGGAAAATTCATTTTTACAAGATGAATGGCCTTTTGAACAGCGCCATCTTCCCTGTATGGATAGTCTGGGAAGGAAGACTTCCTTGCATGATCATTCATCACGCCGAAAATCATTATCCCGCCAATTCCCATCTCAACGACTTTCTCCAAATCCTCAATAAGCATATCAGGCGAATACCTAAATTGATTAGGCATGGAGCCAATCGGCTCCTTAATTCCCTGCCCTTCAACAACAAATACAGGCCATATAAACTTTGATGGTGCAGGAATCTGCATCCCGAACATTTCCCTCATCCCCGCCGTCCTTCTAATCCTACTTAATTTGACTTTATTAATTTCATTCATAGTTTTAGCTGCTAATCGAGTCTTATGGTTTTCTATTTGTTAATTTCCCAATATCCGCCTTTGTCCGGACCTACACGCTTAATTTTTCCTGCCTCTTGAAGTTTTTTCAGGTATCTTTGAATAGTTCGCTCTGCCTTACTGAGTTTAGAAGATATCTCATCAGCCGAAATTCTGCTGTTAGATTTAATTAATTTTAATATAGTTTCTTCATTATCTACGACATTATCTACGACATTATCTACGACATTATCTACGACATCTATAATTTTATCATCAGAGTGATACTCAATAGGTATTTTGACTGTAAATAGATCCTCTTCCAGAAACTCCACTTTATTTGTATTGGAATAAGCCTTTATATATTGAAAGACTTTACGGATACCCGTTCCCAATTCTTCAGCAAGCCCCATCTGCACAAATATCTTAGCTATATTCGGGTTTTTAGGGAATGGTTCAAAACTACCTGGATAGAGGTGTCCATAAAAATGCGGTTTATTAGGATTTTTAGTTTCAACTCTATCTTTATAAATTATCAGTGTAGCTGGATGAGCATTGGTATATTCTCTGTGAATAAGAAAATTTGCCACTATCTCACGAAATATTGTATCGCGTAATGATATACGCTGAACACCCTCAAGATAAAACTTATCAGGCAGATGCTTGGCAATGAAATTCATCAGAACTTCATACGCGTCTATAAGATTGCATCTGATATTTTCTCTATCGTCATAACGGTCAATATCATGCTTACGAAGAAGAGCGTCAATTTTATAATGCGGCACTGCGCTTTGAATCATCTCTTCTCTTCCAAAAAGCATCAATGATGCAAGAGTAAAACCTTCCTGATTTGTTGACAAGTCCGTCCTGTAAAGTCCTGAAGAGACGAAAAAATCATGATCAGAAAGGCTATTCCAGGGATGCCTTGGTCTTTGGACTTTCATTGTTGCTCTAACTCTCTCGACAATACCATGTACAAAATGTTTCTCTTTCAGATAAGGGTATATAGTTCCTTCCGAATAGGAAAAATTCTTTCGCGTGTAAATATTCTTTATCTGTTCATCTGATCTTAACTCATAATCTCCATCAGCGCTACGGTCAAAAACTTTACCCTTACAGCGATGTACTTGTGATGAAACAGGAACATGCAGATAGATTAACTCTTTACCTTCATATTGGACTATCTCGCAATTTAGAAGAAATGAAGGGAATAATTTGTCGGGATTATTCGACAGATTAGCTATGTCTTTGCAGTAGGATTCAACTCTCAAGGGATCTACGCCTTTTATGCTTTTATCATCAGAAACGCCAAGAAGAATAGTACCTCCATTCCGGTTTAAAAATGCGCAAATAGTCTCAAAAAGATTTTTAGGTAAACCATTTTCAGCAGATTTAAACTCTACAGAAATCCCTTCACCTTTTTTTAAAATCTGTCCTAGATAATCATTATTCATAGTAAGTTTGTAACTTAATTAAATATCTTTTATATGTCCATCAATTTTGGCTGGTAAACTTTATGAACCTTCTTTACTTCCTAAAATCTTTTCAATTTTTTCTGATAGTAATTTCGCTGAGTTTCTGGCTGAATACTTTTCTAGTTCACTCAAATCTACTTTCCATTCAACTTCATTTTTCAGATAAGAAGACAAAAGTCCAGCAAGGTTAACCTTAATCTCTGAATCTGTCATAGTTTCATCGTATCTAAAGGTAGATTTATCAGCATTAGCTTCATGCATTATTTCACAGACTGAACTCTCCTTGTGAAACATGGCAAAAACCGGTTTTTTGCTTAACAAAGACTGAAAAACCTTTGATGCTGTATAATGTTTTTCTGTGCTTCCGATTATCATAACTCTCCAGGCAGAACTAAGATAATTAAGAATATGCAAATAAGGCTTCCTCTCTCTGCTTTCGATAACTATATCCTCAATACCTGCTTCTTTGGCGTATGACTCTATAGACTTATGAGAATAACTGCCTGTTCCGATAAAAAAGAACTTTATGCTGTTATCAAGTTTCCCTTTATGCCTAAGATCTGAAATCACTTCAAAAAGCAACTTAATAAATAGCCCAGATTTGGGAAGAAAAGCCCCGGCATAAACGACTGGTTTGCAATCAGGATATTTATCCCAAGGATATGAAATATTCTCAAGTTTAATCTTGTGATCATTTGGATCAAAACCATAAGGCATTCCGACATGTTCAATCTGCTTATCCTTGAAATTTCTGTCTAGAACTCCCTGATAATAAGAAGTCGCCACTCCAAAGATCAATGAGGCTTTTTTGACTGCGTAAGGTTCAAGAATGCTTGCTACCCAGTTGCTAAGAACAGAGCGTATGCTCCTTCTGTTGGATATGTCCCGTATCCAAGGGTCTATATAGTCAATTCCATAAGGCACTTTTGTCTTTTCATAAATCAAACGACCTAATACAGCCTGATAAAAAGAGGGTATAGGAATCCACACAAAGTCGATTTTCTCTGTTCGGATAATCTCCAATGCGTTCCTATAGAGTTGAAAAAAAGCTCTTAGTCCTATATCACCTATTATTCGCGGTTTAGTTACCTTAAAAGCATTAACTCTCGTAACTTCAAAATCATCTGAAAAAGTCCTGCAAAAATCATAATCGGGAGTCTCTTCATAGAACCCTTCTTCCACAGTTAAGACTCTTGGCTTCCAGCCAAACTCCATCAGATAATTCCCAATCAGCCTCGGTCTGTGAACTCCAGCCAGATTCGACGGATGCCAGTGCGCATAGATTATCAATAAAGTTTTCATTCAGCTTTACCTAAATCCATAAAGGCTTTGTTGAGTTCAATAGAATTATTCTCACATGATAAGTTTTTAGCTTTCATATACCTATCATAAGCATTAGCCCTTACTCTCTCTTTTGCCTCGACAAGTATTTTCAAAGCTTCAGCTATATTTTCGGAGCTCTGTCTGCAAATTATCCCTCTTTTTGAATCTTCCTGTATAAACAATTTTTGAGCGGGAGTATCAGTCGCAAGGATATACAAGCCAGCCTGTGCATAAGCCAGAATTTTATTTGTCAGGCAATAGTGCCTGTTTTCATCGGCGCTGTCAAGTTCCAGAGCAAGGCCCACATCAAATTCAGCAAGTGATGAATGTAGTTTTTTTTGAGGTATTGAAGGCAAGAAAGTTACATTTTCTATTATTTCGGGATTTAAAGTGGATTTAAAAAGCAAATCCATCTCTCCGATTATCGTTAATGAGATGTCCGCAAAACTATCTTTGACTGCTTCAAATAGCATCTCAAGTCCTCTCCCGAAAGTAACCTTCTGTGAGAACCAGACAAGTTTCAGTTTGCCTTCTTTCCTTTCCGGTGCTTTAAATTCATCAGAAGGAAAACTATTCAAAGTTACAATATGATTTCTGTGACCTCCTATCAATTCATTTATCTTATCAGCAATCATTGGGCTGGAAGATATTATCATGCTAACAAAAGGCAAAAGTCTCTTAAGTAAAAATTCTCTTCTTTTTCTTTCATTCTTAACATCTTTTCTGATTAATTCACCTGGATGATAGTCCTCAATATCAAAGGCAAATGGAATGCCAAGCTTACAAGACAATTTCCAGGAAGGATAGAGAGCACCTGCTCCAAACCCCAAGATTAAATCATACTTGCCATTATTTTGCTTCTTTAGAAAATCCCCCAAAATTATCGAAGATTTATTGCTGGCAAAAGCAGCAATATCAATATTCTTACTGAATAGTGGGTATATAAAACTAGATAACTTTTCCTTGACTGTAGCTATAAACCATGGAACAAAAGGTTTTCTTCCAAGACTTAAAGATATTGCGCTAAGTGAGAGTTCCGCTAGAAGAAGTTTATCTTTATCTTTCCATGCAGGAGATCTGCTGACTAGCGCAATATCGCAGATAAAATCATCCTTTAGGAGATTAATTATCTTCTGCGCCCTCGGCGTAGTTGATAAGTTTCCAGAAAGAATAAAAAGCAAACTCTTCAAATTCAAACTCTCCTATAGAAAATAGTAACTCAGTAAAGAAGCAATACCAAAACTTACTCCAAGCGCCTGCAAAGATATCGCAGTTTTATTAAAACAAATGCATGA
>Ga0194039_1000254_pt1 | contig 34298 bp, 52 predicted proteins | sample JunL228m_MetaG_FD_148679 | JGI IMG/M metagenome (GOLD analysis project Ga0194039, IMG submission 148679) | Anoxic zone freshwater microbial communities from boreal shield lake in IISD Experimental Lakes Area, Ontario, Canada - Jun2016-L227-8m | ecosystem: Environmental > Aquatic > Freshwater >...
GATTCAATCGTTATAAGGATATAACGCCATGAGCCTATTTAGTTCTATGTTACAACCCATTCTTGAGCACGAGCTTAAATCCCTTGAACCTGAAATAGCGGCTTTCTTGTTAAACCTTACGAAGAACCTGGCCAAAGAAGTATTGGAATGGGCAGAGTTTAAATTCAATCTTGACCTAAACAACGATGGTGTAATTGGAGAGCCTAAAAATGAAGCCTGAGAAACTAAAGAAGATGGCAGCTTTAAAGCCTATGAAGAAACACATGGACGAGAAGCAAGATAAAGCCCTCATTAAAAAGTCAGTCAAGAAAGACTGCATGAAGAAGGGTAAGTAATCATGGATGACAAGAAATGGATTGCTAAGGCCATCAAGAAGCCTGGCGCGCTGCATAAAGAGTTAGGTGTTCCCGAAGGTAAGAAGATACCTAAGAAGGCGCTAGACAAGGCAGCTAAGGCACCAGGTAAGCTTGGACAGCGAGCAAGGTTAGCAGAGGCACTTGGTAAGATGAAGAAATGATTTCTTCAGGAACTAGCGGTTATAGACTGGATTGCGGAGGTTATAAAGTAAGAAGTCCCTTTATCTCCGCACGAAACGCTCGAAGGATAGAGCGGAAACACAATAAGGATATAGGGCATGGCCGTAATCAGAAACAGTTGGGTAGAGAAGGTCAAAAAGAAGAAGGTAGCGGAAACAGCGCCATCCTATGAGTCCTACGCCCAAAAGAATGATTTTGAACATCAGACACGCAAACCAAAAGAACGTCATACTCCATCACTAAAGGCTACGATGAGTAGGACTTTACGAGGGGTGAGAAAATAGATGCAATGCAAAAATTGTGGCTATGGAGAATCTCGCGTAGTAGATACTAATAAGGACGAGAGAACCAATCAAATTTATCGAAGACGCGAGTGCATCAAGTGCGGTGTTCGATTCACCACACAAGAGCATTTACGCGACACATATACCCGTTCCCCATACAAAACCCCACCGCCTAAAAGGATTTTAGAGAAATGACATTGAGCGCATCAGGCATATCCAAACGCATTGCAGCAATCGAAGAATCTCGCAGAAAAGGCATAGAGAAACAGATAACTATTAATGAAACAAGGATGACAATACATGCTAAAGACCAGGATAAAATCTATATTCCAACTGCGACTGGTGATATTGCTCATATTGATGATAGCTTTGTGCGTGTCATTATGGGGCCTTATGGTAGCGGAAAGAGTACATGGGCAGCAGCAGAAATTGTTAGAAGAGCTTGCGCAGTTCCACGTTGGCATAACGGTCGAAGACGAAGCAGGTGGGGAATTGTGCGAAATACTTCTGGGGAACTTGCCACAACAACCTTAGCAACTTGGCTTAGTTGGTTCGAAGATTTAGGAGATGTTCGCAAGAGACAAAAGCCCATAATGACCTACGAACATAGCTTTAATGACGGGTTTGGCATTGTAGAGCTTGAACTATTGTTCATTGCCTTGGATAGACCCGAAGATGTGCGAAAGATTAAATCGCTTGAGTTAACAGGCTGCTACATTAACGAGTTATCGGAAGTTCCAAAGGCAGCATTAGCCCACATGAAAGGACGGGTAAACCGTTACCCATCAAAGGCGTTTTGTCATGAACCGTATTGGTCTGGCATCATAGCCGATACCAACCCTCCCGAAGATGACCACTGGATATTCAAGGATTTTGAAGAGAATACCTACCCAGGACACGTACTCTTTAAACAACCACCTGGCTTGATAAAGGATGATGATGACAATTGGGTGCGAAATCCTGGATGTGATAACTTTAGCCATTTGCCTAATGATTACTATGAAAAGCTCGCCCATGGCCAGAGCCAGGAATTTATTAAAGTATTTTGTCTTGGCGAGTATGGCGCTGTTGGATTTGGCAAACGAGTTTATCCAGAATTTAATCCCGATTTTCACGCTGTTGAAGCTTTGGCTGCTATTCAAGGCGAGCCTTTAGTATTGGGCTGGGACTTTGGCTTAACCCCTGCTTGCGTAGTTATGCAGTTGTCAGCCAGAGGCCAGTTGCTTGTGCTCAAGGAATATATAGCCGATGGCATGGGTATTAGAAGCTTTGCCGAGGCCATTGTCATTCCTCAAATAGCTAAAGACTTTCCATATTGCAAAATAGGGATGTCCATTGCAGACCCAGCGGGTAACGCACGTAATGAAATCGTTGAGGAAATGTCCTGTATTGGCGAGTTAAATACATTAGGCATTCCCACACATTCGGCACGAACCAATGACATTGACCCACGTCTTGGTTCAGTCCGATACTTTTTAAACCGTATGGTTGATGGTAAGCCAGGGTTTGTACTCGATAAGAAACAATGCCCCACATTATTCAAAGGCTTTGTTAAAGGCTATGTATATGCTCGCGTTGCCGTTGGTGGTGAAGAGCGTTACAAAGACAAGCCCAATAAGAATGTGTACTCACATGCTATGGATGGCTTGGGTTATGGTTGTTTGGAATTAGCAAGCGATAGAATTACTAGCGACAAGGTAGAAAGCAATAAGTACGAAAACATGTTTAACCCTGTCATGAGGATTTTTTAATGACAACAAGATGTATGTATTGCGGTAAGTACACCGCTAAAGAACACGTTCAGAGCAAGTGCAAAGAGTGTGAGAAAGAGTATAGAATAATTTTGGACAAATTAACTAAGCAAAGGAGCGCAACATGCCATCACAATCACAAATAACCCTAATATGCAGTTTTGCAGGGGAAAATAACGATGTAACCCCAAGGCTATGCCGTTTGTATTGCCCTAATAACACGCTAGCCGAAGTAAGTGCAGCAGGTTACCTGGACAATTACTTAAAAACTCAAAGCATTGCTTTGTTAGCTACAGACTTTGTGTTTACCGTGGCATCAGATGGCCATCAGGTTTACAAACCAGTGTTTGCAAACAGCATTTGTACACTAACCGTTTTACCATAAACCAAGGAGAAATAAGGATGTTATTGCAAGAAGCTTTAGTAAATTTACAAGCAGGTAAACAAATGCACCGCGCAGCTTGGGACATCAAAGAAGGTTATTTGTCTTTAATGCCTGGTATGACTCATGTGTGGAAGGTTGTTATTACTCCATCCACAAATGCAGGTAATTTTATGTTTTCAGTGGAAGACTTAACGTCTGATGACTGGCAAGAATTTGAATTACCAAAAGAAGCTGTTGACGCAGAAGTTGCAAACGCAGCTTAAAACACCCTTAGTTTAGGGCGTTAAAAGGCGACTTTGACATGGAATTGTTAAAGTCGCTCCTTAAGGACAAGGTATTTAACCCAACGGACGGGGAATTGGCATGGAAATTATTGCTGAACAAATGCCCATTGAAGATGTTGAGGAAATCAACGAGCGTCTACAAGACCGATTAGAAGACGCTGGAATCGATGAGGCAGAAGTATTAAAAAGAGCACGCGAAGACCTGGTTCTTTGGGATGGGTACTTTGACGAAAACGTAGTGCGTGGCCGTGATGACATGAACTTCTTATTGCGTGACCAGTGGTCGGCAGTAGAACGGTCTGAGTTCTCACGCCTGTTTAAACCTGCGATGACATTCAATAAACTTTACGATGTCACCAAAAAGATTGCAGGGGAGCAGCGCAAGAACAAGCCAGACCTTATGGTGCGTTCACTCAATGGAAAAGCAAACCAGAAACAAATAGACTTACGTGCTGACTTGGTTAGAACTATATCGTACAAAAGTCAAAACGATTTAGTCTATCAAACAGCCTTTAGGTCTGCGTTAATGATGGGTTACGGGGCATTTGAAATATGCTTAGACTACGAAAACCCACTGTCATTTAACCAAACCATACGCTATGAACTAATTCCAGATGCCAGCAGAACATCGTTTGACCCCACGGCCATGATGCCACACAAAGGGGACGGTAACTTTTGTTCACGCCAATTTCTCTATACCAAAGAAGAATTTTATGCGACTTACCCGCATGTAATGAACCCTGTTAGCTATTCAGACCCAAGGTCATTACTAGATTTCCAATGGGAAACCCGAGATACCATAGTGGTCTGTAAATACACCCGTAAAGAATGGTTCCCTATTAAACTACTTCTTTTGTCGAATGGCGAGTCAATCACTCAGGACGAATGGGATGAAAGACAGAAAGAATACAAAATGAAAGAGAAAATAGCCGAATCCTCACAGGTTGTTGGTGACATTATCTTGCGCGAAATCCCAACCATTGTTGGCGAAAGAAATTCAAAAGATTATGTGATTCGTCAGTACGTATTAACCCAAAATCAAATTATCGACTTCACTGACTGGCCATCAAAGTACCTACCTATCGTGTTTGTTGATGGTGACTCGAATTACATTAATGGCAAACAATACACCCGTTCGTTCATTCATGAAGCAAAAGACGCTCAGAAATTCATTAACTATGTGGGTTCTGAGATTGCAGCGGAGATTAAAAACCGTAGACGGGAACAATGGCTTGGGACACCCGATAATATTGTCGGGAATGAGCAAGTGTGGCGTAACCCTGAATTACAGGCGGGTATTCTCACAGCAAAACCCGACCCTAAAACAGGGGCGTTGCCGCAAAAAATGCCAGCATGGGAACTATCCCCTACCCTTTTACAACAATTCCAGCGTGGCTCTCAAGACATGCGCGAGATATTGGGCTTTTCTGAAAATGAAGCACTCCAAGGTCGTGACATGTCAGGAAAAGCCAGGCGCGAGCGCAAAATGGAAGGGTCAATGTCTGTTTATGTGTGGTTTGATAACTTAAACCAGGCAGTCGAGCAAGGCGGAAGGGTTGTAAATGACCTTCTGCCCGTGATTGCTGGAGAGCATGAGCGACATATGATTGTCTCTAAAGCTGACGGAAGGTCTGAGCCTATTACATTAAACAAGGTGACGGGTCAAACCGAATATGGTGAACCAATACGAGATAACGTACTTGATACAGGTGATTATGATGTTGAAATCGATACAGGGCCGAGCTTTGCGGTGCAAAAAGACATTGCACTTGAGTTTTTCCAGCAGACGATACAAGCTAATCCGCAGACTTTCCCGCTTATTGCAGACCTTTGGGCTAAGAACCTTGATGTTCAATTCATGCCACAGATTGCTTCTCGCTTTAAGTCTCTCGTTCCCCCGCAAATTATTTCCGAAGAGGAAGGAAAGAAACTACCACCTCAACCGCCAAGCCCTCAAGAACAGATGATGCAGCAGCAAATGAAACAGCAGCAGCAACAAATGATGATGAACGAGCAAAAAATGCACCTTGAAGAACAACAGCTCATGGAACGTGCCGAAGAGTTGAAGATTCGGAAAGAAAAACACTTGCTTGAACAGGCTGAAATGATAATGAAGTCCCAAGAGATGGCCGACAAGCGACACCTTGAGCGCCAGAAACTTGGCCTTGAGAATCGCAAGGTTGAACTGGATTATGACAAAGCAGACAACGACTTTTCCGCCAAATTGGCACAAGTTTTGTCAAGCATTCACAAAGCACCACCCAAAGAAAGATAAAAACCATTACGTAGCGGGTCTAATTAGCCCGCTATGCAATTTTCTCTGATAACCCCTGATAAGACCCTAACTTTCTTTCCAAACCCCATATATGGCGTACAACGGATTTTAAATAGCGACTATACTATTAAGTATCGAGGAAAGGATTTCCTCTGGGTTTCAGGCCTACCGAAAAGTCTAGGGCATGTAAATGTCGATATGGAGATAGAGAAATCATGGACGAAGACCAAAACGAATTAGCCGAAGCTTTAAGCGGTGATAACGAAGACGTTGAGAATGGCGGTGTTGGGCCGGGGGACGCCGAAGAACAGGGTGTTCAGGACGACCAGGGGCTTGCAAACGAGGATGATCCCATAAGCGTAAAGAAGCGATTGGGAATGCAAGCTAAAAAACACGCAAGGGAAATGCGCCAGTTACATGAGCGTTTAACGCACATGCAATCGGTAATGAGCGACAGCGCTAACCCTCAACATCAAAGTTATGACTCAAATCCTTATCCTTCTACTGGGCAACCACCACCGCCTGGGCAGAATGAAGAGGAACGCATACAGAAAGCAGTACGCATGGCTCTTGGAATGAGGGAACACGAAGAGCGCCAAGCTAAAGAGGCACAAAGTCATGCCCATGTTCAAAAGCAATATCAGCGTTTGAATGATGAATTTGACCGTGCCTCTGACAAGTACGAGGATTTTGACGATGTTGTAAGAGAGGGCGATGCTCCTTTTACAGATGCAGTGCGGGACGCGCTGTTACTCGTTGAAAACCCAGCCGAAGTTGCTTACCGCTTAGGTAAAAATCGTTCTGAGTTGAAAAGAATCTCTAAACTCCATCCCCTAGACCAGGCAAGGGAAGTGAATAAATTGTCGTTTTCTTTAATGGGAAACAATGGAACAAAGCAAGCGGGAAGCCGTTCTGCTCCATTGGGAACCGTCAGAGCAAACCCAATCGCTTCTCAAGCCGTTTCGGATAAGACTCCGCCCTCTGTTATCAGGGCGCGGATGAAGGCTGGTACATGGAAGTGATGTAGGGTTTTAAGGATTAAAACTCAATGAGACCCTTGTCAGTCTGTGTACCCATTTAAAGGATTAAATGGAGACCCAGGATGGCTAACCAATTTATTACTACTGACTTGGTCAGTAACACTGCATTGGCAATGTTTGCCAACAATGCACCGTTTGTAATGACGGCTTCTCGTATTTACCAAGATGACTTCGTGTCTTCTGGTTATAAGATTGGCGATACATTACAAGTTCGTAGACAAAACCATTTCATCGTTGGTGATGGAAGTGTCGCAACTCCACAGTCAATCATAGAAACTGTTGAGACAATTGTTATCGCGCATCAATACCATGCGTTGATTGCTTACACAATCCAAGACTTGTCTTTGCGTATTGAGGACTTTTCCCGTCTGTTTATTGCTCCTGCAATCCAGGAAGTAATTACCCAGATGGAAAAAGACATTGCGCAAGCTGCTGAACAAGAGCTTAACTTCTTCACTGGTACTGCTGGTGTGGCTATTAACTCGTTCACCACTGTAGATACTGCTGGTGCTAAATTGCTTGAGCAAGGTGTGAATATTGCATCTGATGCTTACATGGCAATGACTGTACGAGACGGTTCTAGCTTAAAAGGTGCCTTGTTAAACAACTTCACTCCTGTATTTAACGAAGACATCGTTCGCTCTTCTGCAATTGGTCACTTGTCATATTTTGACATTTTCCAATCTCAGAACATTAAACATCACATAGCTGGTGCTGGCCCACGCCTGTACTCATCTGACCCACTGTTAGTAAACGGTGCCGTTGCTTCTGGTAACACAATCCTTATGGATGGTGCAACTATTAGCATAGCCGATTACTTTGTAGTAGGTGATGTGATTTCTATTGAAGGCGTACAGTCTGTTAACCCTGTAGGTCGTGCATCTACTGGCCAAGACATGCAGTTTGTTGTTACAGCAAACGCTGCTTCTGATGGCGCTGGTAACTTATCAGTACAAGTTGCTCCTATCATTATCTCTGATACTCAAAACCCTAACCGTAACGTGAGTAATCCGATTCCTAATAACGCACCCGTTACTATGGTCGGCTCTTACAACTGTAACGTGGCTTACCCAAGCCGTGGTTTGGATATCGTTTGTCCGCCCCTTTACAAACTGCAAGTTCCTTATGCGTCTGTAGCGGTTGACCCTGAGACTGGTTTATCACTTGCGGTAACGCAAACTGGTGACATCTTAGGTTACCAAAACTATATGCGTATCGACTTACTTTGTGGCTTCAAGTGGCACGCACAGTACGCAGTTAAAGTACTGTCTTAAAGGAGAGCACCCGATGCTAACTTGTGTCTTTCACCCAATCGATGCCATGCGAGTGGTCGAAGAAGATGAGGCGGAACGCCTGAGAGCAACGGGTGTTTGGTTTGACAGTCCACGTGATGCGCAGAATTACCGCATCAAAGTTGAGACTGACATTAAAAAGGAAAAGGCCGACAAAGCGAAAGCCGAAGCTGCCAAGGACAAACAAAAGGAGAAATCCAAATGAAAGACAACAAAATGGTTCAATCTAACAATGCATTTGTTAGAAAAGAGCAAGCCAAAATGAAAACTCGTATGGGTAATCGTCCAGGCGCACCTAAAGAAATGTTGGAATTTAATGCCTACATGAGCAACGATGGCGAGAAAGCGCAAGCTGCTGGCCGTAAATTGTGCGCGGGCTTAGATGACGCATTCCCATTGAAATAAGTTGATGCAATCGACATGAGACGTTTTCATGTCGATGTTTCGTGTTTTTTTAGATATGAAATAGCATCTTGTAAGATTTTAATAGAGTCCTTTGCATTGCCAAGAAGCACATTACAGTTATGGCAAAGCAGTTCTCTAATTTTACCCGATGAATGATTATGGTCTACGCTAAGACGCTTAACCAGTACTGCATGCTCAGGAAATCTTTTTGATTTTCTTCCTTTGAGAGTTTCTGGTTGTTTGCAAATAGCACAAAGACCGTTTTGTAACGCAAGCATTTGTTCATAATCATTATGGGTTAAATTGAATTTTTGTTTTAAATGAGAATGCATTCGATTGTATAGCAATTTAGCAGAATTAGTAGCTGCATATTTTCGATCTATATTTTGCTTGCAAATTCGACATCGATGTTTTCCGCCCATTGTTCTTATATCAGACAATGGTAAAACACCGTGAATTTTACAAGTTTTAGTTATGGAATTCATATGTGCATTATAGATGATAAAAGGGTCGAGTTAAAGTATAAAACGATTTTTTCATCATAAGGAGGTCGCCATGTCCCAAGTCGTAAAGACGGTCAACGAGTTAATTACAAACTCTCTTTACCTGCTTGGTGAACTGGGTACAAACGAAACTCCTGACTCGTTTATGCTATCTACAGGTTTGGAATTAATTAATGAAATTCTAGCCATGTATGACTCTGATAGTATTTTTATACCCTATATCACCACCGTTAGCTTTGACATGGTTGTAGGCCAGCGTACCTATTCATTATCAGATATGGTTCCGGCAGATGTTATTACTAACCGAGTCGTAGATTTAAGTTATGCCAACTATACCGTGCCAAGCGCAGGTCAAGGCATTATTTACCCATTACAAATAATTAACAAAGCCCAATATTATGGCGTTACTCGTTTAACCCCATTAAATACTCGCCCAGGATTTATCTTTTTAGATAAACAAGCCGAAGAAAGTTTTATTACTTTATATCCATCACCCGACCAACCATATCCATGCCAATTAGGCGTGAAAAGCATGCTGGACAGTGTGATTGCAAATGGCAATTTAGGGCAAATGCCACCTTTTTACTACGGGCTATTAAAGTTCACTTTAAGCCGAAGATTCCTTGCATATTACCCATCCGGTAATTGGCCTCAACAAAATGAGGACACCTACCAGGAATATATGAACATCATTAAAAATGCCAACGAAACGGATTTAACTATCAGACCATCTGCAATATTAAGCAGAGCTGAACCGTTCTACTGGCAAAATATATTGGCGTACTAATTATGGCTAATAATGATGCAAAAGATTATGACATAGTAGGCAGTTACGACAACCAACGTGTGAGTACAATAAATGCGGAACGCACTGTTAACATGTTTGAGTATCTTGACCCACAAGGCAAAAGACCTAAGTCAATGCTACCTACAGCGGGCTTGGTTGATACGATGCTACCTTTTGGCGCTGAGACAGGTGGCGCTCGACAAACTTTTGTATTTGACGGCGCCATTTACCAAGTATATGGAACTTCTGTATATCGAACTACAGGCACCACAGGCAATCTCATTAATACTCTTATCGGCACTATTGGCACCAGCGCAGGTTATGTGGGGATTGATGCTAATACCTTTCAGGTGATTTTTGTTGATGGCCAAGCGGGCTACATCTGGGACACTAACGCCACTAACTTTCAACCCATTACCGATACAGGATTTCCAGCAGCGCCCGTAGATGTGTGTTATTTAGATGGATTTTTTGTTGTTGCTCATGGCGGAACAAATGAATTTCAACTAAGTTCTTACAACCAAGGGATGGTTTGGAGTGGCGCTACAGCTACATTTACAGCCGATTCTACTACAGACACACTGACTTTAAGCATTAGCAATGCCAATTTCGCAACAGGCATTCCCGTTACTTTTGCAACAACAGGAACATTGCCAGCACCATTGGCAGTTGGCCCACCACAAACCTATTATGTGATACGAATTGGTATTGCAAGTCAAAACCCAGGCACAATTAAGCTTGCGACAAGCTATGCCAATGCTATAACAGGAACAGCGATTGACTTAACCACGAATGGTGCGCCAACCAATACAATTAATGTGTTTGGCCAGGTGCAATTGGGTCAAATTACATCCCATCCAGGCACAATTGTTGCCTGTAGAACCCTTCATAGGCGCATATTTTTCTTCTCTCAAAATTATACCGAGGTTTGGGAAAACGCAGGTGTAGGCACGAATTTACCTTTTAGGCGCAATAATTCGCTTCTTATGGAAGTAGGGACGCCCGCAATAGGTAGTGTGGCCGTAGGTTTTGACCGCATGTTCTTTTTGGCTCAAGACAAAGATGGTCTAGCAGGGGTTATGGAAGTACGGGGAACCGAATCTATCCCAGTAAGTAACCGAGCATTGGATTATCAACTTGCCCAATACGCTGCAACCACGGGTGTTGATGATGCGCGTGGCATTTTAATTAAAGAGAATGGCCTTATATTTTATAGACTCAACTTTACGACCTCAAACCATACATTTGTATTAAATGTGTCCATGAGTACGCAAGAATCGCCTAAATGGCATGAAGAAGAGGTATTAAATGGCAATAGGCACCCCGCCCAAACTCACGCTTATTTTGATGGCGTTAATTATTACGGCTCTTACAATTCACCAATATTTTACAGGGTAGATGACCGCATCTCGTCCAATGCAGGTGAAGCAATTAGACGCATGAGAATTGGTCGTCAAATGACACCAGAAGGTTATACAAGACTACGTGTAGACCGATTTCAATTAGACGTATTGCAAGGTGCTGAACAGCTTTTGGATATTACATCGCCTTTTACAGCCAATGCGGCCACTGACATTATTACAATCGCAGACCTACAAGAGTTTTGGCAAACAGGCGAAGCAGTTCGACTTGACAGTAACGGGGCGTTACCCGCGCCTCTCGCCAAAAACACGACCTATTTTATTATTAGATTAAACACAGGAATTCCCGCGACCATCAGGCTTGCTTTAACTCAACAAGACGCACTGAATGGAATCTCAATCGACATAACTACATCGGGAAGCGGTGTTAATACCATCAAACTTGTTCCTGTGGTTATTAATGAAGAGACGCCAGTTATCTTTTTATCCATATCAAAAGACGGTGGCCAAACTTATGGGAATTTAACTAAGGCACCTATGGGAAGCATTGGCCAAAGAACCTTTAGAAGCGTTTGGAGAAAACTAGGAACAACCCCTAGAGGACAAGGGTATACCCCTAAGATTGAGTTTTTTAATAAGACTCCTTTTGTGGTATTGGGTGCAGCATGGGTATTTGAACAATTACCGGAGTAATACATGGCGCGTAATTTTGACAACTTCCCAACGTATGACCCAGTAACAAAGAGCGGGGATTATTTAAGCGGTGTCTGGTCAGATTTCATGGCAACGTTTGTTGAAACATTGCAGGGTTATCTGACGCAAAATGGAATTCAATTCCCAAGAATTACTACAGCAGAGCGTAACGCATTACAAAACGTGCAAAATGGATTTGCAATTTATAACACGACATTAAACAAGTTCCAGGGTTATGAGAATGGGGCTTGGGTTAATTTCGTATAGACAAGGATAAATGACTATGGCTTTTGACTCTAGCATGTTTAGAAGCGGCCTTGGCGGCTTATTGGGTGGCATGTTTGGCAACTCCGGCAAGCCTTATGATAAAGCTATGGAGCAATACCAAAAGTACCTGCAAATGGGTCAAGGCGTACAACAACCCTATCTTGACGCAGGTAAAGAAGGTCTTGGTAATTATCAGGAATGGCTTAAAGGACAAAAAGACCCAGCAGATTTTATTAATAACTTAATGGGTCAATACCAGCAAAGCCCGTATAACTCTTATTTACAGGGTCAGGCACAAAATGCTGGTATCAATGCAGGTTCTGCTAACGGTACAATGGGAAGTTCCGCATTAATGCAGCAAATGCAGCAAAATGCCGCTAACATTGGCCAGCAAGGGATGGACTCCTGGCTGCAAAATGCACTTGGTATCAATTCCCAATACGGACAAGGCCAACAGAATTTAATGCAAGGTGGCCAAAACTCTGCAAACTCATTAATGAATATGTACAACAACATGGGTCAACAAATGGGTGATGCTGCTTATGGCAAAGAGGCTGGCAAGCAAAATGACTGGTGGAATATGCTTGGCGGAGTTGACGGCATCATTGGCAGCTTTTCATAAGGATATAAATTATGGCTCTACCATTACCAAGAGTTATTCCTGACGTTGGCCCAGGTGGCGGACTTGTTACTGCTATGGGCGGAATGAATAAACTTAGCAATGAAATGATTTTGCGTAAAATTAACGATATTAAAAAACAATACGCACCTTTGACAACGCAAGCAGAAGCTGCTAGCAAGTTGGCTTATGCTAATCTAATGGGGCCACAATTTATGGCTAAACTGCTAGGTAATGACTCAGCTATTGCCAATATGGGAAGCCACCAAGCAAAACAAGCGCTTCAACAAGCAGTCAATGCTGGTATGGGCGGTGGAAATGCCAACAATATCTTTGCGCAAATGCAGCAACAAAACCAAGGGCCAGGACAAAAGCTTGGTAATTCCTTGTCTAATTTCTTTGCTGACAAACTTAAAGGTGTATTTGGTGGTGGACAAGGTCAACCTGGAATGGGACAAATGCCAGGACAAGGCCAACCACAACAAGCACCACAACAGCAACCAATGCAGATGCCAAACGATGCTGGGCAGCAATCGGCACCAATGGCACCACCAATGGGTAACCGTCCTAAAGATGGTGTAACCCTTGAAGGTGAGCAATGGTATAACGCTAAAGGCGAGCCTGTTTACGAAGAAGATGTGAATACCCCTGACGGCTCAATGAAACTTGAACTGACAAAGGGTATTCCGCCAAAAACCTACGCTCAAAACACAGGTGAGTATAAAGGAACCGTTAAGCAACTTGAGAAAGAAGGCGAATACCGTGCTGATGCGCTAAAACAAATTGGTGAAAGCCAGCTTGGGTTAAGTAATTCTGGTGCTGTTTTGGATAGGATGACAGGCATTATTACTAATCCGGTGTACTTGAATATGCGTAACAAAATACCTGGATTTCAAAATAAGCAGTTGGAATATTTAAAAGTCATGGGAACGCCAGAAGAAAAAGAGTTAATTGGAGACCTTACTGGAACTGGAGAAAGTTTTATTGCTTCAACTGTACAGGGATTTGGTGGAAAGCCCCTAGTTAGAGAGTTTGATTTGGCTCAAAGACAGAAAATTACAGGGCATGATACACCCGAATCAGCAAAAGGAAAATTGAAATCAGCTATAGCCCTCCATGATATTGCTGATAAAAAACTTCAAATAATATCTGAATTATTGCAAAAAGGTTATAACGAAACTGATGCAATCAAACAAGTTAATAAAATGGTTGATGTAGGTGCTATTGAAAAGGCTACAAAAGAGCGATTACAAAGAAAAATCCAGGTTAGAAATAACAAAACTGGCGTAACCAAGATGGTAACTCTTGAAGAGGCTCGAAAAATGGGGGTTCCAAATGTCTGATTGGGAAGTCGTAACAGAGGCACCACCACAAAGCCAAGGCGCACCCATGAAGTCTGATTGGAGTGAAGTACCTCAAGAAGACAACCAGGAAAGCGCTTGGAAAAGAATACCAAGAGACGTTTTAATTGGCTTAACTCATGCGGGTAGAAATCTTCATAACCTACCGCATGACTTAGCGTCTTTAGGCGAATGGCCTATAGAGAAATTAAGAGGGAAGCCATTTGAACACCCATTGTCTTCATACCTTCCCAATGATACGGCAAATTATGCCGATGTTTGGGGTCAAAAAGGCGCGGGAACCACATTGGATAATGTGCTGCAAAAAGGCATTGAAATCGCCCCTGATGTGATTGGTGGTGTTAATGCGTTGCGTAGTTTGAAACTACTACCACACCTTACACGCAAGGGCGCAAGTAAGAACATTGTTAAGGCTCGTGAATTGGGTAAAACCAGGAATATGGGGCCACTGGAAGTTAACCCAGACCTGATAGAAGACACAAGACAGTTCTTGCCTAATACCACTCCTTACCGTAACTTGATTGATGATGCAGGTTATGGGGACTATAACAAATTATTTTCCCTACAATCAGACCTTGGTAAACATGCAGGTGGTATGTCAAAAGACCGGTTCTCTAAAGCAAATCGTGCGCATGGGCGAGCAGGTCTTGAGGTTAGGGGTAACATTCTTAATGAGATGAAAAACTCAATGAGACAACAAGGTCATGGCGATATTGCAGATTTACTGACAAAAGGCCAAGATGAATATCGAAGATATATGAAATTTAAGCCCTACAGAAATGCGTTAATGGCTGCTGGCGCTGCGTACTCGTTACCTAGAAACGTATTGATTGACCTAGTTAAAAAAATGGCGACAATGAGCAAAGACTAAAAGTCGATGTCTTTTGTGATGAACATTTGAATGACGTTGTAGGCTAGGAAGCCAAACAGCAATAAACTAATCATAGAAATCCGATTGGTTAACAAAAATACATTATAGTGGTTTTGGTGGATAAAAAACAAGCATTATTTATATCAATGAAAATGCTTTAGAATAGATACATAATTTCACAAGGAATGTGAATATGACGATAAGTTACTTGCTGGCACCTACTCCAAAGTGGGTAATCATAGACAATAGCGGTGGCGTGGCTGGCGGAGCAAAGCTATACACGTATCGTTCTTTAAATAAGACAGAAAAGAAAACTGTTTACCAAGACCCAGCAGGGACAATTCCTTGGACTAACCCTATTCTTTTTGACCTAAACGGCACGCAAGGCCCATTTTATTGGGCAGTAGATAGTGACGATTTAGCCGATACCTATTATTTAGAAGCTTACGACTCTCAAAATAATTTGCTTTGGACGGTAGACGACTTCTACCCTCCTGGTAGCGGAGGCGGTGGCATCGTCACAAGTTACATTCCTATTGTAAACTACATTACAAATAACCAGTTTATCAACCACATTGATGACATTGCGGGCAATATTGCACCCAATAACTCTTTGTCTACCAACTTGGTTATAGCGCCATCCAATCACAAAGGATTTACTCCGGCAACGAGTGTTCCTGTTGTTGGAACCTATGGAACGCTTGGCCCTGATATTCGATTTGTTAAAAGCAATACCAACGCAGCCGACAATATATTTTTTCCATTATTCCCCTTGGCAAGTTATCCGCTAACAGGCGATGTAACGCCCGTTGATTATGTGCGCTACCAGTGTACGAACAGTCCGGCAGGTGAAACGTATAAATCCTTCCAGCTCCCTATAACCCAAAAAGTTAAGAATTTGTCAAACCAATCGATGACCTTTGGCTTTTGGGCGGCAGTGGCAGCAACGCCTACTGATATAAACATTTATGTACGACAGTATTTTGGCTCAGGAACGGCTGCAAGTGCCGAAGTTAGAACTTTGATTGGCACAGCAAGCCTTACCACCACATGGACTTGGTTTCCCTTTAACTTTGCCATTCCATCAGTTGCGGGAAAATCCCTAGGAACACCAGGGCAAACCACTAATGATGATGCGCTTTATATACAGATTGAAATGCCATTGGGCATTCCTTGTGACGTGTATTTTATCAAGCCCGCATTGTTCTTGGGCGACATTGACCCAGAGCTTGAGTTTGATTCTTACGACCAAATTGACTCTATTAATACGACTCCAAGAACAGGTGATGTTCGACCAGGGTATTTAATTACCGCACCTGGTGGCTGGGTTCCAATGAATGACGGGTCAATTGGTAACGTAGGTTCGGGTGCTACGACTCGCGCAAACCAAGATACTTTTCAGCTTTATAAAACTGTTTATGATGCGGTTATTGATACTTGGGCACCTGTATCTGGTGGTCGTACTGGAAGTGCAACAAACGACTTTATTGCTGGAAAGACTTTAACCCTACCCAGGGTTTTAGGTCGAGTATTGGCAGAGGCCGGAGCAGGTTCGGGATTAACTGCAACAGCACTTGGGCAATGGAGCGGTGCGGAAGCGTATAACACAACGCTTGTTGCTGCAAACCTTCCACCTCACTCACACACCTACACCTTTACTAACGTAGGCGCAGGGTTTGGATTTGGTTTTGCTCAAGGTACGAATCTTACAACTGCTGCTGGCAATACAGGGAATGGCCCTGGAACCTCAACGCCATTTGCAACGTCTGCGTTGCAGCCTGGCACGTACATGAATTTTTACATCAAACTTTAACAAGGAGAATAACGAATGGCCGTACAACTATGTCTTATACAGCCCTTAGACCCAAATGCTTACACGGGGCCAACTCGTGTTATGTCAGGAGTCGCACGCACAGGCGATGCAACACCAGACTCTTATTATGGGCCTAACGGTTCAGTCGAATTCGCTCGCTGGCTTTATATCGGTGTGCAAGGTGACGTTTCCTATACAAAGTGGGACGGCACGGAACAGACTCTTGTCGGATTGGCTGCTGGCGTATGGCACCCTGTTTTCTCTATTAGAATAAACAGCGCAGGTACAACAGCTACTGATTTGGTATGGGGAAGTTAGCTAACTTCAAAGGGTAATTACTATTAATTAAAAGGAATTTAAAATGACTATTCACTTTTCACAAACAGTATTTTCACCATGGTTAACACCTGTGCGTTTGGCTTCAACATCAAATATCGCAGGTGTTTATAGCAATGGCCCTAGTAACAATGGCGTTGGTGCTACACTAACCGTTGCTGCATCGTCTTTGACTATCGACAGCGTTGCCGTAGAAGTTGGCGACCGTGTATTGCTTCAAACCCAAACAAACACTTATGAACAAGGTGTGTACGTTGTTCGTGCAATCGCTTCAAGTGTCATCCTTGAGCGTTCAGATGACCAACAAGTCATTGAACAAATAAAAGCTGGCCAATACGTAGCTGTTGGCGCGGGTTCCGTTCATGCTGGTAACTTCTACACGCTTGTCGAACCATTACCACAATTCATTGGTATCAGTGCCATTGTATGGAACGCAGACCCATCTGCCGGAGGTGTTACATTTTCTGGAGGCGCGTCTACTGCGAACGCTTTGGCTGTCTTTTCTGATACGGCAGGAAACCTTAAAGAGGCATCTACAACAACCACATTGGGCCAAGCGTTAAACATTACAGGCGCATTGGGTGTATCTGGTGGAGCAACTGTATCTACAGGTAACTTAGCTGTTTCTGCGGGAACAATTACTGCTTCTGGCGCAATTACTTCTACTGCTGGAAACATTACCTCTGGTTCTTCTGGCGATGCTGGTACGTTTGTTGCTTTCCCTGCGACTGCTGCAAACGGAACCATGATTATTGCTGCTGGTAATGCTGGTGGCGCGTTCAACACCACAATCACTAGCGGTACAATAGGTCAGTCTACTGTTTATACGGTTCCTGATATCGGTGCTGCAACTGGTGGCGTGGTAGTTTCTACAGCTGCGGTTCGTATGAAATCAGTTGCAGGTGCTGCCGCTGCTGGTGGTGCTGCTGCTCAGTCATTCACTGATGCTTTCTGTACTTCTGGAAGTAACGTGATTGGTAACTGGAATACTCAAGCAAACGCTGCCTCTGTACTGAAAATCGTACCAGGTAACGGAAGCTTTGTAGTAACCAGTTCTGCTGATGCGGGCGTTGGAACATTCAACTACATCATCATGAAGTAATAAGCCCAGGGGGATTAATTTCCCCCTTCTTTTAAATGGAATTAAAGATGCAAGGTGCATATGGTGGATTAATCATAGTTATTGCTTACGGCATGGGCCAAGGGATTATAGAAGACTATTTTCTATGGCTTGATACCACACCGTTCACTCTTTTGAGTGGAGAGCGATTAACATTATTGTAAGGGATTACAAGCATGTCTAAAAATATATTGCAGGTCTATCAAGACAACCCTATTGTAACGAATCAAACAACGGATTTGATGTATTTTGGTCGCTCACCTTATGGGCTTGGCGATGACACTGCAATGCGGTTTTCAGACTTTGCAGCCCAATTTGGTGCTTCTTACACACCTTCCCCATTGACTAAAGTGGATGATGCCAACGTTACGGTGACATTAACAGGCACGCCCGCAACAGCGTTACTTCAATCCGTCACGATGACCCTTGGCTGGACTGGACTCCTTGCCATAGCCAGAGGGGGTACAGGTGTTGGCTCGGTAACAATCGTACCCACCGCGACTGCTTTTGCGGGTTGGGACGCTAACAGCAATCTTTCGGCTAACAACTTCCTAGCTGGAACTGCTTTAGTTACCAATAGCGGGGGTACAACCACATTGACAGTGGCAAGTGCAGGTCAACAAATATTTAGCGGAGCAACTTTCCAAACTGCACAAATGCCAGTTGTTGCAACTCTTGCAACAGGTCAAACATACCGATTAATTAATGACTCTAGCAATGCGTTGTTTGTTGTTTCATCAGGTTCAAACGCTGTTGTAACCATGCAACCATTAACCCAGGCGCTTCTTACTTATAATGGGGTCGCTGGAACGGCTGCTGCTTCTTGGGATTTACAATACACCTCAAACACAATTGGGGTTCAATCATTAACCGGAACTGCTGGGCAAATTGCTGCAAGCTCTCCAACTGGAAACGTAACTGTATCTTTGGTTTCAAACGCTGTATTGCCTGGAACTGGTGGGGTTACTTTGCCTCAAGGAACCACCGCACAACAAGCTGGCGCTGCTGGAACTATGCGTTTTAATACCCAGACTTCGGTTTTTGAAGGAACGGTTGATGGCGTTACGTGGACTTCATTTAGTACGGCTGCTGGAACCGTTGTAAGCGTAACTGGGACTTTAAACAGAATCACATCCACTGGCGGAACGACCCCTGTAATTGATATTGCCGCAACTTATGTTGGGCAGACTTCAATAACCACACTAGGCACAGTGTCAACAGGAACGTGGAACGCGACACCCATTGATTTGGCAACCTATGTAAGTGGGAATCTTGCTGTTACTCATTTAAATAGCGGTACTGGTGCCTCATCAGGTACTTACTGGCGAGGTGATGGAACATGGGGAACACCTCCTGGAACTGGTGTAACCAGTGTTTCAGGAACAACAAACCGAATTACATCGACAGGTGGAACTACTCCGGTTATCGATATTGCAGCCACATACGTTGGCCAAACATCTATTACAACCCTAGGCACTGTTACCACGGGAACGTGGAACGCAACGCCAATTGACTTGGCAACCTACGTGTCAGGGAATTTGGCCGTAACCCATTTAAACTCAGGAACGGGCGCCACATCCGGTACGTTTTGGAGGGGTGACGGAACTTGGGCGGCTCCTGCGGGAAGCGGCACTGTAAACTCAGGTAACATTAATCAATTGGCATGGTATGCAGCCAACGGAACAACGGTATCAGGATTAACCACGGCAAATAATGGCGTCTTGGTTACAAGTGGTGTTGGCGCTCCAAGCATAAACACCACATTACCAAACGGTTTGGCTATGGGGACACCTGCATCATTAACCTTAACCAATGCAACCGGATTGCCCGTAGGTGGTATTTCTGCAACTGGTACACCAAGTTCATCAACTTATTTAAGAGGTGATGGTACATGGGCAACCAGTGCGACTGTTACACCTGCTGCACTCACCAAGACAGACGATACGAACGTTACGTTAACTTTAGGTGGCACACCTGCTACAGCATTGCTGCAAGCCACATCACTCACTTTGGGATGGACTGGGACTTTAAGCCCAGCGCGAGGTGGTACGGGTGTAAATAACGGAACAAGCACCATTACATTGAATGGAAACTTAACAACTTCTGGCGCTTTTGCTAGCACGTTCACAATGACGGGCATTACTTCGGTAACATTTCCTACAAGTGGAACCCTGGCTACAACAAGTCAATTGCCAACACCTGCTGCATTAACGAAAACGGATGATACCAACGTAACCCTTACACTTGGTGGCACACCTGCAACGGCTCTTCTGCAAGCCACGTCATTGACGCTTGGATGGACTGGAACATTAGCGGTAACTCGTGGTGGTACGGGTCTTGGCTCCGTGGCGCAAGGTGATTTGTTATATGGAAGTGCAGCGAATACAATCACTGCATTAACAAAAGACACCAATGCTACGAGATACTTGTCAAATACTGGAACAAGCAATAATCCAGCATGGGCGCAAATAAATCTAGCCAATGGCGTTACAGGTAACTTGCCAGTAACGAATCTAAACAGCGGAACTGACGCAAGTGCATCAACCTATTGGGATGGTTCAGGAAATTGGAGTACTCCACCGGGCGCAACACATTTACAATCTTCCAAAACGTATACACTTGCTCAAGTAGTTGCATCCAACGTAACTCCATTAACTTTAGTTGCTGCTGTGGCTAGCAAAACCATTGTCGTAACAAGCATCCAGGTTTATGTAAATAATGGTGGTATTTCATTTTCACCATCAAATCCAACATTCCAAACTACTTATAATGCTACAGGTGTAACTGTTTCATCTCTCACTACAGGTTTAGGTACTGTTAACTCATTAAGTCAAATGACGTTAACTAATTCTGTAACCATGACATCAGTTCAAGGTTCTGCTTTGAACTTTAAAACAACATCTATAATTACGGGGGGAACAGGTTCTACCTTTGTAGTAACTGCCAACTATTACTTGCTTTAATTGACTGCGATAGATGGAATTGATGCTATTTTTTGCCGGGCAACAAAATCAAAAAACCTCCTGTAAGTTGTTTATGATTGGAAAGCCTAAAAGTGGAAGCAATAAGCCCTCCTGCCCGGCACTTTACAAGCACTATTGTCTTTATAAGTATTGAAAGGTCGATATCACCACATAAATTAAGACATTTTTTGTTTACTTGGCTAAAGACAAAGAATATAGACGATGCTTTTATTCAACCCTACTCAGGACATGTTAAAAGAGATTCTCTTGAAATTTATTCTAAGCTAAGTTTGGCTAACGCACAGGATAAATATAACGATGTTATTGGGGATTTTCCTGTATGATGCCCTTAGTTTTGCGTCAGGGCGCGAGTTCCGGAGCCCTAGGCCTATATAGTAATCTTTAAAAACAGGGAGAGTTACAAATGACGTATGGTTCACAGCAATTAAGTTCAGAATTATCCGCTTTAAATCAAAATAAAGAAATTGCATTTCAACAATACCATAAGATTTGCGGTGCAATTGAAATGGTAGAAGCTATGCAAAAAATTTGTCTTGAAAATGAAAAAGCATTGCAAGCTAAAAAAGACGAAGAGGAAAAAGCCGCTGAAATAAATAACGCTGCGACAATGGATTCAGCCGAAGCCGATTAATTCATTAGGGGCGCAATAAGTTCATAACCACGACTTTTGCGCCTTTTCATCATCTGCTCAATCGTTTTTTTCGCTTCTTCTTCGGAACACAATAAAATGCTCTTAGCACCACCGCGATTTGAATTGCAGCTACCCCAATGATAATCGAGAATAATATTAGTAAGTCCATTTTTTTTGACTGTTATTTGATAAAATCGGTCTTTAGTTTTGTTTAGCCATTGGTAGGTCAGCATAGGTACTCAACATCTCATCTAAAGTTTGTTTGATTTCTGTATATTCCTCTTCGTCCATAAAGAAAGTTGGGTCTTGAACATCCAGTTCTAAACCTTCAACGTAAAAACGCAATGTATTCTCGCCTAAAAAGTAAGCATAGTACGAAAAAGAGATCTCGTGCGCAAGAGGAATAATTAATTTTTACAATTTCCGAAAAAATTCAATCGATTCCGTTTCCTTGATTTTTACCTAACAATTGTGCTAGCTCAACATCGAGCGCAATAGAATTAGGCGTTAAGCAGCCCTCATTCATTTCACGAACAAGGTGAACCAAAAACATGTATGCTATTTGAACGGCTTCTGGGTTTCGTGTTTTAACATTGCGCTCCATGTTATCCAGGAACTTGTGAACATTTTTAAGTTCACGCAATACGCCTAGGCGCATTTTATTAATGTCGTTCATCGGTTAATTCTGGGTTTTGCGTGTACATCTCCTGAGACTCTTTTTGAGAAAATATTTTAAGAGCTACGACATTCGTTACCGCATTACAATTACAGCAAATGCGCTGAAATGGGTTGATGGCGTGCCATTCATGTTTGCATTCCTTGTCCACTAATTTGCTCCTTTACTTTGTAAATTGTTGCTCGTGAAACGTTCATATCTTTGGCAATGCTTCGTATGGATTGACAACTTTCGAGCTTCTCTTTGACAACTTTTCTAAATTTATTGTCAATCTTACCTGGTCGCCCCAAATGTTTTCCTGCTTTCTTGGCGGCGTCAATTCCCTCTCGCTGACGAGAACGAATCATGTTACGTTCAAACTCAGCAAAGGCACCCATAATTTGCAAGGTTAGGTTTGCCATAGGGTCTTTTGAAGAATTGAAAGTAAGGTTTTCTTTAATAAATTTAACTGAGACACCCTTTTTAATAAGGGAATTGATTATTTCTTGAAGGTCTAGCAAATTCCTAGCCAATCTATCAATACTATCAACAACAAGGGTGTCCCCTTCACGCACGTATTCCATACATGCAATAAGATTTTTTCTGTCCATAGTACTTCCTGTTATGGTATCGACAAATTCCTTATCTAATTGTATATCAACCAGTTGACGTGCAATATTTTGCCCTGTTGATGAAACTCTGATGTATCCTACAACTTGATGACTCATAATCAAAGCCAATGCAAATATTTCATAGCAGCAGGAAGCATTACAGTTCCTAGCATAATAGTAATAATGAAGTTCAGTTTGAAATCCATCTTGTCCATACGCTTCTCAAGAGAGCCAAATTTATCTTGATAGCGTTTATCATTGTTTTGAAATAATTCTGAATGAAGCCTAAGCTGGACTTCATGTTCAATATAATGTTCTGTTTCTTTGGTAAATGCGGTCATCTTTACATCTCCTAATTTATAAAGATATTATAGCACCTTTTTATGCAATGTAAAATAAGGTGCCATATATAGTTTATAACATAGGTGATTCAGTATGTTTTGATTGATTGTCGTTGAGTGTACCTTAAAGCCACCCTTCATATGTGGGATTTAGCTTTTTGCAGCGGGTGCAAAAAAACTTGTCGGGCATACGTTGTTCGTTAGGCGGTTCATAACCGCCAAAACGATGACCTAACAACAAACAAACCAATCTTTTAATCATGTTGCTCCAATTCAAAGTGATTCTCTTCAAAATGTTGTAATGTGCAGCCTAGCGCCCTGTTTACCTCAACAATCGTGTGGCGTATATAGTCCTCGTCTAGTTCCGCAGTAGCGATTTCTTCGGCAAGCTCTCTTAAGTAATGGGTTAAATGCGTTTGCGCCGGACATGCGGTTACGTCCTCTTCTTCGGCAATGCTCATTACTTTGGCTTCGGCTTCGTCCAAAATCTCTTTGAAATCTTTATTACCAGGTTTCAAAGCACTTTGGGCAATCTCAGTCGCTACACCAATAAGCTGGCGTTTTACTGATTTCTCGCGCACGATGTCCACGTAAGCCAATATGTTTTTGGTCGATACCGTTTCGTTGGCCATCTCGAAAATATATTTTTCTAATGGCTTAAATCTCATGCTTACAAGTCCGGCCTCAAAGCTTTTGTGTTCGTCCCATAGCAACTGCATGACATGGTATATACAACGGTGGTCTTTTTTGGCAAAATCTTCGGTACACAGTTTGTCTTTTACGACATTGAAATAACTGCTGTCTAACAGTAGTCCGCCTAAAACCGCTCTTTCTGCTTCAATTGATTTTGGTAATTGCACGTTATGCTCCTTGTGGTTTATATCCTAAAAGTCCCTGGATTGTTTCGCAGCCTTGAATTATTTGCCCCAAAGCCTGGTTTAGTTTAACTATTTTTTTGCGATGCAATATTATCTCAATAGGCACTTCTCGCAAAACCCATTTAGCCTTTCCACCTTCGCGCTTAATTGATAATTCCCATCCATGCTCTAGTAGAAGCTCGCGTACATCAGGGGTTAACGTCCCGCTTTTATTGCTTACCCCTGTGATTTCTGCAAGCTCATCAGACCTTAAACCTTCTGGGTGCTTAATGAGTGCGTCAATCATTTTGCGCTGGTTAAAACTTATCAATGGGTATAAGGTTTCTATACTCATTCCAATCTCCTTATTGTTGTGAAAGTCCGTTTAACCATTTTGTTGGAGTTAACCAAATGGTAATTCAAAAATGTGCCAGACAAACCCGTTAGGCATGTGAAGGGTTTTATAGAAGCGCAGTTTTTCCATGTCATCTATTTTGTGTCCGGTGCCATAAATTCTAAAGTACCGCTCTTCAAGGTCGGCACCTTCTTGGAGTGCCACCCAAAAACAAATGTCATTGCCCTGGTTATTGATGTCGCAAATGTGTGAGTTCTTTGGAAGGTTTACGGTTATGAGGCCGTCTTGAATGGGCAGGAAATACTTGTATATGACATTCATGAGTGACATCAATATATCCTTATATTAAAGTGTTAAGGTATTTAAAAAACTAAGGATAAATCATAGATGAAAATAAAACTACTGGCAGCAATGTTGGCTTTGGGTTCCAGTGCAGCGTATTGCGGTGGGTTACTGTTCGATGTGCAATCAGAAAATAAAGGATTATCTTTACCGATTACCTTATGCTTAAATGGCGTTGCGCAAATGTCATGCCAAAACTATACGGCCACTGGCTTGGATTTGTACATAAGAACGCGCACCACTAACCACACCAATTTCCCGAACGCAGGAATAAGGTTAAACACTACAGGCTATAAGATAAGTAACTGCACGCCTCACAGTAATGGGTATTGCATATTTACGGCAAACAGTTTTAATCCCGTATTTATTGGGTTAAAGTGAAAAAGAAGCCCTCATCTTGAGCATACCTAATAGAGCTGAGCAGCGTTAGGGGTTAAGAGGCTTTGAGGGCTTTAACGTTTACTTGGTTCCCTCACTCGTGAGGGTAGCGGCCGTGTATTGCTCTTTTGCGTCCAGCAGCGCTTCAAGGTATCCTTTGTTCCATTTTGGAAACTGGTACGGTTCCGTGTTTTCTAATTGTAATTCTTTTTGATTCAATATGGCAAACTCTAACCAATCTGCAAAGGGATCGACTTTTTTAGCACAGCTCTTTAGTATATGCCTATCCAGCGTAACTTTCTCTATCTCGTCCTTAGTTATTTCACCGCGATTAAAAAGTCCGTTTACATACTCTGAGCATTCCTTACAATCAATCATGTTTGCTTCCTTCTTTTGGTTCGCCACAAAAATAAGCGTATGAAACGGGGTACCATGGATGCCCCGCTAAAAACTTTTTATCCTGCTCCGTCATTTTTCTACCGCACTCGTTTTTACAATCAGGAGATGCGCAGTATGTTCTATCTTTGAATGTCATTCTTCAATCCAATCGGTTGCCATGAATGAATCAAACTCAGGAACGAAGGGGAAGCTGTCCATCATATGAAGTACCAGTCTGCCCGTGGTCTTATCCAGGAATATGTAAGAGTCCGTCCACTCTTCCATTTGCGCACGTTTTCCATCATTTAAAAATGGAATTATTTCGCAAAAGGTAAGCGGCTGGGTATCTCCTTCAATAAACCACCCATCAGAAACCATAATGCTTTCATCGTAGGTGTAATCTAAAAATCTAGGCTGGTAAGACATTACCTCTTCGCCCTGCATCATGAAATAAAGGCTTCCTTTCCATACGCTTCTGGTAACTTTCGCCCCATTCTTAAGCAAATCCATTGCTTCGCAGAAATTCATTAGTTTGACTCCCTAGATAATTATTGCAGTAACTCCGAAACTTAAGAGCGCACATTCCCGTCATGACGGTGGGAAGTGATGTTGAAAAACCATCACGAGTGCGCTTACTCCAAAGACTTTTAAATATCCCATCATTCACCTTATAGAAATGGTGGAATATCATCATCAGTAAACGGTGGTGGTGTATCGCCATTCGGTGCACCGTTCGCCCCTTGTTCGCCTTTTGTTAGGTAATCTTCCACCTTATTTTTGTCTGGATACTTAGAACCCATCGGTTTGCCTTTTAACTTATCTTGGGGTATTTCGCCACCCTGCTCCACAGTTATTTTTACCTTAACGGTCTTGTTAATGGCAACTTGAGAACAAAGTTTACCGTCTGCATATTCTTTTTGAATTCCCGCAGATTCCGCAAAGTGTACGACTTTCCACATCATTTGTTTGGTGAACACTAAAAAGTCCCTAATGTCGTGTGGCTTGCCCGCTTCATCATAACAAGTAACGGTCATGTCCATCATAGGATTACCCGAATTTGCAGACGTGGTATCTTGCGAAGCGGTAATAACCGCCTCATAAATTCCTTCTTTCATTAATTGAAATCGCTCAGCCATTGCTTCCTGCTTTGACATTGGTTGATACTGAAACATACTTTATTCTCCTTGTATTTTAGACTTCATGAAATCGATACACTTTTGAATCGAATCTTTTTGCATGTCCGACCAAGCATCAGAATTGGCTTTATCCAACCATTTTTGCGTAGTCTCCTCACTTACCTTGAGCAACTCAATGAGTCGTTCAATCTCTTTAATTTGGTCAGGTGTAGCCAGTTCTTGCGCCACTGCTTCACGTTCAATTACCGCCCGTCCGTAACGGTCTGCAATCTCTTCATAAGAGAATGGGAACGTGTCTGTATCTTGGAACGTCTCAAAGCGTGACTTCTTAACCAAGCCCACACGATGGGTTCCACGCTTTTGAATCTCAAACACTAAATCGAAAAGGTAATCTAATTTCTTGTAACAGTCGAACGTTTGCCCTAAAACTGCCAAATTTTGTCCGTACTCATTCTTGCTATGAGAAGTAATAATAACGTTCATGTCCAAGCGGAACAGCAAGTTTAATAGCTGCTTCATGCGCTTGTTAGCTTCACCGTAATGGCGACCAAAATCAGTACCCACTTTGCGCTCTGCCTTTTCGAGCAGGTCATTGTATGACAAGGTTAGCGAGTCGATGATTAACGTTTTATAGTCGTGCTTTGTGGTTAACAATTCACGTACTTCATTAATCATTTCGTCAAAGTCTACGGTCATAAGCACCGCACCGTCTGACTTTTCAATCAAGCGTACATACTGTGGCTTGTTGGTTGAACCCTCAGTGTCAATGATATAGGGCTTCGGGAATTGAATTGCAGCATACGTTTTGCCGACACCAGCAGAACCATAAAACAATGCTTTCATTCTGCACTCAGACACCAAAGGTTTTTTTGCTTTTAACGCCATTTTTACTTCTCCTAACATAGTTAACATAAAGTGCTCACTTAAGAGCTTAGATAAACCCCATATTCGCTCATTCGCCCTAAATTCGCTTTTTAACCGAATAAGCGAATAAAGTGTTCATCTACGCTGACCGTCTATGCACTCCATGACCATGTATAAGGCGTCCAACATTCCCTTGTCTTCACCTCTTTCAAGACCTGTTCGCCATGTTTCACCAATGTCTGTAAACGTCTCGAAGTCATTGGGGTGTTGTTCAACAACATTTTCCCAGTAGTCAATTCGATGCTGTACCCATGCTTTGATGCTTTCAACTGATACCATTTTTTACCCCTTGTAAAATCTAATCGCTCTTTCGCTGTCACATAGTCTTTAATCATTTAACCTTCTCCACTTTCTAATAAATCGATATGTCCTATAGCTGCCAGTGATGCTTCGCCTGGTGAGTCAAAGTACTCGTCTGATTCCCTGATTACAGGCGTTCCCATCCAAAAATGATGGTCTCCGCCTTTGTCTAAAATCTTGTAGTAGTAGTACTTTGTGTCTGGGTAATCATCATCAGGATATGCCCATATCTCATACTCATAATGGCTAAACCTGTCTTCTCTAACTAGCGTCTCCATACGAAGTCGCCGTGTTCCATGTCTTGCTCACATCGGTAACCTGCTTCGTGCATTTCGTTGTTATAAAAGTCTTCACAAGCAGTTTCTAAAAGGTCATTAAGTGTGTCTTTGTAATAAGTAAGGACGTTTACAGTTGTGACTTGAGCGAATTTAGCGCGTGTTTTAGGGTTAGAATCTTTGAGCATGGCAAGCATGGCGCAAAGAAAATCGCTGTTTAAAGTTTGGTCTTCGCCATAGCAAGCCCATTCAATCTCACGGTCTATTGATTCTATATATAGGCGTGCAAATTCAAGCTGGTATGGCGTTGAAAGCATGTCGAGGTTAAGCTCGTAATGGTCGCTTTTGAACTTTCCAAAGCTTGCAACCATCTCCAAAGCATAATCTCTAAGATTACGTTGGTGGCCTGAAATTTTCGTTACTCCTGTAACAAAACCCTTAAATTCAAACGGGTCATCAATCCATGATTCTTGCTTTTGCGCGTTAGAGTACGCTAAACTTAATGCGTTCATATAATTCCCCTATCAAAGTTTTGTTTGAACAACCGAGGTTTTGGGGTGCAACCCGAAGCCTCAGACTCACTTATTTTACTACTATTCTACATCTGCGAAATCACCTAAAACATCCATCTTTTTTGTCAACTTTACTCTTTCTTTTTCAACCAACTTAGTTACATACTCACCCATTGAAATCTCAGAAATCATGGCAGCCTTTTTTAGCAACAACCAAGTGTCTCTGGGCATTCTCATGTGAAATGCTCGGTCATCTTCCTGTATATTTTTTCTTTTTACTGACATAACTCCCTCGTATTAATGTATTGAGATACCATGGATACAAATGTATCACGACACGGCAAGAGAATGCAATCGAAATTTAAAATAATTATATCAAGATACAAAAAAGACTTTTATGTTTGTGTGATTTAGATTAGGATTGTGCAAATGAAGTTTGAAAGAGGGTTAGCAGCTAGTTACTTCCTGTTCCAAGCTGCTGGAACTTTTTGAATTGAATCGCATGATTGTACATCCGCCAAGACCATCAATCGTGCTTATATTTACAACCGGACGCCATTGTTTGGCAAGTTACGGCTTAGTGCGTCCATACACATAAGGCAATTATAGTCATGACTCCATCCTTGCGCAACACTTCTTTAATTTATCCTACGATTCAACCTATACTATTCCTAAGCACAAGATGTGCTGCTCACCTCACTAAAGGGAATTAGTTATGACTGATAAAATAATTCATATAGAGAAATATGACATCAACGCTTTTCGAAAAGAACAAAAACCCTACGCCCAAATACTTAATGAAGTAATACAAAGATTTCCAATGAGTCATTCCTCCGAGTTTTTACTTTGGTGTTTCCTAGAAAGCCTACCAGAGACGTGGAAACCCAATAAGAAACACATTACGGATTACTTTTCAATAAGTGATAGGACTTATGAGCGCTTAATGTCATGGCTAAGAGCAGTAGGACTCATAGAGTACCGAAGAACGAGAAACAAAAACGGGTCTTTTGTAAAATGGGAATTGATTGTTTTAAACGGTACAAAATTTAATCCTGGAGCAGTTTTAAGCCACACCGCCAAAAATGACGGAGTAGTTATAAAGCGCAATTTTAAACCAAAAGTTATCCACAATTTGGGTGACAACCACACCGCCAAAATTGGCGAAGTGGGTAATGACGATAAAACCCAGGAAACACAAGCCCAGCAAGGAGTTTCACCACTCCGCCAAAAAGCCACTGAGTGGGTTTCTGACGCACATATAAATACAACAATAAAACAAAGAAAAGAAAGAAAACAAACAAACAAACCTGTTTCTGTTTTTTCTTGTAATGAATCTGTTAAAACCCATATCGAAATGGTTATTGAAAATCGCGATGCTTACATTGAGCAAGACATCCTAGAGCAAGGCGTCTATTACGCCTATGAAACCAACCCAGACCAGAGCTTTGACTCAGTAAATAAGCGCATTAACATTTTCTTAAAAAAAGTGCGCGAGGATAAATGGTTAATCCCACAGGGATACAAAGGCATTACGTCCCAATCCATAAGAGAACAAGAAGAAGGGCAGAAAAGAGAAAAACAAGAGCAGTACAGACAAGACGGACAGGCTTTTAGGGATATTGCCAGTACTGTTCTTTCTCCTACAGGTGAGAAAACACTAGGTGACATCCTTAAAAAACTAAAGTCGGGGTAAAAATGAATGTAGTGGAGTTTAGGTTCAATAAGTTTATAGAGAAAGACCCGTTTCGAATTAACGAAAAAATAGAACCTATTTACATTGAAATAGCAGAAATGGTTTTTAACAGACTTTACAAGGCGTATTGCTTTAATGATTTGTTTGAAGGAATGGGAACCGTTGAAGAGAAGGCCCAAGGTCTTAAATCAGCAGTTATTACCTGGGCTGATTGTTTGATGGACTGGAAAATTGACAACGTAGAGCGAGCTAAAGAGGCAACAAATAATTTAATTTTTATAAATCTATACCCGACCATTGGTCTTTTCAGAGCATTTTATTTTAATGAAAACATGTTAATAGAAAAAAATATATACAAAGAGTACGTTAATTATTTATATAATTTTAGATTTAGAGGCAAAGACGGAAAAATCCACGGAGCGGATTATTTTACTACATGGGACAGGGAACGTACCAATGATAATAAAAATAATGAGTAGAGAATTTGATGATGAAAAGATAAACCCGTCCAATAAGCTTTTTGATAAACAGCACGCAAAAGAGTATGAGGATTTCTTGGTATCTATCCCAGAAACAGACGTTATTAAATTGCCTGTGTCTCATGCTTATACGCGCGTAAAACTTATAAGCATGATAGAACAGCCTGAAATGTTAAGAAAAGCGGGTTACAGGCCTCAAGAAAAACCAACAAACAATGAGCCTAAACTATACAACAAGCCTATCCACATTGCAAAAAACTGGCATGACAAATGAACCGCGGACTATGGATTGCTCGCAAAAATTATTTATGCAGTTTGATAAAAAAGGTTTCTGATGGACACGGTGGAGATGACATTGAGTTCTTGCGGCAACATTGTAGGGAGGTGTTAGAAGCCCATCCAGAGGAAAAAATAGAGGAAGCCATCAAGTGTTATGAAGAGATGGTCGAGCAACTTAAATACTACCCAGAGAGGCAAAGGAAATGACCCAGGTATTGAAAGGAACCGAAGCAGAAAAGTTTGTGGCATGGCTTACAATGGTAAAAGGATTTTTACCCAAAAGTATGCCCCTGTCCGAAGCCCAAGAAATCTATATGAGAAAGCGAGTCGATGAAAAAAAAGAACAAGCCGAAGCAAATTAATCTACGCGACAGACAGGAAGTCATGGCGCTAATGAAGACAATTTACGGTAACGATGAGGTTAAGGATGACCAAACGTGTATCAATACCAACCGAGAACCAAGAGCAAAGGTGGTTGGTAAAGTGGTTGAGTTTTCATCCACAACTTAAGGATTTCTTTTGTAAGAACAACAACGAGGGCAAAAGAACTGCCGCGCAAGGCCATAATTTGCGTTTAATGGGACTTCGAGCAGGGGTTAGTGACCTAACCATATACTACCCGACAAAAACGCACCACGGGTTATTTTTGGAGGTTAAAAGGGCTATGAATTATCCGCCATCTGCAAGAAAATCTGAAACATGGCTTGCGCAAGAAGAATTTGCACGGATTGTTAAGAGTGTTGGCTATGAAGCAAAAACGTGCTACGGTTGGGTTGATGGTAAAGAAATCATCGAGAAATATCTCCTCTCCTGATTTTTTATTATTAACTTCCGTTATTCATTATTGCCTCCTTATGTACTTAGCTCGGAGCCTCCCATTCGAGCTATTTTATTTCTTGTGCTATGATTTAAATAAAACATTCGTAAAGGATTGCGACATGCCAAAATTCAGCACTGTTTCACAACAAAAACTATTCACCTGTCACCAAGACCTGCAAACTTTGTTTCGTGAAGTAATCAAATATTTTGATTGCACAATACTGGAAGGATTTAGAAATGAAGCTGACCAAAACAAAGCGTTTGCTGATGGGAAATCAAAACTTAAATGGCCTAATGGCAATCATAACAAAAGCCCGTCAATGGCTGTTGATGTGGCTCCTTATCCTATTGACTGGAACAACACTAAGCGCATGTACTGGTTTGGTGGATTTGTGCTAGGTGTGGCTCAAATGTTTAAGAATGATGGTAAAATGACCCATGATGTCCGCTATGGAGGAGACTGGGACAGTGACAAAGACATTAACGACCAGGCGTTTAATGATACAGTTCACTTCGAACTAATTCCATGAGTAGAGGTGGATGTGAACAAGGTGAAGAACTATTTTAAAAAAAATCCTCATATAGTACTTTCTGTTCCCACGATTTTGTGTTTTATTACGTTCATTACAAACCTTATCAAAGCCCTAAGTGATGGCAATATAGATGCTAACGAGTTCCACGCATTATTGGCGTCTGCTGATGGGTTTGCAATTATGTTTATGGTTATGCTCGTATTGAAGAATAAAAAGAAGTAAGATATCTTGGTATCTACACCAAACACATTAAAGGATTAGTGACTATGGGCAAAAACTCTGTGAAGCCAGAGCCTGAGACAATTGGACGTCCCAGCAAATTCACACCTGAACGGTGTGCAGACATTATCAGCGCTATTTCAAGACGCGCACCCTATCAATTAGCAGCCGAAGCAAACGGCATATCTGAGCGTACTTTGTTCTATTGGTTAGAGGAAGGAATACGCGACCTAGACAACAATATTGAGTCTGAACATGCAGCGTTTTTGCAGTCTATAAAGAGGGCTGAAATGCAAAAGGTCATGGAGCATACCGATATGATTGCGGCTAAACCTGAGCGTTGGCAAGCAGATGCGTGGCTTTTAGAGCGCAGATGGCCTAAGCACTTCGGAGCTAATGCCCAAGTAAACGAGCTTAACGAGAGGCTGGCTAGGCTTGAGGTTGGAGAGGGCAATAATGACTAAGAAGTCAAGCAAGACGCCTGAACGTGACATATACGGCAAGCATGAGAAGCATTTGCACGAACCAGTCAAAAAGAAAATGAACATACCAAAACCTAAAGGGGAAAAATAATGGGTGCTAAATACGTATCTGATAAGCCAGACGGTTACTTGTCTACTCGCAACAACGTGTACCTTGATAGAGAGAAAAAGCAGGAGGTTCGCACATTCAAAGAAGCTGGAGCCTGTCGCAATCTACCCGCTCAGAGCAAGGCTAACTACGGTAAGAAAAAAGGTATAGCATATTAAAATATTAATGTTGACAGATATCAAGATATGAGTAATGATACCATCATATTGTTAATTGTTGTAACGTGAGGTGTTAAATGTACTACCCAAGGATTGAGAATTGCACGGTGACTGAGCTTGGACTAATAGACTGGGAAACTGGCTATGATGTTTGAAATAGCAAAGGGTTTGAATCACAGCAGGAATCATTAGACTTTGGAGTTCGTATTAAAAAGATTGTACTTCATGCAGTTGTGAGGTATGACGTATGAGTATAGTTGACCAGCACCATGAGCTTTGGAAAGCATTTGTTGAAGGTCGCCATTAATATTTAACTCGATGTGTATCGAGTGCAAAGCCGGAGGCCATACAAAAGCTTTACTTAACCCGCAAGGTCTATGATGCTCTTTGAGACTTAAAAGAGTTTTTAGATAACAAGCGTTCATGATGAGCGCTTTTTTACAAGGAGTGTTGAGTGATTACATTGGATGTATTGCAAAAAAGAAGGGAATCTTTAGCTAATGCCCTAACAACAAGCACAGTAGACTTGGATTTGTTGAAGGAGCGTCTAAAGGTCATCAAAAAGGAGATTGCAAACTGTCAGGGTGCAATCATTGAAATCGACCACATGATTCAATCGTTATAAGGATATAACGCCATGAGCCTATTTAGTTCTATGTTACAACCCATTCTTGAGCACGAGCTTAAATCCCTTGAACCTGAAATAGCGGCTTTCTTGTTAAACCTTACGAAGAACATGTCAAATGAAGTATTGGAATGGGCAGAAGAGAAGCTACACGCAGACCTAAACAACGATGGTGTAATTGGAGAGCCTAAGAATGAAGCCTGAGAAACTAAAGAAGATGGCAGCTTTAAAGCCTATGAA
>Ga0194039_1000255_pt1 | contig 34264 bp, 29 predicted proteins | sample JunL228m_MetaG_FD_148679 | JGI IMG/M metagenome (GOLD analysis project Ga0194039, IMG submission 148679) | Anoxic zone freshwater microbial communities from boreal shield lake in IISD Experimental Lakes Area, Ontario, Canada - Jun2016-L227-8m | ecosystem: Environmental > Aquatic > Freshwater >...
GCTATCTTCTATCTCAAGGCGGCTTTTCAATGGCGGGAAAATATCGCAGTAAATAATGTTAATTAACTAAATAGTATAGCTCAAGTACAAGGCAAATAGTATTGACGGATCATCCCGCTTCCTAGAACCTGTAAGGGGGGTATGCCCAAACTTGGGCAGACCTTGACGCTATTGGCTCTTAAAAAATAGACATATTCCACACTATAAAAAGACACTATAAAAAAGGGAGTTTTTCGGATATATATAAAAAGCTTTCCTCACTAGGTAAAAAGCTTAGTTTTCAAACGCTTGTTTGAATGTTAGATTTTAAGCCTTGCCCTAATCAGCAGGGCTTTTTTATTGCAAATGCGACGCTCTTGACTTTTCAAGACCATATATTGACAGAATCAAAATATTAGGTTAAGCTAAATTCTGTATAAGTTACCTGCCAAAGCCCCTAAATCTCAATTCATAGGGGAAGATTTTTCAATACCCTCTTTTTTATTTAGCCTCATTCTATTATACATACTACACATTATGCGACGCTAGTATTGAATTTAGCCTCATTTCAAATTAGGATTTTCGCCCCTATAACTAAATTCACTCAAAAAACGCTGAAAATGTTAGGTTTTACGCCCCTACTACTTTTGAATATCTTTTATTACTTGGAAAGCTACAAAGTAAAAATGTAAAAAATAGAAATGGGTTTAGGGTATGTACTCCACACGCGCAGGGATAAGATGAGCGTTCAATTGCCACAGGTGTGGCAGTTGTTATGTACTCCACACGCGCAGGGATAAGATTGCTTGATAAATTTATCAACCAAAAATCAACAATACTACTCCCCACGCCTAAAAATAACCCGATGCAAAACTACTTTCTCCTATAAATAAAAAGCCCTGAATTGCTCAGGGCAAATTAAATCTCAGATTTGAGTAAAACTAGTTAAGCCTCTTCAATATCTGCTTTAAAATACTCTTCTATTGCCTTTGTACCCTCATGATCTTCTAACCATTGGATAGCCTCTTTCTTACCTAATGGCTCGATACCTGAACCGCCACAAGTGGAGTTTTGCCCACATGATCTAGCATACTTGGAAAGAGCGCCGCCGCTACCAGCAAGGAAATAAGAGCCTTTCTTGGTGATATATAGCGACTCTTCACACCTACCAAAATCATTACCATATCGGCAATTATCCCATTGGTGAAGCTGATCTGCTGTTTCTGTATTATAAAGTTTTCCGTCAATTACTTGTTTCATACTACACCCCAGCCTTATTAAGAATCTCTACTAAATCCAAAGCTAATTTCTTTTTATCTTCAGACGGCAAGCAATTTAAAAACTTGCTAAACCCTAGCTTTAAAAGTTTAGTAGCTTCTTTAGCTTCTAGCTTGGATACTTGCCCCGCTTGCTTCTTTTGACTCATGTTCTACTCCTATTATACCTTATTATATATATTGCTCAAGGTTAGATATAGGTTAGATAGCGAGGTTTTAGAGGGCTTAATGATTATTTGTAAGTTCTTAATAGTGAATGGTGGAGCATACGAGACTCGAACTCGTGACCTTTTGACTGCCAGTCAAACGCTCTAGCCAACTGAGCTAATGCCCCACAGAAATGGAAAGTTCTAAACTTTAATTTCGAAATACGAAAATGCAAGGAATAGGAATTATTGAGTCTTAAAAACTTCATTTAAGGGAGTTTCTGCGCCAGTCTCTTCATCAAGCAAAACTGTATTTCTGTATGCCAGCTCTATGAGTTCCTCCATATTCATGACTGATTCGCCTTTTAAAATCATTTTTCTTGGAGCAGATGTTGACGGATTCGAGGGTGAGAAAACTGTACAGCTGTCGGGAACTTGTTCTGCCGAAAGATCATGAGTTCCTATTTTGCGGGCTATTTCCATTGTGTCGAATTTGTCCATTGCTATCAAGGGCCTAAGCACAATCATTTCGGTGGCAGAGTCAATATTGGCCAGATTAACTATGGTCTGGCTTGCTACCTGCCCGACTGATTCGCCTGTGACAAGCGCTTTATTGCCGTTTTCATGCGCTATGCGTTCAGCAAGTTTGAACATTATCCTTCTGTAATGAATAGTCCTAAAAGTTTCATAAACTTTGGCGCATATTTCTTTTTGAACTTCGAGAAAATTACACAAGAAGAGCCGTCTTTTACCTTGGAATTTATTCAACTGCTTTGCGATCCGTTTAATTTTCTCAGTTGTTTCAAGCGGTGTAAAAGGAAAGCTGTGAAATGACATAAAATCAACATATACGCCTCTTCTCATCATCATATATGAAGCAACAGGAGAATCAAAGCCGCCGGACAAAAGCGAGAGCACTGGGGGATTGCTGCCGGAAGGCAAACCTTTCTGTCCGTTTTCTATATGATAGTATATAAAGGCTTTTTCCCGGTGTAATTCGACATACAAATTTATATCAGCGCTTATAAGATTTACATTTAAATAGAGGTGTCTGGAAATTACGGCATCGGCAATTCCTACTTCCAAAGCGCGTTTTGATTCGAAAGAATTTTTGTCAGAGCGTCTTGAACGGACTCTAAAGGTTAACGGAGCATTCGGGAGTTTTTTACTTTTTGTTTCTTCAATAACTAAATTTACAGATGGAAGAGCTACTTCCAGAATTTTATCGAGGCTAGGCAGAGTGCTTATGGCGAATGAATAAGAGTCCAGCCCGAATACGAATTGAAGAGAATCTTTTATGAGCGAATAATCATCTTTGCTGAAAATAGCCCAATCGCAGGAATGAATTAGCACTCTTCCTCTGATTTTGGAAACTTTCAGGTTCGATTGGCTTAGGAGTTTGCTGATTCTTCCGATTAAGTATTGTTCAAATCTCCATCTGTTTTTGCCTTTTAAAGCTATTTCATTGTATCGGCAAATAACCGCATTGTATTGAATTAGTGTGTCTGACATTTCTGAGGAGCTCGTTAAAACTTTAATTTATATTCAAAACAATATTCTTTAAGGTCAAAATTATCAATCAAGAAAAAGATTTTGAAAAAATTATTAAATTTTGTTGCTTTATAATTGTTGACATTTATTAGCGTCCCAATAGAATGAACAAAAGAACGGACATATATAACTTTCTCAATTATTATTTTATAAACAAAACATTATACAAAGGAGCATTATTGTGAAACTCTTTAAGTACTCAGCGTACACGGTTGGGACAATACTATTCGCTGTCGCCGCAGGCTGCGTGTCGTACAAACCACCACCGGACATTATCCATGCCGATAGTTATACGGGCGAAAGCACCCAACAGCACAGAACTCTTCCTCCAGATTACAAAGTGCTTAATGTAGAAGATGCTGTAAATATATCACTTGCAAATAATCCTACATACAAACAAGCCAGACTTGCCATGATTCAGGCTTATTCAGTTTACTATGGCGGTATTCTTAATAACTTCACTCCTGGAATGAAGTATGGTTGGACCGGTACTCAAAGTCAGTCTCCTAATGGCAGTGGTGGTGGTCCTGGAGGAGAAGGTAATAATTATACTCAAAATTTAGGCGCTTCGTGGAATGTATTCAGCGGAATGACTGGAGTAATGGGAACTCTTAGTAATTTGTCAGGCGCAAAGAGCAAAGAAGAATTGGAAAGGAATGCCAGACGACTTTTGATTTATAGCGTTAAGGCAGGCTATTATCAGGTTCTTTTGGATAAAGCTAATGTTCAGATTGACATGGCTAATGAAGCTTTCCAGGAGCAGATGGTTAATGATACACAGCTTAAGTTCGATGCAGGCGCATCATCACTTGCCGACTTACTTCAGTACAAAACCCAGAGAAATCAGGCTCAAGTTGCAGTGATCGGAGATACTGCCAAATACTATAATGACAGATATGCTTTGGCGGCTCTTATGGGCTTAACTACAGCTGATATACCATCTAATACTAATTTCCCATCGCTTGATATCCTTGATGATAAAGGATATGCGCTTCCGGTTGAGTTCTATCTCGATATGGCTATCAATCAGCGTCCTGACTTACAGTCAAGCAAAGAACTCTTGAAAGCAGCTAAGTATAATCTATATAGTGCATGGGGCGCATTTTCTCCTACTGCCGCATTGAATTGGAATATGGGAACACTAAATTCAACTACTAGTAGAAGTACTCAACAACCTCTCACATCAAGCTATAGTAATAGAAACTATGACTACGGTGCCACTGTAAATTGGGTACTATGGGACGGCGGCGGTCTTGGCGGTGGCAACACCGGGAACAGAATTACCGAAGTAAGATACCAACAGGCTGCTTATGATTCAGCTACAGAAGGTCTTACAGCTACATGGATTAGTGTTGCGGCTAATGTAAGAACTGCTTACACAAGCTTATCTTCAAATATTGCTACAAGAAAGATTCAGGGAGCAACACTTGCTATGCAGAAAGAATCCAGAGACCTGACAGTAGATCAGTACAATGCAGGTAGTGTTGACATTACCCGTCTTAATACTGCTCAGAACTCACTTGTCGCAGTTGAACTTGGGTATGTTCAATCTGTAATTAATGTGGCTGTATCCAGAGCCGCTCTTGATGCCGCTTGCGGTATAAGAGAATAAGTTCAGATTTTTGTACAATAAAAAAGGTTCGGGTTTCCGAACCTTTTTTTATGCCTTGGAGGGTTCCGCTTCGTCGGAACTGTCATTAAACGGACATGAAGAAGCATGTCCCTCCAGAAAGTCGCCCCGCTATTAATACTTATTCAATATTCATAAGTTGTTATGAGATGTTTTTACTGTTCGACACTTTCAAATGGAAGAATTGAACTTTCAGCGCAGGAAGAAAGGCATATTTTTTCTGTTAATAAGCTTAGGCCTGAAGAAAAACTTCTTTTTATAGACGGAGAAGGAACAGTAGTCAAAGCAGAACTTCTCAAAGATAAATCCTTCAAGATTCTAGATATTACAAAGGTGTCTGAACCTGGGATTAAACTCCATCTTTTTGTATCTCCACCGAGAAAACAGCAGATGGATCAGATAATCGAACAAAGTTCAGAAGTCGGAATCTGGAGTATCACGCCTATACTAACTCAAAGAGCGGTATCTATCCCCGAGAAAGGCAGTGATAATTCAAGGTGGAATGTAAAGATTATTGAATCCTGCAAGCAATCCCATAATTCATATTTTCCGAAAATCAATCAAACTCTTTCTCTTGATGAAGCTCTAAAAAAAATAAAAGGACTTAACTTCACTTCATTTTTCGGTTCGACAGAGGCTGATAATACGGTCGAAGTTGACTTCAAATCTCCGGCAAGTTGTAATGAGCGGAATATCGCATGGTTTGTAGGCCCGGAAGGCGGTTTTTCTCCAAATGAAATAGAACTTATGAAGGCAAATAATGTCACTTCTTTAAAGCTTGGGACTGCGGTTATGCGAGTTGAAACGGCTGCGATAGTAGGTTCTGCTTATTTGCTAAATACACTCAGCTTAAAATAAATGACTCGATATTGCCTATTGTTTCATAAAACGCTATAATTTAAAAACAGCGTAAAAACTACAATTTAAGTAGAACCAAAGTTTATGAATAGCTTTCTCAATTCGGCATTAATTGCATTGCATCATTTTTCCTATCTGGTAGTCCCGGTGATTGAGATTATGATTCTGGTATTTTGTTTCTACATGATACTGAATTATCTGAGAGGAACCAGAAGCGCATCAATACTTGGAAGCGCGTTGTTTATTCTGATAGTTATTACAATCGTTGCGGATTTAATTAATTTTGAGGTGCTTGAATGGATTCTTAACAGCGCCTGGACATTTCTTCCAATAGCGATAATTGTCATATTCCAGCCTGAAATTAGAAGAGTTTTCACTCAACTCTCAAGCCCGTTCGGAAGCGACATTAAGCGAGAAGAAGCCATAAGCGAAATTGCTACAGCTATTACTAATCTGGCCAGAAAAAAGGTCGGGGCGCTTATTGCAATAGAGCAGAATTTCAGTTTGAAGGGCCTTTGCGATAACTATATAAGAGTAGATGCTACTCTTTCACATCTTTTGCTTGAAACAATATTTACGCCCAACACCCCGCTTCATGACGGCGCAGTGGTAGTCAGGAAAGGTAAAGTCAGAGCAGCCGGATGCATATTCCCGCTTTCAGTCAACAGCGAGCTTGCCGCAGGCATGGGCACAAGGCACAGAGCAGCTTTAGGTATAACCGAAGAGACTGATGCTCTCGTGATTGTAGTATCTGAAGAAACTGGAATAATATCTATAGCCTACAAGGGTAACATAAAGCGAGGTATATCTCCTGAAAAAGCCAGAAGGTATTTAGAGTGGCTGGTGGATGAAACCAAACCTTTTACATTCAAAGATGTTCTTGAGGATACTCAAAAAAATAACAGCGAAAGCGACGATGGAGGCTCTGCTGTCTAGTTAATATGATTGAATTCCTGAAAAAACTTAACTCTCATGTGCCAAACTTCATAAGCAGGAATTTTGGCCGTAAAATGGTAGCTGTCTTTTTTGCCATACTGGTTTTTGCTAAAGTTTCCAATGAACTTTCAGAGGAAAAAATAGTGCAGGATGTTTCAATTACGATACTGAAGAAAGGGAATGTTGAAGTACTTGCCTACAAGCCAGAAACATTGGAAGTAACGGTAAAGGGATCTAGAAATAGATTGAAGCTCTTATCCAACTCCAATATAAGAATTGAAATACCTGTTGATGAAATAGAGCTTAATAGTTTAGAATCAGAATCTGGTACTGCAAGGACAGTCAACTATACAATTACGCCAGGCGATGTTAAAACGCCAAATGGAGTCAGCGTAGCAGAGATTTTCCCTTCGGAAATTTCTATTAGGCTAGATCACCTTAAATCAAAAGAAGTACCTGTAGAAGTTTCATTTCAAGGCGGGCTTCCTGATGATTATTCAATAGGAGAGATTAGAGTCGTTCCAAAAGTTGTTTCTATCTCGGGGCCAGGCTCTATCATTGAGCAAATTGATTTTCTAACTACTAAGCCGATTATTCTGGACAAAGGAACAGTAGATGGTTTTTCCGTCGAAAGAACATTTCAGATCGGAGATAAGAAGATTTTAATTAGCCCGAAATCAGTGCAGGTATCTGTAGATGTTTACAAGGCTATGGACACAAAACTATTTCAAAATGTTACAGTAAATATGCTTATAGATCATACACCTGTAAAATATTATAAAGTGCACCTTCTGACTGATAAGGTAAATGTCACACTTGGAGGACTTAACAGCCGTTTATCCGACCTTAAGTTAGAACAGATTAAAGCATTTGTAGATTTGTCAAAATTAAGTAAGCCCGGGATTTATGATTTGAGTATCGATTGCTGGATAATGGATCCGGGGGTGAGCTTGAAGTTTATAGATCCTCCGATTATCAAAGCTGAAATAATGGACGCTAAATAGCCACTATTTTTTGATATATAAGGATTATTGTGTTATAGGATAAATAGTAACCAACTAGCATTTAGAGGAGTTAGCTTATGAAAAAACTACTTGTTCCGATAGATTTTTCCTATGGCTCAGAGCCAGTCATAGAAAATGCAAAAGCAATAGCGAAGGCTTTCAATTCTGAAATGCGAATCTTGTATATAATTCCTCCTCTTCCTCATGAAATACGAAATAGACTCGAGATAAATAGTGTTTCGACTATGGGAGATATGGTAGGCAGGCTGATAAGCTCAGAAAGTTACGAGTCTATCAGAGATGAAATGGCTTCAAGCATAAAGACCATCCGTAAAAAAATACTGGAACTTAAGAACAAATTAACAGCAGAGGGCCTATCTGTAGAAGCTTATATCTTCGAAGGGAAAGTTGAAGAATCTATTTTTGAAGAAGTAGCTGAATATAAGCCCGATATGATTATTATGAGCTCGAAAGGTCATGGATACCATTTCAAATCCATGTTTGGAGGAGTTTATTCTACAATAATCAAAAATGTAACTTGCCCTGTGCTGGTAATTCCTTCCAATAAAACAACTCATAGAAAGTTGAAAACATCTTGATTTATGATTACGGAAAGTGTAAAAATTTTAGTCGTTGACGATGAAGCTGACATTGTTCATTTGCTTAAGTATAATTTATCTAAAGAATGCTTTAATGTGCTTACAGCTAAAGATGGGGAAGAGGGTTTGGCCAAAATAAAGGAAATCATGCCTGACCTTGTTATATTAGATGTAGTAATGCCCAAACTCCATGGAACGGAAGTTTGCCGGATTATCAAAAGTGATGAGCGATATAAAAATATTCCCGTAATAATGCTGACAGCAAAAAGCACAGAGAAAAATATTGTTGAAGGACTCAATATCGGAGCAGATGATTATGTGACTAAACCATTCAGTATAAAAGTACTTATAGCAAGAGTAAAAGCTCTGCTAAGAGGAAAAAAAGAAGTTAAAAATGAAATCCTTAAAATCGGTGAACTTGAGCTTAATTTAACCTCAAGAGAAGTTTTTCTGGAAGGAGAAAATATTGATTTTACATTTACAAGATTTGAGCTTCTTGCACTATTTCTGAGCAATCCCAATGTCGCTTTTTCCAGAAAAGACATCATTCTTAAAATAAAGGGCGATGATTATCCTGTTACAGAAAGAGCAATAGATGTCCATATAGTAGAGCTTAGAAAAAAACTTAAAAGTTACGCCAAGAATATCAAATCTATAAGAGGCGTGGGTTATAAGTTTGTGACTGAAGGAATCGCCTAAATACCTGAATGCAAAATTCCGATAACATCATTCCTATTTCTGAAAAACTCCAGCTGGAATCTCTTATGCCTAATACTAAAACAGGCGTAATTGTCATTGACAGCAACCTTAATATCGTAAACATAAACTCATCTGCGCTAAGACTTCTTGATGTAGAGTTTGCAACTCTGCCAATAGGTTCAAAAATATACACCGTACTTGATCACAATGAAGCAAACTCAGTTTTTAGCAATTTTACCTTGAACGGATTAGATGAGGATTCCATAAACTTTAGCCCCAATCACAAACAATATTCTTTAAGGCTATTTAAAAAGGCTATTAAATCAGGCAATGAAAATTTGGGTTTTCTTTTTACAATCAAGAAAGAAACCCTGGGTAAAAAATATAAGGAGATGACTGAGGGATTTGTGGCAAGTGTATCGCACGAACTTAAAACGCCTCTTACGCTTATTATGGGCGCGGTGGAAACACTTCAGGACGGGGCTCTTAAAAATGTCCAGGAAGCCGAACATTTCATCGATATCATAAAGAAACATTCTGAGAGGCTTCACATGCTTATTAGTGATATTCTGAGCTTGTCAAGCCTTGATCAAGATGTAGTTAATGCCAATGTGAATTTTTCCGAAATCGACTTATCCGAGCTAGTTTTTACATCTACCAAAATCTTTGAATATATGGTGAAAGACAAAAAGATAACCTTGGAAGCATCCTGCCCGAAAGGAACTAAAATAAAAGGCAATCAAATTCTTATAGAACAAGCGTTAATCAACCTCATAGACAATGGTTGCAAATACACTAATGAGGGAGGTCGTATATTTGTTAGCGTCGAAAAAAACTCTGAAAATATGCATGTAAGCGTCAGAGACACGGGCATAGGAATAGCGGAAAAAGACCAGATCAAAGTTTTTGAGAGATTCTATAGAGTAGATAAGGAAAAGAGCAGAAATCTTGGCGGAACAGGTCTAGGACTTTCGATAGTAAAACAAATAGTCAAGATCCACAATGGGAGTATATCATTACAGAGCGTTCTGGGCCAAGGAAGCACCTTTACACTAATTTTGCCGCGCTTTTGAAAAGGCTTCATTTATCAGTTACAATCATTATCTAGTGACAACATTTACACAAAATAAAACACATGGAGTAAAAATCATGATTAATTTTAAGGTAGATTCGACTAAATGTATCAGGTGTTCTCAATGTGTTAACGATTGCCCGGCGCATATTATTGATATGGACGAAGGAGTTCCTTTCATAAAAGAAGGCAAGGAAGAAGAATGCGTTAAATGCCAGCACTGCTTGGCTATTTGCCCTAAAGGAGCAGTTTCTATTCTTGGCAAATCGCCTGAGAATAGCATTAAGACAAGTAATAATTTTCCAAATTTTTCTGAGATGGAAGTTCTGACAAAAGGCCGCAGGTCTGTACGAAAATATAAGAATGAAAATGTGGATAAAGAACTATTATCTAAATTGTTGTCAACGGCTCTTCACGCTCCTACTGGAGTTAATTCTATGGCGGCAAACTTTTTTGTGGTTGATGATAAAGATGTGATGAATTCGATCCGACTGGAAGTTTACAAAGGAATAGCCCAGTGTGTTAAAAACAATTCACTGCCTATTGACATGAATTACTATAAGGATTTTCTTGAAACTTGGGAGACTTATGGGATAGACAATATTTTCAGGCAAGCGCCTCACATGCTTATAGCTGCAGCCGATGCTAACCAGGCTCATACTCCACATGAAGACTGTATTATAGCTTTGTCTTACTTCGAACTTCTTGCCGCTTCAGCTGGTTTGGGAACAGTTTGGTGCGGACTTGCTGTACGAGCCATAAGTACAGTACTACTGGATATAAAAAAACGATTGGGCATTCCGGATAACAATTCGATTGAATATGTTATGATGTTCGGCAAGCCTGCTGTCAAATATTTTAGAACTATCCAGAAAGAGACTGAGTCAAAAATTCACAGCATTTCTTTCAGATAGAGTAAAGGTAGTTCATTTAGGAAAAAGATTCTTGTAGCACTGCCTGCAATATGAGGCGTATTGTTCGGAGCCAATGAGGATTTGCTCACCTGATTTAATTGCTTTACCATTAATGAATCTTGCAGTGAAGTTTGCCCTTCTTCCGCATTCGCAGACGGCTTTGATTTCTTCAATTTCGTCAGCAAGCTCCAATAATCTTTTGCTGGATTCAAAGAGAAGACCCCTGAAATCGGTGCGAAGCCCGTAGCATATTACAGGAGTATTTAAAGAATCGGCGATATCGGAGAGTTGGTCTATTTGTTCCTTTTGCAGAAAGTGGGATTCATCGACAAATATAGCTTTTATCTCTTCATGCTGTGTTTGAATTTTATATTTGGCAAGTTCAAAGAGGTTTTCAGATTGGGAAACGGTAGTGGCATCAACTGAGAAACCAGTTCTGCTTACTATTTTGCCTGAACTTCTTGTATCAATTTCAGGGACAAGAACAAGAGTTTTCATTCCTCGTTCGCGATAGTTGTATTCGATCCTGATTAGGTCGAAAGATTTGGAGGAACCCATCACCCCGTATTTAAAGTAAAGTTTCTTTGGCATAAAAAAAGCGGATGCCGGAGCATCCGCTTAAGTTGGTTATTTGCCTTTCTGCTCTAAAGCAAGCGTTCTTGTGACAAGATCGCATACTTCAGTTGGGCCGAAGTATTGAATTGGTCCCGGGTAGATGTAGTGGTTTTCTATCGCCCATTTATCTCTATTTCTTAGCAATTCTATATATGGAGCGCCGTCAAGCCTTACCAATGCTTTCTGGATGACAGGTTTGTCTTCGCCGTGCCTTCTTTCGACATTCATCATCATTGTGATTGGAACTCCGCCGGCTGTCCATTCATCAGAATGTTTTGTAAGCTTTGTTACAGATGACATATAGCCAGTTTTCCCTGCTCCGATTAAACCTGCGGCAGCAAAGCCAAGGCTGTAGCAATAATCCGCGTCAAAATTTGATGGAGCAGCGCATCTGCCTTCATAACCGAAAAAATGGTTAAGAGCACTGAATTTGCCTTTGTATTTTCCTTCTGCCTTCCATGCCTTTAGTCTGGTCTCAAGCATTTCTATGAGTAGTTTTTCTGTGTCAATTCGGGAAACCTGAACATTGCCGTGCGGGTCTCTGTCCATTATCAGCTGATGTCTGATGCCATGAGGAAGAGTAAGGCAAACTTTTGCTGAATCTGGATCTAGCTTCTGATTTATAAAGTCGAACTTCCCATCCAGATTGTCTATTCCATCGATAGCAGAGCTGTAGTGAGCCATTATGTCATTTAATTCAGCAATCAGACTCTTGATTTCAGGTATGAACTCAATCAATCCTTCTGGAATAAGTACGACGCCGTAATCCATTCCTTTTTCAGCGCGCTTTGAAATTGTTCCTGCTATATCATTGACGATATCCATAAGTTTCATGTTTTTAGCCAGAACTTCTTCCCCTATAAGAGAAATATTCGGATGAGTTTGAAGGGCGCATTCGAGTGTAATATGAGAAGCTGATCTTCCCATTAGTTTTACAAAGTGCCAGTATTTTTTTGCTGAACTTGTGTCTCTCATCAGATTCCCGATAAGCTCAGAGTAGACTCTGCAGGCTGTGTCAAAACCGAAAGATGTTTCAATCTGTTCGTTTTTGAGATCGCCGTCAATAGTTTTTGGACAGCCTACAACCTGAATAGGAACATGTTTTGCAGCGTAGTATTCAGCAAGCAAACATGCGTTGGTATTTGAATCGTCACCGCCTACAATTACTATAGCGCTAACTCCAAGAGACATACAGTTTTTTGCGGCTGTATCGTACTGTTCAGTTTTCTCGAGTTTTGTTCTTCCTGAGCCGATAATGTCAAAACCGCCTGTATTTCTGTAATCCTTAAGGAATTCAGCGGTAATTTCAATAAATTCATTCTCAACAAGACCGCCCGGTCCTCCGAGGAAACCAAAGAGCTTGCTGTCTTTACTTATTGATTTTAGTCCGTCAAACATTCCTGCTACGACATTGTGTCCGCCAGGCGCCTGTCCGCCTGAAAGAACTAGGCCTACATTGATAGGTTTAAACTGTTTCGAGGAAAGCTTATTTTTGAATACCGCAATAGGCATGCCGTATGTATTTGGAAAGAGGGCCTTTATCTTATCTTGGTCTGCTACAGATTGAGTTTTCTGCCCATCTACGAGTTCTACATTGGCACCATTTCTTAGTGAAACAGGCAATTTTGGTGTATAGTTTAATCTTGCCGACTGGAGAGGAGAAATTTCCCTAATCATAAATAAACTCTCTTTTTTAGTTTTTTATTATAAAAGTTCAGCTATTTGAACAGCATTCAGAGCGGCTCCCTTTAGAAGCTGATCTCCGGAGATGAACATGGTCAAACCTTTCTTGTCATCTCTTGAAATATCCTGTCTGATCCTTCCAGCAAGGATATTGTATTTCCCTGAAGCGTCAATCGGCATAGGATATTTTTTATTCTTAATGTCGTCAACAAGAGTTACTCCAGGAGCTTTTGATAAAATAGCTTTTGCTTCTTCAGGAGTTATGTCTTGTTCAAATTCAAGAAGAAGTGATTCGCTGTGAGCTCTTAGAACAGGCACTCTTACGCAGGTGCAATTAACCTTTAAGGAGGGGTGGTGCATTATTTTCATGCTTTCAAAAAGCATCTTCATTTCTTCTTTGGTGAAGTCATTTTCGAGAAATACATCTATGTGAGGAAAAAGGTTAAAACCAATCTGCTGAGGAAGCACGCTTATCTGTGGAATTCTTCCTTCGAGAATATCTCTACTTTGAATCTTCAATTCTTCCATTGCCTGAGCTCCGGCTCCGCTTGCGGCTTGATATGTAGAAGCTATTAATCTCTTTAGTCCCTTAACTTTGTGAAGAGGGAATACCGGCACAAGCATTATAATTGTAGAACAATTCGGATTGGCGATAATTCCTTTGTGTTTTTTGATGTCTTCGGGATTAACTTCAGGTACGACTAAGGGGACATCATCATCCATCCTGAATGCGCTTGAGTTGTCAACTACGACTGTTCCGGCTTTTACGGCGAAAGGAGCAAATTCTTTCGATCTTGAAGCTCCTGCGCTGAAAAGTCCAATTTCTATACCTTGAAAAGAATCAGCTCTGAGTTCTTCAACTTTGATATTTTCGCCTTTGAATTTCATTATCTTGCCTACGGACCTGGCCGAAGCTAGAAGTCTGAGATTTTTTACAGGAAAGTTTCTCTTTTCGAGAGTCTCCATCATTTCTACGCCAACCGCGCCTGTAGCGCCGACAATTGCGATATTAAAACCTTTACTCATAAGTCTTACACCTTATCTTTTATTGTTATTATTAAAAAGTTTAGTGGCTTATTTTAATTCAAAAGATACGAAGAATAAAGGTTAGTTAAAATAATAATGGATAAAAGTCCACGCAAAATTTCGTTCAGCTAAGGATTGAGTGATGGATTATTAAAGCATCTTATAAAAATAAAATTACTTTAGTCTTGATTTCACAGCAAGCGATATTAGATTTTTGCTCCTCACATTTGCGGAGAGATGGCTGAGCGGTCGAAAGCGGCAGTCTTGAAAACTGTTGTAGCCTCTGGCTACCGGGGGTTCGAATCCCTCTCTCTCCGCCATTTTTACCTCATTTATTTAATTTCAGTGCCAATTAGTACCATTTAAGCATTTTATTTCCCATATTTCAGCTATAATAAGCCAAAACAGATATTTTTATTATAGGTGTGGCTATGGCAGGAAAAATAACAAGGCTTGAAATCGGTACCGTTTACAAAAAGGACTCTGATGGGAGTTATTACTTCAGGTATCAGGTTAATGGTCAAAGAAAAGCCGTCAGCTTAAAAACCAAGAATCATGCTGAAGCGATTGATAAGGCGCAGAAAATTGTTCCTTTAGTTAAAGCTACAACAGCTGAGGTTATCTCAGCCCATGTCAAAGAAGCCAGAGGGTTAGTAACAAGAAAAAAATCTCTTCCTCTGAATCAAATATGGGATATCTATTCAAAGCACTCAGATAGAGCTACTCCTTCAACAGTCAGCGAACAAAATGCCTATAAGTCAACTCTTGAAGAGTTCATCAGATTTATAGGCAATGAAAATGCCGATGTTAAATCAATTACTTCAGATACTACCAACACATATTCAAACTACCTTAAAGGTTCAGAAGTTTCCGTTTCTACTCATAATCGTAAGATCAAAAGGCTAAGAAGAATATTCACTACTCTTGATGAATACAGAGACGAGCAAAATCCTTTCTCGTCAAAATCCCTTATGCGAAAAGAACGAGAAGAACAGGAAAATGAAGTTCGAAGAATGTCTTTCACAAAAGAACAGGAGCAGCAACTTCTCAAAGCTCTGTCTGATGATAAGTACAAGGTTTTAAACAAACCTGAAATTCGTCTTATCTACTATCTAGGTATGTTCACTGGACAAAGATTCAAAGACTGCATTTTACTGAAATGGGATAAGGTCGATTTAAGACTGCGGAAGATCTGGGTGAAACAATTCAAGACGGGCAAGGAAGTGACGATTCCAATGGCTCCGGAACTGCTGAATATTTTGCCGCAGGCATTGGCGTGGAAAGCCAATGAGTATGTCTGTCCAAATGTCGCCGAGAGATACCGGAAAGTTGATAGCAACGGAAAGAATACTGGAAATAATCTTGTTAATATCGATGCTCTCCGCGTGATTAAATGGATAGGTCTTGAGCCTTCTGTAAAAGTTCCAGGCCGTAAGAAGAGCGTTACAGTCTATGGCTTCCATTCCTTGCGGCACAGCTTCGCATCACACTGCGCCGAAGCCGGCGTTCCTAAAGCTGTCGTCTTATCTATCCTTGGAACCAACTCAGAAATCGTTGACCGTTTTTATACCCATATTGGAGAAGATGCTCAAGAAAAAGCAATCTTGGCAATATCAGGAAATCATAATAATTCATTATCTGATTATGAGAAAATCAGCAAGGCTCTTGCCCTTATTAAGTCTCTTGAAACAAAGCCAGACATTGTAAAAGAAATAGAAAATATCCTGTCATCATGAACCGTTGCCATGTCGCCTGAGCGACAGAAAAGCACCGACCATGTCTGCCACTTTGGCGAGGTGCGATCAGACAAAAGAAAGACCCCCGCTATCACTTATAGCGGAAGGATATTCAATAAAACCCTTCTAAAATTTGTCTTGTTCCCCATCTATTTTTTGTTGTCATTATTCAGCATCTGAGAGTGCCAACTTAAGAGAAAAAATCGCCGATTTAGATTGCCCCTAATGCTAATTCCATATCCATTGCTCCCTACTGATTTTTTCAACAATAGCGACAGCAAATTGCCCACCATTCTAAAAATAGCGTTAAGTATATATTTACCTTGCCAGACTCAAAAGTCCTTTGTAAAATGTCGGAGTTTACCTGCCTTGCTCCCGGACAAAAGCCACATAGTAAGCGGAGTTTCAGCACCTATACTCGGACCTTTCAGCTATGTAAACGGACTTCAAAAGCCGAACATTTGAGGCTAATTTTAAGCGTTCGCAAAGTCAATTATCAAAAACACCCCCCAGCCAAAAACTAGTTGTCTTCTTTACCTCCTTTCAGCAAATATCCCTATCCTGCATGGGATAGGGACATACATTTTAGAGTAAAAACCTCATGACTTTTTAGGCTTTTTAATAACATCATTTACTTCCTTTTCCATCCAGCCTATCTTTTCAGCAATCACCTTTGAATCAACATTTTTTTTATTTGCTGCAAGGATATAATCATTTATGGTTTCATGGTATTTTGTTTTACCGATTCCGAGCATAGGATAAATTTGATTTACAGTTTTTTTTGACTTTCTGTAATAAGAGGAGAATTCAACGAACTCTTGCAAATAAGAATAATAGTCATCATCAGCTAAATTGAGTGCATCTATTTTTCCTCTGATTTCACTTTCGTTCATATTCGATTTTGTTGCATCGCCGGCAACACTTAAAATTTCATCATATTTTTCAAACTTAAATCTTTCAATTTCCAATTTTGCATCTTCTGAAAGCCCTTTCTTTACTACCGCTTTCTGGATAATTCTGATAAGGTCTTCAACATTATCAACCTTCTTTTTGCTTCTGGATAACCATCCCTTATCATGAACAAAATGCATATAAAATGGCTCTTTTTCGAAACCTAACCCGCCTTTTGACTTTAGTTCAAGAAGAATATTATCGCTTAAGTCGGCATGTTTATTTTCCTTATTCAGATGAATAATGCTTTGGCAATCTCTTTCTATCTCTGCAGAACCGGCTATATCCGATTTGTCTTTTGTAGCGTGATGAAGAATAATAATTGTTATACCAAGAGACTTTAGATCATCAAACATGGGTTTCAGTTTTGACCAGGAACCTGTGGCAAGAGTATTTGTAATTGCCTTAAGTGAGTCAAATACGACGACTTCAATTTTATCATCAGGAAATTCATGTTTCTCTCTTTCGATAGTGTCTATTATCTGCTGATGATTAGAAAGCTGGGTCAAATCAGAATTCAGGCTTTTGCAATCGATATATTTCAAATACTTGTCTGCGTACACTCTCTTTTCTTTTTTATTTCCGTCAAAGTACGGATAGGCATAAGTCTCAAGATTATGGTCATGGTATTCCGGTCTAAGCTCAAAATCGAAATAGAGTGCTTTTCTAGGCTTATCGCTTTTAGTGCTTATCCATAGTTTGTTTTCAAATAGGTTTTTCGACTTTATTACTGATGCTAAAATACTATATGCGAAACTTGTCTTACCCTCATCTGGAGGCGCCCAGATAAGATTAAGTTGGCCCTGGTAAATTCCGGGGCGAATAAGGAATCTGTCTAATTCCTGTTGTTGATTATCGGTGCTTTTTATATCAGAAGACATTGACTCTTGCAGAGCATTATCTCCCAGCGCTCTTATATAAAAAGGTAAAGAGGCTCTATTGATCTCTGCTTCAGCTTTCTTCCTGTTAGCTTCAAACTCTTCTAGACTCATTATCTGAACGCTGTCATTGAGAACTTCAGGTTTGTTCTTAATGAGTTCAGATAGGTTGTTGATAAACTTCTTAGCATTAATGTGCTTGAGTTCAATCTGGATAACTTTGAAATTAAGCCCAACTTTTTCCTTCAGATAGTCAATTATCGGCTTTGATTTCTGGTATTCTTCTTCAATTGAGTTGCCTGAGTGATTGCAGAGAAGATAGTAAAAAGGTTCATTTCTATTTTTCAGAGGCTCAAAGTTCACGACATCAAGAAATTCGATGCTGCAAGGAAGCCAACTCAGATAGCAGGCTGTCGGGGAATGTATTGCCTGATTGAGGTCGGCTATATCCAGGGAATCTGTCAGGATAATAGCTTTAAATTCATTATTGCTGAGCTCATTCAGGTTATAGAGAGGCTGCTCTTCTGGTACTGGTACGCAATAATAATCATACCCATGGAATTTGTCTCTTGTCCAAGCAGTCATGGGAACATAAAATTTGCCCTGATTATCAAATGCAAGCTGTTTAATTACTTTTTGAATGACTTTTCCATCTTCATTTTTGAAAGAAAAGACCTGTTTAAAGTTCTTGTAAGTCTTTTCAAAGAAGGATGTAATACTAAAATCACTTCTGCGGTTTATAGCGTAATCATTAAGAAGATACCGTACTAGATCCTCTTCAGAACAGTTAGGATTGCATTCTTTCAGATTTTTAAAAACTTCAGGAGAGTTAGCCGAATCTTCAAGAAAGTAGCGGCATGTGATTGATGACGAATACGACTTTTTAGTTTTGTATGGATTCGGATCCCAGTCAGAGTTTGATAGAAAATTAAACACATCTTTTGGCGTTTTGTGAATTGTCAAATCCTTACAGAGATCAAAAAGAGAGCTTCTGCTGAAACTCAGCCTTGCCTCATCAATAGCGGCGTTTAAATTGTCTTCCAGTATTTTAGTTGTTCTGAATATTTCTGCTTCAAAAGGGTTCGAAAGATATCTGTCTGGAGCATAAAAATTATTGGACTTATTAACCAGATGGTCGCATAATGAGCAGAGGTTAAGATATAGTCCGTAATAACCATCGTTATTATAAATAGATCTGCTATTATTGGGCTCTTTTGCTTCTTGCGATGTCTTTATGTAAATCCGGTCAAAAAGATACTCGTGACGATAATCCGTTCCGTCATAGTTAAAATTTCTGTAAATGCGGATAGGATTTTTCAGTTTGTAAATAGCAATACCATTACAAATGCCTTGAGGGCTGCCTATAAATGAATTTATCTCTTTGTTCAAGATTGACTGATAAATCAACAGCGAAGCTTTTTCATTCCATATGAACTCATTTTCACAGCCAACAAGCCTCGGGAAACTGTCAGGGGTTTTGAATTTTTCCTTAATCTGAGAGATTAAGCTGTCTTCTGTCAGTGATGCATTTTCGTTACTCATAGAGTTTTCCTAATTTTATTGTTCTTGAACCTGAACTGAAAATTAGAATTTTCATTGATTCAGATTTACCAAAAACAATAGCCTCTACCATAGGACATATTGCGTCACTGCTTGACAAGCTAGAGTGAATTGCATATCAGGAAATCAATAATGTCAGTGTTTCTGTAGCGAACGGCGCTACCCACCATCTTGCGATTGAAAGGAAATGCTCCTTCTTTCTCAAGTTTTTTGAAGTTTGAAATTCCGATGCCAAGCATCTCAGATGCTTCAGCCTGATCGATCAACTTTGGGGTTATTGCTGGCATCTGTGTGCCTTTCTCAGCAAGATACTTCAATTGAGCTAATATTTCGTTCTGTTCGGGAACTGTGATTAGGCCTTCTTCTGTTAACGGTTTGATAAATCTGGCAAGAAGTTTGACTGTCTTGAGTCTTATTAAATTATTCATAAGTTATTATTCCTATGCAGTTAATATTTGCATAGTATGTCTGACATAACTTATTTAATACTCAGACCCTTTGTCAGTTATCTTATGAGCAGATGTCTGACAGAGTTACTAATTTTCAATTTAGCCTCAATGTATCTAATGCCTCTCCGTGCTGCCATTATAGTTGTATATGCCCTATTACCAGGTATATGGTATTATCTATATATAATACATATATATATAATATGCATTTACTCTGAACTATATCTTATACATCTCTTCCTATTCATTATCTCATCAGCAGTAAAACAGCATCCACGCCAACACCTCTCATTCCAATCAACTTTATTTAAAAATATCTAACGGATATCTAATAGAGAAAATAATATTGATATATATCTAATCATTAACATTAACCAAGGATTAACACATGACAGGAAAAGTCACTTACGAGAAAGAGTACAAAGGTCTACCGATACTGGCAGACAAAGATAAAAGGCAGGGATGCTACACCGCCATCCTGGACAGGAGCTATGAACTCTTAAAACAAGCAACTGAAGAGAGACCAAAGAATCTATTTTATAGAATGGATCTCCATTATCCTAAAGGCTTTATCAGTGATGGAACAAACAAAGATCTTAAGAAATTTATCAACAGCTATAGTAAACACCTTGATAGAAAGAACTTAGCTCCAAAAATAATCTGGACAAAAGAAAAAGTAAATGAAAACCATCAACACTACCATATAGGCGTCATTATAAAATCAGATGTAACTCAAAATCCATATAATCACATAGCCAAGGCGAAAGAGCTTTGGAGTAAGGCGCTTGGATTAGATAGCCATCTTGACAATGGGCTGGTGAATAACTGCTGCAAGGATAGAAATGGTAACAAGCAGAAAAATAGCGTTATCCTTAAAAATAAATCAGAAGATTTTGAAGAGAACTTTAGCAGCGCGTTTAAGCGCTTGTCGTACCTATCAAAAGTCAGCAGCAAGGAGCATGGATCCCCGCATATGTTCGGCACCTCTTCATTAAAGAAGTGTGATTTAAAGGAGAAAAATGATTCCCACCATCTAAAAGCAAATAATAAATCCTTAATAAAAGAGTAAAACCATGACAACTAGGACGCTATATGTCCTATACGCTGAGTAATATTAGTCCTCATCGGCCTCACTATAATTAAAAAATCCTAAATAGGAGAAGTTAGTAATGGAAACGAAAAATATTAACAAAGTAGAAGAATTTGAAAACTACTATAACAAGATAATGAAGGATGAATCTATCCTAAAAGCGACAGTAGAAAGTAGCTTTCTATTTAGCACATTAGATTACATGCCTTTTTCAATCAAGGCTATGACTACAAAGGGTGACTATGTGTACACTGACTCATTCAGTATCTATAATAGAGAACAGCAAGATTCGTATATCCGCTACTTTAAACATGCCATCAAAACAAATGGAAATAAGCTCAAGGATAATGATTTTATTTTGTTTCGCTATTACATAAAGAATGGGAATAGGCTCAGTATGATTCAAAGTTTAGATTTGATAAAAGAAGAATTAATCAAAAGAAAACCTGTTTCTATCTTTGCTATACATACCCACTGTGAAAATGAAGAAAACAATAAAATTACTTTTATAGGATTATAAGAGATAAGGACTGCTTTATAAAACATGCTTACGGCTCAAGTCGCCATTTAGCAGCTTGAGTCGTTTTCATTCGTTATGCACCTTTATCTGCTGATCTCGATTTATCAGTAATCTAAATTACAGTTTGTATAGTTTATTACCGGCGTAAAACCATTGCCTGATTACCACGATGATGTATGGGATTAAGCCGTGTATGGTCGTATATCCAACGCCATCATAGTTCACCTGATTTTGCTTAAAACAAAATAGTTCAAAATCACATCATTATATTGGTCATTTTACTACCTCAAGACCTATACATCACAGATACTTAAAACATATGATCTAGAGGGATAAAGTACCGTGGCTGCGCGGAGTATTTTGGCTTAATTTACAGTTTATTGGGTTCTATTTGCTTAATAAGCTCCAGTTAGAGTGCCAATATTTTTACCAGTTCCTATCTGTATTTAAGATAATCTATCTATATTCATTGCGCCATAAATCATATTCCCCCCAGCAAGATAAATAAAACTTCTATCTTCAAGCCGTGTCGCATTCAGTGCGGCATAGTTTGAGGTCTTTATAGTTTGACCTTCTGTATTAGCATTCAATTGAATAAAGATACTCCCTAAATAATCCTCAATTCATCAGTAAACATTCATCTCATTGAATCTTAAGAGCTTGAAAAGCTAGACACTTCGCATTCACTCCAGAACTTTGGATTTATTTATCGTCACCTGGGAAAATATTTTGTATGTCATTATATAGAAGAAAAGCCTGACTCAATAAAAATTTAAAAGCGAGGTGAAGATTGAATTTTAATACAAAGCAAGCAGCAGAGTATATCGGAATATCCAAAAATACTCTTAACAATTGGAGGATGGACAGATCACAACAGATTCCATTCCTAAAGCTGGGAACAAGGGTCATCTACAGATCAGAAGATCTGGATAAGTACCTGGAAAGTTGCAGGAAGGAATTTCCTGCAAAAGATGAATCTAAGAACAACTCAGATAACAAGGAGACTGATCAGAGTCTCTGCTTAAACTAAGGAGTGCATAATGCCAAAAGTAACCATTTTATTAAATCCCGCAGCACCAGATGGAACTAATAGAGGAGTATATGGAGTTTCAATAATTAATGAAATTCCGGATGATCTGCCAATAGAAGAACAGAAGGAAAAAGCAGATAAGATCTTTGAACTCGTCAACTATTTTGCTGATAAAATAGTCATACCTGCTTCACTTCCTACTACTATCAATGTTACGCCCAAGTCTATAGTTTCCAACGGAACTTATAAAAAAGCTTGTAATGATCAATCCTCTAAGCCAGTAAGTAAGGAGCAATTGGTTTGTTTAAATAGAGGTGCTGCTTTTAATAATATAACTCTTGAAGAGTATCTCTTGAAATTTGGCTACACCTCATCAGAACTGAATTCATGCAATGCAAATAAAATTATCCAGCAATCAATGGAGGCTTCTAAGCGTCAAGGCAGATAATAAGACCTCTAGCTACAATCTTAAAAATAAATTTCCAATCGAATAACATTTAGTACGCAGAGCTATAGCAGCAAATAAAATCATCCGAATATGCAACTCCGGTACTTCCAAGCCCTCAGAGATAGAGCTTCGCCTCTATCTTTGAGTGGGTGTTATTCGATATCATCATAATATATTTGAACTAAAAATCATAGTCGCATAAATTGTTCCAAGACTCATTACCAATTGACTCTCAAATAAAGGAATATAGCTTCTCAAAAGCAGTCAATACACGGTTAAAAAAGAGTGTAAACAACTTTCTACAAAAAAGATTGAAATATAAAAAATAAGTGAAATATGAGTCGTTTGATATTGCTGAATTTGCTATGAGACATAGAACAACACAGCAAGCGGGAATGCCGCACTTATTAGTCAATATTTATTGTCTTAACTCGCAAAATAAACAAGCAGTAGCAACTGTTCCACTACCGCATTTCCAATCCTTAAATAGATCGTAAAACCTTACTCAGGAGTATAAAATCATGAATCAACATCAACCAGCAAACGACATTAATGAGTTTGACTACTTTGCACTGTCTTTAACCCAGTTTAAGGATTCCATTGATTTGGCAGTTCTTAATCTCAACTTAACCTACGATGAACTTAGTGACCTTTGGCAAGATAAGCAAAGGATGCATTTTGAAGATGACTCTAAACAACTATTTAAACAGATTCATGCATTCAAACTAAAAGCCTCTAAATATAAGAAACATCTTAAGAATTTATCGACTGAATTTAATCTTGTTGCCAATGATGAAAATATAGACAACAACATATGAAGAGTAGAAGTTAATAGCGCCGAATGAATTCAGTCCCTTAGCACTAAATAAGGTAGAAGAGAACTTCGACCCTTCAGCATTCATGTTTTCTGTTTTCTCATCAAGATATAATAGACTATCATCGCAAGGATAAATGAGATAAACCACGCATAGTCATAAAGGCCGATCAGGAATTTCGGAAAGAAGTTTTCTCCTCCAAGCCCTACTCTGTATATGAAACCCGGAAGGTTAGGGATAATGGCTATTATGACAGCTATGTAGGCATTTGTATTCCAGCCTTTAGAATAAGTATATTCCCCTTTTTCAGTTACAAATAAATCATATAGCAGAAGCTTGGTTTTCCTTATCAGGTAGTAATCGCAGACCATTACGCCGCCGACAGCTCCAAGCAAGGCAGAGTAAGCAACAAGCCATTTAAAAATATATCCAGTAGGATCAGCAATAAGTTTCCATGGGAAAATTATCGTCCCGATCACGCAGGTTATTATTCCGCCATTTTTGAAGCTGATATACTTGGGAAGAAGATTGGAAAAATCGTTAGAGGCAGAAACTACATTTGCCGCCATATTACAGCAAACAGTTGCTAGAATAAGTCCTATCATCGGAATTAGCAGATACGGAGATCTATTAAACCTGCCGAGAAGTTCGACAGGATCCCAGATAGCTTTGCCGTAAATAATTATCGTAGCGCTTGTGACAGCAATGCCGATGAAAGAGAAAAGAACCATAGTAGTCGGAAGACCTAAAGACTGCCCGATATACTGGTCTTTCTGGGATTTAACAAAACGGGTAAAGTCAGGTATATTCAAAGCCAGAGTTGACTGAAATCCTACTATTGCCGTAAGCCCGGGCCAAAAAATTACCCAGAAGCTCTCGTGGTTTGATCCTACAAGGTGATTGGATGCTTCAAGAATCTCTGATATAGAGCCTACCTTCCACCACGCCCATATAAATAACAGTAAACCAGTCAGAATAAGGAATGGTGAAGCATAGACCTCGAATTTTTTCAGGAGAGACATCCCGTGATGTATTATTACAGCCTGAAGTATAACCATTATGATAATGCATATGAAATGCCACAAATCCAAACCCACAAAATCCCCCAGATACATGGAATGCTCAATTGAAGGGAAAAAGAATGAGATGATCACAAATAAAGCATTTCCAGCAATTGAAGACTGTATCCCAAACCATCCGCAGGCAACAAAAGCTCTCGCCATCGCGGCAAGCTTAGCGCCTTCTGTACCAAAACTGCTTCTTATCAGGACAGGAAAAGGCACGCCGTATTTTGGGCCCGGGTGGGCGACCAGAACCATCGGGATTAGAACAATAATATTTCCCAAAGCAATTGTGACTATAGCCTGCCACCAGTTCATCCCGCTGCCAATCAGACTTGAACCGAGCATATAAGTGGCAATGCTTACGCTCAATGCAATCCACATTGAGGTCATTATCCATTTGTCCCAATACCTGTCCTTAATCGGAACAGGGCTCAAATCACGGTTCCACAGCGGACTATTTATTTCGTTGACATTGAGTTCAAATTGATTCCCGATCTGATTGACTTTCCCACCATCCATTTTTAAACCCTTTAATTTTGTTGAATGTCCAAGAATTGTCTCTTGATTAATCTGCTATTTTTCTGATTGGTTACAAATTTCCTTTCTTTGCGCAATTCTTCATGTGGATAGGAATAAGCAATGCAGCAATCACTCCCGCAATACAAATAACAGCGATGTAGTACGCTGGAGCAAAAGGAGTAGCCATTTTATAAGATAGCCAAGTTATTGCCAAAGGCGTAGCGCCTCCGACAATTGCATTAGCTACATTTAAAGTGGTAGCGACCCCGGAATACCTGATTTTTATCGGAAAAAGCTCCGTAATAGCCAGATTGTAGGCAGGATTTCCGACTGCTACGAATATTGAAAGCAATAATAGATAAAATAGCAGATTGGAGGAGTTCATTTCTATTATTGAATACATAACCAAAGCAGAACATCCAACTATGGCAAGCATGCTAATGCTGAGCATCGTGAAGAGTTTATTCTTAACTCTCGTGCAGATGAAGCCTAGAATAATTAGAAGGATAGCAAGGGATAAAGTATTATATGTGCTTATTCTAAAAGCTCTTAAATGGTCATAATTAAATTTGGTTATCAGATATGAGGGGAGAAGGGAATAGAAAAATACCATAACTGTGCCGAATGCTGTCGTTAGCACAACTCCTATTAAAAAACTTAGCTTGTGATTTTTTACTACTTCAAATAGCGGAACCTTATGTGTACCTCCCTCTTTTTTAAGTGTGGCAAATTCAGGTGGCTCACTCATACCAAAACGCATAAAAAATCCGACAAATGCAAGAAATCCTCCGAAAATAAATGGAATTCTCCATCCAAATGATTCGATTTGAATAGTCGAAAAGAAATTACCGACCAACATGGAGATGAAAGAACCAAGCGCAATACCAAAGTAAATTCCTGAAATTATGATTGCTATACCTAAGAATTTTTTTGTCGGAGGCATATGCTCGTAAACAAAAGTAAAGGCGCCTGGGATTTCAGCTCCCAGCGCAAATCCCTGAACAAATCTTGTTATAATAAGCAATATAGGCGCCAGAATGCCTATTGAATTGTAGTTTGGAATCAAGCCTATGAAAAGAGTAGCAAACGCCATCGAGAATATTGAAAGAAGAAATATAGTTTTTCTTCCTCTTTTGTCTCCGAAGTGGGCAAGAATTGTTCCTCCAATAGGGCGTGCTATATATCCAATCGCAAATATCGAATATGTTTCCATAAGGCGTAAAAACTCAGACCCTGTAAAGAAATTTTGAGCTATATACGGCGACAATAAAATAAAAATTGAAAAATCATAGAACTCAATAATTCCACCGACTGATGACAGAGCGATTATTTTTAAGTCATGAAAACTCTTATTTCTAGTACCCATTGTTAAGACATTCCCTTGGCTGAATAATTTACAAGACATTCTAACATAAATTATAAAAGTCTAATGCTTTTGTGGCTTTCTCTGTTTTGAATAACTTTAGTCTTATGAACTATTTCTGCAAGTGTTTAAGCTGAAACATTCAATATACATTCCTCCAATCATCCTTGCCAGCACATCGCATACTTTGTAAACGCTGTCACCATCCTGAACAAATGGCATTTCTCTATCATGTAAGCGAAGACGAGAACCTGATAAATGCCGCATTTGTAGGATATGAGTCCCTGAGATTAGCGCTGAATGCAAGGAAGAGCTTGATTCTTCAGGGTAGTTGAGTTTCGGATATCCGTCTTTCCCCATAAAAGCTCAGTCCATCGCAGTCCGGAACCCTATGCTATTTTAACAAATAAAAATACTGCAGATTATTTACCGGATGGTAAAAGAAAGAAGTTAAAAGTTTGTTGCACCTAAATTATTCCTCTTAATGCAAGATAGGCTTATCATGAACGGACTATAAGCTAATAATATAAAAATCATATTGCATAAGCACTCTTCTTCAGGATAGAATCACAGGTACACATATAATTGAAATTAAACAGGGAAATTAATAATGACTAAAATTAGCATGATGGCAAAGAAGTCAGTATTCCTATTTTTTCTACTCTCCAATTTTGTTTTATTCTTAAACCTTACCGCAGAAGAAAAGCTAATATTCGCTGTAACTTTGATAAGGCACGGAGACAGAACACCTACTCACGATATTGGCAGTGATCCTTACAATTGGGATATAGGAAAAGGCGAATTAACAGCTCTTGGCATGAATCAGCAGAATGAACTCGGCTTTGAACTTAGAAAGCGTTACATTGATAAATTTAAACTTCTCTCTCCTAAATATGTAAATAATGAAATTTATGCAAGATCAACTGACTTTAACAGGACTATCCAAAGCGCAGAATCTTTGCTAAGCGGCTTATACCCTTTGGGGCTTGGGCCCGTACTAACTAATGGTACGCCAGCACTTCCTGCGGCATATCAGCCCATACCAATAAGAACACTGCCTGTCCCTTTGGATAATTTGCTTCTGGCTCATGATGCTCAGATAGACAAATTTAACAATATGTGCCAAAAGTATGTCTATTCCTCTGATGAATGGAAAGTTGAAGAAAGCAAATATCTAGGCAAGTTCAAAAATTGGTCAAGTATATTCGGCAGCAATGTACAAAGCATTAAAGACCTCTTAAATATTGGCGATAACTTAAATGTAAGAGAAAGAAACGGCGTTCCTTTTCCAAAAGGCCTTTCCGATGAAGAAGCTAAAACCATTATTTATCTCTCAGACTGGCTTCAGGCACAGCAATTTAAACCCAAACAGATTGGAAACTTCTTCGGGAACGAATTCCTAGTTAAACTCAGAGACGATATGCAAAAGACCATCAATAATACCCAGCAGTATAAATATATACTTTATTCAGGCCATGACAGTTCCATCCTTCCTGTTATGAGCGCATTGGGAGTCCCGCTTGATCTTAATCCCCCTTATGCTTCTCACATAGACTTTGAACTTTACAGAGAAGACAACTCCTATTATGTACAAGTGCTTTTCAATGGTAACAGCATAGTCTTACCTGGAGAAGATATGAGTAAATGTAGTTTTGAGGATTTTTCCAAGATTGTTGAAACTTCAAAACCTATCGAATAAGTTCAGATTTAATTCCGACTCAACTTATATTTTATAAATTTATTGCAACCTTATTATAATTGCTTCATAAGCTCTTAAGCATATTTCATCATTGCTTACAGCAGGTGCATTTTTATAATTGAACATCAATATATTGCTTGTGCTTTTAATTCCATTAAACTTCAATATTTGTTCAGAATCGCTGAAGTTCAATGCTACAAGAAGATTCATATTTTCATCAAATCTCCTGTAAACATACAATGAGCTGTTCTCTTCATCAATGAGTTCGTAATCACCGTATATAAGAGCTGGAGTCTTTTTCCTCAAAGCAATCATTTTCCTAAAATAATTGAGAATTGAGTCACTGTCTTTTTCAGCTTCTTCGACATTAATCTGCTTATAGTTTGGGTTTACTTTGATCCATGTACTATCACAAGATGAAAACCCGCTATTCATGGAGGTATTCCACTGCATAAGTGTACGGGAGTTATCTCTAGCTTTATATAAGATGCCGGGTAGTATATCCTCTTTTTTAAAACCCTTTTCCATCATCTCTCTGTAATAATTAATAGCCCATATGTCTCTGAACTCTTCAGGCTCGAAATGACAGTTTGTCATGCCAATTTCCTCTCCCTGATATATATAAGGCGTTCCGCACATTGATAACTGAAATGTCGCAAGAAGTTTTGATGATTCCTTACGATATTTTCCATCATTGCAAAACCTTGAAACAGATCTAGGCTGGTCGTGGTTCATTAAGTATATACTGTTCCAAGCTTTACCATAAAGTTTCTTATGCCATTTTGTGAAAACTTCCTTTATCTTTTTCAGTTCAATCTTTGCTGGATACCAAAACTCTCCGTTTGGGCCCATATCAGTAAGCATTGCCTCAAAATGGAACAGCATGTGGAGTTCATTTCTGTCATAACCCACAATCTTCAATCCATCCTCTGGAGATACTCCTACACATTCACCGACTGTTAAGCATTTGAATTTGGAAAGTACATCAGAATTCATCTCTTTGAGATATTCGTGCAGTCTTGGACCATTGGCATAGCTTCGGCCTATTTCCTCCTTGAGGTTTCTATCCGGGAATCCAGGTTTCTTGGATATTAAACTTATAACATCCATTCTAAAACCATCTACTCCTTTCTCCAGCCAGAACTTCATTAGGTCGTAAACCTCTTTTCTGAGTTGTGGATTTTCCCAATTCAAATCTGGCTGCTTCTTACTGAAAAGATGAAGAAAATATTCATTAGTAGGCTCATTATATTCCCATGCAGAACCTAAAAAGTAAGAGTCCCAGTTGTTGGGAATCCCTTTAGACGCATCTTTGAAAATATAATAGTCATGATATTTACTGTCTCTGCTTCGTTTTGCATCAATGAACCATGCATGCTCATCAGAAGAATGGTTCACCACGAGATCCATAATGAGTTTTATACTCCTCTTATGCATTTCGGAAAGAAGGATCTCAAAATCCTGAATAGTCCCGAAGTCAGAAAGAATGTTCCTGTAATCGCTTATATCATACCCCATATCATCGCAGGGAGAACTATAAATTGGATTTAACCATACTGCGGTGACACCGAGACTTTTGATATAGTCAAGTTTATCTATGATACCATGTATATCACCAATTCCATCTCCATTTGAATCCATATAGGATCTTGGGTATATCTGATAAACGATTTCCTCTTTCCACCACTTTTTTTCTTCAAACTTCATATTTTACTCTCATTGATGATTCCCAAAAAAGCAATTCTATTCTGATCACCCAATATTGGATTTTACCTGCTTTATTATTTGCATTTCCTCATTAGAAAATGGTTTCCCTTTTTCGTCCAACACATCATGGAACCACATCCTTGCGTAATCATGATCTTCTCTTACGACTATCGGCCATGGGAAATTTGTCTGGGTTCTGCCTTTTACCAGGCCCCATTGGAAAGACGCAGTATTATGTTTTTTAAAGAATGGTAGATGAGTAGCAAATCTGCTCTCAACATGTCTTGCCAACCATTCTGTGCAGAACAATGGGCGCTCAAATTTTTTTACAATATCAAATACCTGTTGCATACGGTCAATCTGGCAATATGAATGAAAAGATATTACATCAGAGAGTTTTAAAGCTGAAACATCTATAGGATGGATGAGGATGTCTAGATACTCAGCTTTTTCGAGAACAGGCACATGCCATCCGCCAACTGTTAAAGGTTGCATAGGGTTTACAGAACGCGCCCAAGTGAAGCAATTTTCCATTAATTCTTTAGAGTATTTTTCTAATTCTGGGGAGCAAGGTCTATCGCCCTGTGGAGTAAAAACCATTGTATTGCCCGGCTCGTTGTATAAATCCCAGACAAAAATACGGTTGTCGTTTTTAAAATGCAGTATTACATCTTTGACATATACTTCCAATTCAGGCCATGAATTTTTATCCATAACCTTAGCTCTGCCAGGGCTAGCTGCAGCTTGGCTATTATGCAAAACCGGAACAGGATTTTTTTGTTTGCCAAGATACGGTTCATCCCCGGAAAAACCACAGTCATCAAAAAGACAAATCATCACATAGATATTATTCCTTGAAGCAGCTTCTAAAAACTGACTGATTCTGGCAAACAATCCTTTGCGGTCGTGTTCCCATACAATGTAAGGCAAGTTTGTGCGTAGGGCATTATATCCAAATGAAGATGCCCATGCTAATTCCTGTTCAATTACAGGCAGATCAAAACTCTCTTTTTGCCACATCTCTGTCCAATTAACGGCAGTTCTTGGCAGATAATTAAATCCAATTATAAACGGTAAGTTGTTATACCATTCCCAAGCTCTTTCTTTGCTCCATTTCATCGTTATGGCTCCTATATAAAAAGTTATTTTTTTGATTCAGCTATCTGAAGTTTCACTTCCTTAAGTTTGTCTTCTGTAAAATGGTAGAATTGCAAAATGATTATCTTTAATAATGACCCGACAGCCGGCAATAGAACCACACTGAAAAATATTGCTTTTAATGCGAAACTTGATTGTTGAACATTTGGTTTATACCCGACTAATATAAGAATTAATCCTACCAGTCCGCCAGAAACGGCTATAGCCAGCTTGCCGGTAAAAGTTTGACCTGCAAACATTATCGCTTCGCAACGATTCCCTGTTTTAGCCTCTGCATAATCTATTGTATCTCCTATCATGGCAGATAAGATAGGCCATGAAACTGAAGTCATTATCCCAGTCAAAGCAACCATTATAAAGAAGGTGACAAGATTGGAATAACCTATCCAGTAAAAGAACAATATCCTCAGCACAATATCTATGGCACAAAATATTATCAGAAGAGATTTTTTCTGACATTTCGTCAAAATGTATGGTATCAATACCAAACCAAAGGCGCAACACATATTAATGACTCCATATATAGAAAGCATTTCCGGAGCATTCATGTTGTAGGTGAAGAAATAAACGGCTATAGCACTTGCTACATTAGAAAACAGATTAGTAAAAAATGCCAAAAGCACAAGAAAGAGCGGTTTATTTGCCCATAGGGTTTTGAATACCTGGCTTAACTTGACTTTTTCTTCACTCCTCGTCACGCGCTCTCTGGTATTTCGATACCCATTGTTCATCAAAATGAAAGCAACTACCATCAATATAATTGTCCCCCAGAAATACCCATGAGCCGGACTTGAAGCCCCGAAATGCTTTATTAAAAATGGAAAGCAAAATAACGGAATTGCACCTCCTACAGATACTGCTAATCCGGCATAAGTGACCAGTTTTGATCTTTCTATGGGGTCTTGAGTCATAACGGCAGACATTGACCAAAAAGGAACATCCGACATGGCATAAACTGTACCCCACATTAGATAGGTTATACCAGCATAAACAATTTTTGCCTCAACTCCAAAATCAGGTTTAACAAAACACAAAACTGTAGTTATCACAACAAAAAGCGGCACATATTTCATGTAAACCCTAAATTTTCCGATCGGAGAGTGGATCGTATCCATAACGCTTGCTACTATAGGGTCAATTACCGCATCCCAAGCTCTGGCCAACAAGAATATCAAACTTGCAGAAACAGCAGAAATACCGAATACATCCGTATAGAAGATCAAAGTAAAACTGCCAGCCAAACCAAAACTTATGCATTCTCCTACTCCATATCCGACATAGGAAGCGATTTCTTTTTTTGAGACCTTGTCGTTCATGACATCTCCTTATGTGTTTATTTTTCTCAATTTTGTTTTTAAAAAGTCTAATAGTTTTTGGTTAAAAAACTGCTAGAAATGCAGAAATAATAAGTTTTTCCTGACAATTCTGCATGAAATTTTTCCAAAAAACTACAATAAAAAAGCAGTGCAAACCTAAGTTCACACTGCTTTATCGTATCTGAAACTAAAGCTTAGTCTCTGCGGGAAGAGTATCCACCTTCTCTGCGTGGAGCATATCCGCCCTCTCTACGAGGTGCAGAACCGCCTTCCCTGCGGAAGCCGCCTTCTCTGCGAGGTTTATCTTCTTTTGGCTTAGCAAGATTTACAACAATCTTTCTGCCATCATTTTCTGTTTGATCTAAATCTTTGATTGCTTTTTGAGCATCTTCAGCATTAGCCATCTCAACAAAACCAAAGCCTTTTGATCTTCCGCTCATGGCATCTGTGATTACTTTGGCTGACAATACTGTTCCGAATGCTGTGAACATCTTGTTCAATACATCCCCATCTACTGAGTAAGGAAGGTTCCCTACATAAAGTGTACTTGGCATATTATTCTCCTGAATAATTAATCGTTATCCAACTTTGTACCGCGTCTTGCTGTAAACTAAATGAGTTGGATATAACGCTTTATAAGATACAGTCTGATGCTGTAATAGCAAGGAACTTAGGATTAAACTCATTTATAAGGGCCTCTGACTATGAATGATTTGGGGCAAAACTATATGAACATAAAATGTCTTGAAAAGGCTCAAAGTATAGTTATCCACAGACCGATAAAACAGGTCTTTTAGGAAGATAAAGTACCGTTACTGCTCGGTTGATTATATTTCAGTTTAGAAATTATCTGATTATTGTAAAAATATTTGAATATCATAAACTGTCCTTTTAATAAATTTATGTTGTAGGGGGCATGTGTGATACATCAATTGCTAAACTAAATTCAACCGGTTTGTGTATTAAGAGCGTGGACTTGAGAATCTAAACTGGTTCACTGCCATACCATAAGTAGACGGAATAGCTGTTTTTAAAACTTTGTTAGGCACATTTTATCCTGAAATTTCAAAAAGTGGAATCTGCAAATTTATAATTTCGTGGTTTCACGGACTTCATGCTGTCCCATATTTTTCCCACTGTAATCCAGGCAAATAAGCCTGATCCGGAGTACCTACCATCTTGAACTTGATCGATGCTGTCCCACAGCTTTCTATAAGTTTCTTTAAGTCTGCATAGCTCCAGAGCATAGCCTTGATTTTTTACCGTCCCAGAACTATAATGCTCACACCATGAAATCAAAAGTCATATCATTTGGCGTGGCCGACAGCCCGGCTTGCATATCCCGGCTAAGAGAACTGTTCCTGTCCCACCCCCCATCGACCATATACGAAGAGAAACGCAAGAATGCCTTCCTAGAGATTGATTCCATGATCCTGACCCCGGGAAGCACCGACGAGGGAGGCCCCTTCGACATAGGTGGACCGGGGAGGAACCTGCCGGACAATCAGCTGAAACTGCTATACGAGGACATGGTGAGGGACGCCATCAAGACGGTCAGGCACACCGAGGTCAAGGAGGGCGTCCTCCTTGTTCAGCTCTACAACATGGGATACTTGGTCAAGACTCCGACATGCACCTTCGGGTTCGATGTGACCAGGGGACCCATGCACCACAACTGGAAGTGGGAGATATCGCCCGAGATAGTCGAATCCCTGGCCGACTCCATGGACTTCATGTGCATCACCCATGCCCGCGATGCCTTCCACGGCCACGCGCCGAGCGTCTGGTTCCACACCGATCACTTCGACCACGGCCTTACCAAGAGGATGCTCGACAGGGGCAGGAAGGTGCTTGTGCCAGATGGCCTGCGCGAGCACCTGGGAGACAACAGGTTCACCTACTGCGAGGACTCGCTCTCCCTCGACCTCGGCGGGATACACATAACTCCCTACTGCGGGACCCACTGCTACCA
>Ga0194039_1000259_pt1 | contig 33921 bp, 32 predicted proteins | sample JunL228m_MetaG_FD_148679 | JGI IMG/M metagenome (GOLD analysis project Ga0194039, IMG submission 148679) | Anoxic zone freshwater microbial communities from boreal shield lake in IISD Experimental Lakes Area, Ontario, Canada - Jun2016-L227-8m | ecosystem: Environmental > Aquatic > Freshwater >...
TTCTCGTTATCGGTAAGGTAATTTAGTACGATGTCCCTTAGATTCATTGCCCTGTTCCTCTTTGTTTTCCAATTCACTGTTGGATACAGGGCATCTTTACTTTTTACAGCACTTCGGGTACACTACCACTGAAGTCCATGAACTGATTGGGATCAACGAGGTTCTGTTGCTTGATCCAATGTTGGAATCTCTCAACGATTATCGGCTGATTCTCTCCGACTCTCTCCAGAACACGATACAAACTACGGTCTGATATCTGATCCTCGAACCCGAATAACTTCAGAAGTTCATCCGGTGTAAAATCCAGCAATTTGTTGATCGATACCGATTGATTCAGCTTGTTGCTGATGTGTAATTTTACAGCGGGTATGAACGATCTGCTCCGACCCCCGATGTTCACAAGCAGTGATTCGAAAAAATCAGTTTCCGAATCAATTTTATCGATCAAAGCTATATTTCCTAACGAGAAGGTTATGTTTTTTGGCATAATTTAGTTAAACATTACCTTCTCATGCTTCTTCTGGCGATGTCAGGGTATAAAAACCATTATGTGTCAACGGTCCCGATTATTTGTGAGGTAGAGTTTGCCTTTTTTACAATTGTTGCAATTGCATCTGCTGCCCGATTAGCAGATTGACCATTATCAAGATGCGTGCAATATCTTTTTAGGAATTCACGATTAGGATTCTTAATCGGGGCAAAATTTTCATCATCTAAAAATTCTTTTGTTTTTTCAATGAATGCATCCCCGCACTCAGCAAGAATTACTCTTTTACGTAACAGATCTTTGGCTTCTGAAGACATTCGATATATATCTCGGTCTGCGTAAACAATCATAGGTTTATCAGTCAATAATCCTTCATACATGGCCGTACTCGGGAATTCATGAATAAGTACATCTGTACTCCACTGTAATTCTGAAAGTGGGATGTTACTTATGATCCTACATTTTGGACAAACCTCTTTTAATATTTTAAGTGTTGGATCTTTTCCATCGGAAATAAATGATTTGTAGAGAAAATTTATTTGCGAATTACCTGCAAATAGTTGTGCCATTTTGTTCCTCACTTCAAAATATGGCGCATTTTTCATGTTATAAGTATATCTATGAAAATTATTAAAATAAACACCGGGTATATAAAGAATTGTGGGATTGTTATTTTTTTCAAAACATGACTGTCTGATGGAAATTGATGTATTCACATGATTCTTTTTTGCAATTTCATCAAATCGTGCGGATCCAACGGTTATAGGTATTGCATTGGAATCTCCATGATCAGGCCGTGAATTGATATAATCATATTCGCCATTCCCATAAACAAACATATAATCACTAAAAAAACGATCTAATACATCCCAAGTAGGGTTTTCAATATCCCCCACACTTGCACCATGTTGATAGCAAATCACCGGCACATTTTTTTCCCGAACAGCCATTAAAAATCCAATATCATTAAATCCTGAGGCTGTACTATACAAAATCGCATTTGGCCGTTCTTTCTCAATTTTTAAGATAGACCCAGCCCTACATTGCCATAACTCCGGAATTATCTTAAACCAAAAGTGCATTAGAATTGGACGTAAAATGCTGCGATAACTCAGATTGTGTAAGTACCCGGTTTCCCAAAACCAATCCTTGATGATAACGCTCTCCCATGCACGATTAAGGGAGTCTTGCACCCATTTATTTTTTAATTTTGGGGATCGATTTCTTACAATCATTGTCTCAAATGGCAGTGAATAAATACCTTTTCTCAATAACTGGCTGCATAAATCATCATTAACATCATATTCTTTTTTCATGACAATACGGGCTTTTTTGACATTACCCTTATTTGAACAATTTGAAAAGATAGGGTGTTGATGGGCCCAGTATGACCTAATTATTATTTGATATAACTGATCGGGAAGCAAATCAACACACTTTTTTAAACGAGTCAGGAAATTTATATGTATATCTATCTGGATTTTCCAAGGGTCATCATTTATTGCCAATGGTAAAATTAATTGATCGATTTGATATTTTTGAGCCCATACTGGAATACATTCTGCGAGAGTAGAACCTTGAGGTTTCATATTGCCGTCATAACTCAATGACACCAGATTAGGAAAATAAATTACTTTATCCGGTTGTATTTCGTCCCAAATTCTTTCAAGAATATTTATCCGATGGTTAAAGGTGTCCAAGATATTTTTTAGATGATAGAGGTAAAACCTTGTAGGTCTGAATCCGATATTCTTAAATTGGGGTATCGACTCACAAAGAGAGGAATCTATTCTATGCGCCCATTCTATCTGGTCTACAAGTATTGTTTCTATATCCTCTGAAGAAGGACCCTCTTGAAAATCTTCGATTGATAAAAATAAGAATCCACGTTTTTTGATTGCCCAAGCAGCATCAGGATTCGCTGCTATAATATGAAAATTAGAAGCAGAAAGATCGTATTTATCACATACGATCTCGACCTGCTTTTCTGATTCACAAAAGACAACAACTGTACTAAACGGGTATTGGGAAATATCGTTAATAGCTCCACCACCTCAACGAAATGTTCATTCGTGTGTCCATGGTTAAACTCTAATCCCATCGTTCAACTACGGTCTGTTCGTAAATAAGTCCATAGATTGTATTGTTATATCATGACAATCTACAATCAGATAGCATCCAACCCCTCATCCAGATCATGTGTCAATCCAGCAACGGTGACGAACCCGAAGGATTTTCACTTGCTGCAACAGCGAAACATCGGCTCCACAAAACTAAATCCCACCGAATTGATACATGGTTTGACTATTTAGATCTCATCATTTATACAGTTAATTTGAATATATTAAATATTTCTCAAAATTTACTGCCGAAGGTTGGTTTTAATCATCTCTTGTAATTATACCCTATCTTTTATGACGCGTGCCGGACTTCCGACAGCAATTTTATAATCAGGAATATCTTTCGTCACCACCGATCCTCCCCCTATAACTGATCCATTACCAATATCTACTCCTTGTGTGATAATTACATGCCCCCCGAGCCAGACATCATCTCCAAGTGTTACCATTTTACCATAGAACTCTTGATTCTGAATTAATTGATCTTTGCGAAAGCCATGCTCTGATGAATTTATATAAATAAATGCCCCAAAAATACAAAATTTCCCAATGTTAATCCCATGACCCCCATTAAAGATACTATAAGGTCCAAGGATTGAATTCTCTCCAATAGTAATCTCTGCATCATTTGCAGTAACCAACCAGACTTCGGTGCCGACTCTCACACCGTTGTTTAGGATAATTTTTCCATCTTTGCGCATCCTGATGTACGTTTTACCTTGAAGGGTCACATTATCGCCAATATTAAGATTTTTCAGACTGGCACCATCTCGTAAAAAGATATCCAAGGGGCCATTTACTTTAAAATTTTTGCCAATCGTAGCACCGGATAATCTTAATCGATTGAAAAAATAGAATGACCGAATTGCAGTAAAAAAACCCATAAAATCCCTATTCCTTGAATCTTGATCAATACACTATTCTTTTTTTGGTGAGAATATATCTGTGTTCTCCCTCTCCCCACATCTCAATTGCTTGTGAAAATCGATTGCATTCTATCGCATTGTCAATATCAAACGGATTTTGACCCACAACTTTCTTGTAATCAAACCCGATTTCATCAAACATTGCAAGAAGTTCTTTTTCTTTTGTGTGATTCTCAACGGGAACATACCATGTATCAATAAAAATAAAGCGGTTCTGCGGCATTCCTATCATTTTGAGAGTATTTTTTGTGTATTCAAGAGGAATTCGTCGAAATATTTTTCTCATTGCAATTCGTGTATTCCAGAATATTCCTCCTGTCCCATAAATATATAGAAAAGCTTTCTTTTGGGTTTTAAGTACCCTAAATATCTCAAGTAATCCTTTATTGATTGAACTTGTATGATGTACAACACCATTACAGAACACGAAGTCGAAATATTCATCATCAAAAGGTAGATCAAGTACATTTGCTTCACGAAATGTTACAGGAATGTTATTGTTTTCACAATATTCTTTTGCAGCAGCGAAAGATTTAGCCTGAAAATCAACACCGACTACCTCTTTTGCACCAAGAGTTGCTAGAGCAATAGTATAACGTCCCGATCCACATCCCATATCAAGAACACGAGCAGATTTAATCGAAAAGTTTAGAATGGATTCGGGCAGTCTGTTTTTCAACAATTGAACACTTTCCTCAGTCAGTGTCGTTCTGTCGAATTCTTTCCAAAGCCCAGAATACAAGTCAGATGTTTCTTTCTCCAATATTTGCTTGCCGATAGAAGTATCCATCACTTTAAATGCATAGGGTGAAACAGTTTCGGAGAATTGATCTGCCAGTGACAACAACTGATCGATCTTATGATTCATAAATAAAACGGGATTGTCGTGAGTAAAATTTGCATAAGGTTCGAAAGGATAGGTGAACCGATATAATTCATGGCAGAGAATAACTGCGAGATATGGTTGACCCTGATTTATCAACCGAAAACATTTTTCTTCGAATTTTAACAATTTTTTTTCATATACTGCATCCATTTTTTGTTGCACTGTCATAAAAAGTCCTCTTAATTATTAACAAATTCTTCCAAAAAAATCTTGGCATTCAAAAAATTGAACAGGAATTTACTCTCGCTGTTTGGCAAATACTCTTTGTCCAGTAATTCTTCGATCATCTCTTTTCGCACATGATCAAATATCGGACTCTGCCTGAGAATTTCCTCACGAACGAGAGGATCGTTAACATCAAGGAAAGCAAAAATCGGAGCATTGAACCCGACTTTCCGGTGTTCGTCAAGAATAGGATCCGGTACTATCCCGCGCATGGCATCCCGAAGTATAGCCTTTGCCATGCCTTTCTGGATAAGGTATTTCGAAGGAATTGTAAAACAAAAATCAAACAAGTTCCGATCGAGGAATGGTGATCGGTTTTCGATAGAGAAAAACATAGCATTTAAATCATCTTCATGAAGTATTACTGGAACAGTTTCATGGAATAACTCATTCAACATCCTGTTCCTAATGAGACTATCTGTATATAGTTCTTCGGTGAAATGCTCATACCACTCAACTTTCAGATATTTTTGGAATTCTAACGGATCCTGAAAAATATGTCCTCTAAAATCAGGATCCTTTATAAATAATTCTGGATCTTTAAAGTACCTATTTCTGACGATAGGAAATATGTATGTTGACCAATCTTTTTTTGCCTGATTAAACCGATCAGCATCTCCCAATATTTCATAAAGATACATTAAGTGATGATCAAAGTATCCTGAAAACAATTCATCAGCAGCGGTTCCACTAATGGAAACATGATATCCATGTGCGGCGATACTCTGCATCAATAACCAATGGGCATAATAACTAATAGTATAAACAGGAGCGTCATGTTGGTGGATTAAACCCCTCAAATTTTTTATGAAATTGGTTGTATCTGAAGGGATGGGGGTATGTTTAATTCCTAATTCTTTAACGGAGACTGCAACCATCTCACGCTCATCATATCGTGGATCAGTGTTAATAATCGTAAATCCATGTACGTCATAATGAAATACCCTTTTTGCAATGCTTATCAGAGAATTAGAATCGACACCCCCACTCATACAAAATGCTAAAGGCACATCAGATCTGAGCCGCAATTCAACAGCACGAATTAACCGTTCACGGGCACCATTAACCGCTTCATTGTATGTCATATCCTCTCTTGGGGAGAACGAAGGTTTCCAATATAGATCCTGTGAATGTGTCCCATCGGGAAAAAGGACCAACGTTGTTGAAGGCAGAACCTCGCTGACTCCGATAAAAAACGAACGATTCCCTTTATACAATGCCTTGTACCCATTAATGAGATACCGGTAAATCTGGTCATAATTTACTTCAAACCTGCGTCCCAGCAATGCTGCGATGAATTTTACTTCTGAACCAAAATAAAAACCGCTTTCATCATTGTATACATAGAGGGGCTTTTCACCAAAACGATCACGACAGAGGGTTACTGTTCCATCCTTTTCATCGAAAATCGCAAATGCCCACATTCCTTCACATTTATCCAGGATTGATAAACCGAAATGATCAATCGCTTGAATTAGTACTTCTGTATCGGAATTGGTTGAAAAAATTCTTCCTTGGGACTCCAGTTCTTTGCGCAGTTCAAGATAGTTATACAATTCACCATTCAGGACTATCCATTTTGTGTTGATATTGAACGGTTGGTTTGCACGGGGATCAAGATCAATGATGCTGAGCCGTGTATGAAGCAGGTATGCATTTCGTCCGTTTGAGCCAATCCACTCCCGGTATGCTGCATGATCAGGACCTCTGAGATTCATAAGATTCAGGCATTTTTGAATACGCTCCAAAGATATTGTATCCTGACCAAAATATCCTGCAATTCCACACATTTTTTTACACCCTCAAGGTTTGTAGATTTATTCTTTTTCAAAGCCAAGAAAACAGATGATCAAATACACTCTCATAAGTATACACGTATATTAAAAAAAGTTGTTATCATGGAACTTCGCTGTAATCCACACAAATACCATCAACAATCTGACATTTATTCAATATCGGATTCATGTAACGATTCTCCCAATTGTACAAATCTTTTTAGACGTTTACCAAGTAATTTATACTCATTTCCGGGTGCAAGACCACCCCCGGGTCGAATCCACATGAGATCAGAAAAACCAATCACGTGCCCGATTTCCATATCAATCCCTGCTACGATAGACCTACGAATCGCGATACTTAATTCAGATTCGCACGGTTGAATTTTTTTATCATTAGACCCGATTAGGATAGATGCAGAACGAATTCTCCGGACCAACTCAGACATATCTTTTGGATCAGCAGAAATCTGGTGGTCACGGAACGAGGAGAATGAATTATCAAGAGTGAAATGTTTCTCAATAATTCTCGCACCGCATGCTACAGCTAATACAGAGGCTTCAATACCTATCGCATGATCTGAATATCCGATAGAATATCGATATTTTTCAGAAAGATAGGTAATAATCTGGAGATTAACCTGATTTTCCGGGGCAGGATAACAACTAACACAATGAAGAATTGCAAGATCACTTCTTTTGTTATATTTTTCCCATCCATTTTCAAGAGCCGAGACGGCATTAACAATCAGTTCAGGGTCACTTGCACCGGTTGAGAGGATCACGGGTTTTCCGGTTTTTGCAACTTCATCAAGAAGAGGATAAAAATTATTATCGCCGGAAGCTATTTTGTATGCATCAATTATCGAATCAAGAAACTGTGCACTCTCCAGATCCAATGGAGTTGAAATGAAAAGCATACCGAGCGAATGGGCTAATTGTGATAACTGGGAAAACTGGGAATACGTGAGTTCAAATGATTTGAGCCTTTCAAATCGTGCTGTATCTGTAATTCGTATGAATTTTTCAGTTTTAAACGTCTGGAACTTTACACCATCAACACCGCAATTTGCGGCCGCATGTACCAATCTGACGGCAGTATCAAAATTGCCTTCATGATTATTGCCAATTTCAGCAATAATCAGCACATGTTCATCCGTATTCCTGTTTCCAATAATCATCAAATTACCTTGCCATCATGTACATGGGCATGCAATACATAAGCAGATTCAGTTATATGAAAACCGCACCGCTTATAAAAATTCATAGAGGGCACGTTGGCAATCTGCGTTCCTACTCGTAGGATATTGCATTTGCCAACTGAATCGTTGATAAAAAAATCTACAAGCTGTCTTCCGGCACCCATTCCCTGATACTCCGATTGGATCCCAATCAAATCAATAACCCGGATAGATTTATCTCCTGATATCACTTTTGTTATGGCGAGAAAACCGATAGGCTTTGAATCCAGTTCCGCAACAAGAATTTGCTCGCCCCGCTCACCTTTAAAATAATTTGCTACCCATTCCCGTTTTATCAAATTCGCACTATTGTTTGAGATGAGGGGGTCCAGGTGAAATCGCGAATAACTAAAACAAGTTCCCGCAATATCCAGTGTTGCATCACGATCTTCCGGGCGGGCAATACGAATAATTATTTGGGATGAGAGATCGATTTCGGTTTCTCTTGGCATACACTCAAACGTGACATTTACATCTACAACCTTAAATCCGGAATTATTGAGCGCATGCACGAGATCAAGACGTTCAACAGGAACTTTCACATAATAAAAAACTTGATGGCTATCCGATGCCCGTGTCAAATTATCAACAGAAACCGAAGGACCATGTTCAATATCGATTACCCGAAAAACATTATGAGAAAAAATTGATGTTAGCCAGGGATCTGGCTCAAGTTTCATATAGTTATCCTCAATTTTTCCAGATCTTTCCGCTGGGATCTAAATCCTTATACCATTGGATATATTGGGGAAATCCCTTTTCGATCGGATTCTTGGGGGCATATCCAATCATTTTCCGTGCTTTTTCAACACTAAGCGTGCCACGGAATGGCATCAATTTATCTCTCACTACATACTCAAGGGAGATATCAGGGAATTCCCTTTGGACAATTTTTGCCAGATCATTGAGGGACCGGGATTCGCCATAAGTCATATTAAACGTCTGGTTGCGAGCAGCGGGATGCCGGATAGTTTGGATGATCCCAGATACGAGGTCTTCAACAAAGGTAAAATCCAGACGTTCCGATCCATCCCCGTCAACCCGCAGAGATTGCCCTTTCATTGCACTCTCGATAAAGATCTGACCAACACGCCGACTGACACAACGCGGGCCATACAATGCTGATGGGCGGATGATCGTATATGGCAAATCGAAAACCTGGTTATATCCAACGACCATTTTTTCTCCAGCAACTTTGAGAGCGCCGTAAATACCTAATGAATTTAAAGGTGATTCTTCAGTGACCTCTGGCGTCAAAAAATTTCCGTAGACCATACTTGAAGATAAATAAATAAAGTGCTCAAGACGAATACGAGAATTGTCAAGAGCATTTTCTAGAGTACGGAGACTATGATCAAAAGTACTGTAAGGATCCTTGTTCGACTTTCCGGCATGAGATACTGCTGCGAGATGGACAATTGCATCTGGTCTTATATGAGCAATAATTTTACTTAACGCATGATAATCTCGTGCATCCTGAATATGCAACGGAATATTAGCCATCTCCATCAATTCAAGACGCTGGTTTATCATGCGAAGATAGAGATCACGGTTTGGAGAATTCGAACTTGCAGAGGCAAACGTCATCAGGTTGTTTACTTGTAGACTATCAATCACCTCAACTTTTGCTCCCTGGGATTTCAGTTCAAGTGCTAAATTGTGACCAATAAAACCTGCTCCCCCGATAAGCACAATTTTTCTATCATTAATATCCAACAACTCGTTTGTCATACTCTCAACTCCTTAAGAGTTACACTGACATTTTCTGCAATATATTCCATGTCTTCACAGTTCAGATGTGGTCCAACTGGCAATGCAATTGATTGATCGCTGATGCGCTCCGCCTGGGGGAATGACTGTGGATTGTATCCATATTTATTCTGGTAATATGCCATACGCGGCACAGGCTGAGGATAATATACACTTGTTCCAACTCCTTTCTGATTGAGAGTTGTAATCGCCTCGTTGCGCTTCTTAGCCAGAACTCCGTCTAACACAATGTTAAGGCAATAGTGACTGTTTACAAAATCCTTTTGCTGTGAATCCAGAATTAAAATGTCCGGTATATCGGATAATTTCTTTTTTAGCAGAAGGAAATTTTCCTTTCTTCGTTTCAGGATTTCATCGACACGACTTAGCTGCACGCGACCGATGGATGCGTTAATATCACTCATGCGGTAGTTTATCCCCAGTGTGGGCACATCATACATCCCAGGTATGTTTCTTTCCCCGAAATTCCGATCCACTCCAAAAGCCCTGGATTTCATTACTTTCTCCGCAAGATCCTTGTGCCGGGTTACAAACATCCCCCCATCTCCCGTGGTGAGATGTTTGACCGGATAAAAAGAGAAACACCCGGCATCTCCAAACAGTCCTACATGTTTGCCTTTGAATCGTGAACCTACCGCAAGGGCACAGTCTTCAATAATCTTCAGTTTGTGTTTTTTTGCAATATCGGTAATTGCGTCCATATCACACGGGATACCCAGAAAATGAACCAGACCAATCGCTTTTGTCTTTTTTGTAATAAGCGGCTCAATGTTCTCTGGATTGATATTCCCTGTCTGGGGTTCGCAATCCACAAAAACAGCTTTAGCTCCAACAACTTCTACTGCATGCGCCGTCGCGACATGGGTCTGAGCTGCAACAATCACCTCATCGCCATGTCCGATCCCCATCTGCCAGTATGCCAGATGCAGAGCAGCCATACAGGAGCTCAAAGCAACACAATGGGCTTCTGCCCCCACCATAAACTGTTCAAATTCTCTTTCAAATGCTTTGTTCTGAGGGCCGTGAGTGAGAATGTCTCCTTTCAGGACTTCGAGCACGGCCTCTCGTTCCTTATCGGTAATCCATGGTTTGGCAAATTGGATTGAACGTTTTGTCATCATAGGTACTTTATCAACTCTTGTTTTTGAGTTTTTATTGCTTGGTCAGATGCAGCGCATATGCTTATACCGTCAAATATCATCTGTGTTTCATCCGTAATATTCTTCTGGGTCAGGATAGAGGATACAAACGCTGGGATCAAATCACCCTTGGACTCCGGGCGTGATGAGAGATTAATTGGTTGTGCCGTTGTATCTGGATCACGGCTCTTGTGCAATCGTGGACCGGCATCATCGTAAAAAAAAGTTGCTTCTGTTCCGTAAATTCGTATGACATGCTGATGACGGTGAACACAGCCAAAATTTGCAGTTATTCGACCGATCATACTGGAATCAAACTGCATTATAGATGTGGCAAAATCATTGTACTGAAATTTTGTCTCCTCGCTGCAAAGCCGGTTTCCCGCAGTAAACACCGTCTTTGGGCGCTGGCCGGTCAGCCACAGCATTAAGTCAATCATATGGATTCCTCCCCCTTCCATGACCGAGTAATCCTTTACGTTGTTTCTCCAGCCATCCGTAATTTTTTGCAGCCTTCCGTACAGGTATTCGCCCTCGAAGGCATATATATGACCGAATAAACCTTGCTGAATCTGATCCTTCAGCCATTTGTATAAGGGGGCTTCACGTAAAATCAGATTACACCCAAGATTAAGCGGGGGTTTTTGTGCATCCAAAATCTGTTTGATTTGTAATGCCTGGTTGAGCGTCTGGCAAAGGGGTTTTTCGACAAAGACATGTTTTCCTGCATTCAATGCTGAAATAACCTGATCCGCATGTGCATCATCATACGATGCGATAGAGATTATATCAATATCCGGATTTGAAATGAGGTCTTGAGCATTTTTTGTCAGGTATAATGCAGGATATTGTTTTTCTGCTAATACAAGTTTTTCTTCTGAAAAGTCACAAATGGCAACCACATTACAACGGGGATTCTGCAGGTATGTTTGTACATGTTGTTCCCCAACGCCCAATCCTATGACTCCAACACGTAGTCGTCTCATTTTTCAGCTCACTATTCAATTATTACAAATTTTTCGATACATTTCGAGAACTTCTTCCAGATGATAATCCCAATGCGGTCTTGTCATTCTTTTTATAATGCTTGAAAAAACCTGCATATCCTGAAGTGTATCGATAGAGAGATGAACACTGCTATAATCTGTTAGTGATGTAAAATTGAATATTTTAAATTCTTTCGGGTTCTGGTAAAAAAATCTCGTTACGTGTTCGAAATCATCCGAATCATTCATTCGAGAATAGATTTTTTTAAATGTACTTGCTCGAACTATTTCAACAGAATGTCCTAGGGGATAGGATCGTGGAAAAACATTTGTTACCAGATCGAAATTTCCATCAATGAAAAAATTAACACCTTTATCAATCAGGTCTTGATCGATAAGAGGGCTGTCTCCATTGACCCGAACAAATGCATCCCAACGTTCTTTTTCCAAAAGTTCTTTAAACCGGCTGGCAACATCTGTCAAAGAACCGCGATAGCAGGGGACATGTTTTTTACTACAAAATTCCTCAATTTGATCATCACTTCTTTCTAGGGAGGTCGCAATCACAAATTCTTTAATAGTGTTACATTTTTCAAGTCTTTCAAAAATGTATTGTAATAATGGCTTGCCATTCACTTCATGTAATACTTTTCCGGGAAGTCTTTGCGAACTCATTCTCGCTTGTACAATCGCACCAATTTTCAGCATTTCAATAACAAACCTCGATAGACTTAAACCGAAATCCCAAATCATAATATCGGAAAATAAAAAAATGTTGTTCAGGTTTTATCATTAAACTGTTCCTTATCATACACACGAGTAATTAAAATCAGAGTCCTTTATAGTAGATTCCAGCTTTTTCTGCCTCATCCCGCGTGATCATTCTCCGAACGTCAATTAAAACTGGATGTTCATTCATATATTCCTTAAATTGATGGATTCCCATTTTTCGGAAATGCTCATGAGCGACGGTAATTATTATTGCATCAACTTTGCACATGCATTTTTTATAATTCAGTATCCCAAATTGGTCTATAATATCATCAGATAAATGAGGATCAAATCCATAAACACAAACACCAAATCGTTTCAATTCATGAATTATTTCAACTGACGGGGATTCCCGGATATCAGGAATATTCTCTTTATAGGTAAGTCCCATGATGAGGACATTTGAACCTTTAATGACTTTTCCAACACTGTTAATGCCTTCTATTGCCATCATGGCAACATATTTTGGCATTGAATCGTTGATTGCCCTTCCTGCAAGAATGACTTGGGGGTGATAATCAAATTCCTGCACACGAGCTACAAGATAATAGGGATCTACCGGGATGCAATGACCTCCGACAAGACCCGGAGAAAATCGCAGGAAATTCCATTTTGATCCGGCAGCGTCCAATACATCCTTAGTATCGATATCAAGATGATGGAAAATTACGGATAATTCATTCATCAGTGCAATATTTAAGTCTCTCTGAATATTTTCGATGACTTTTGCTGCTTCAGCGGTCTGAATATTTTTTGATTTATACACATTGGTAATCAGCCCATAAATTTCGGCAAGATCTGCCAGAGTTTCTTCGTCCATACCCGCAACAATTTTGGTGATTTTGGAAAGCACGTTTTCTGTATCCCCGGGATTCATTCGCTCTGGAGAATAGCCAATTCTGAATCCATCACCACATTTCAAGCCAGATTCTTTCTCCAGTATAGGTTTTACTATCTCTTCTGTTACACCCGGATATACGGTCGACTCAAGAACAACGGTTGCCCCGGTTTTCAGATTTTTTCCAACAAGTTTAGCAGCAGCACAAATATATGATAAATCGGCTTGTTTTGTAATAGTGACCGGTGTCGGAACACATATCATAATATAATCGGCTTTTTTTATTTCTTCAGGGTTATCAGTTGCAAAAAAGGTTGGAGTTGAATCTGTTATCGATTTGATTTTTTCTGTATCAATGTCAAATCCAATAGTTTTAACATGGCGGGAAAACGCTTCAGCGAGCGGAAAGCCAACATACCCAAGACCGATGACACATATGGTTGAATTTTTTACAGATTTTGAATCCATTATTACCCTCTAATCCAATCACTACTCGTTTTGGGGTAGAGATTATTTCCTCGTTCTTTGCAGACAATATACGTTCGATGCTCTTTTATTATTAATTGCAGAGTGGGGGATCTTTAAAGTACTGCATATTGTATTTCTCCTATGAATTCAAATAATCAACATGGATCTCATCCCGGTTTCCCGTCCGTCTCTCGGAGATGATGAACTGGAATTAGTAAAACAAGTCTTTGACTCTGGCTGGTTAGGACTCGGCGCACAAGTGCTTGAATTTGAGCAGGTATTACAAAAATTTCTGAACGCGAAGCATGTCGTATGTACCAACACCGGCACAACCGCCATTCATCTGTCCCTTGATGCACTTGGCATCGGAAAGGGTGATGAAGTCATAGTCCCGTCATTCACGTATGTTGCCACAATCCAAGCGATCACTGCAACCGGTGCAACCCCGGTTTTTTGTGATATTCACGCTGATAACTTGAACATCGATACAAATGAGATTAAACGAAAAATAACCAGAAAAACAAAAGCCATCCTACCGGTCCACTACAGGGGATTTCCCTGCGACATGGATGAAATTGGGGAGTTAGCCAATGAAAAGAATCTTTTCATCGTTGAAGATGCCGCACACGCTTTTGGATCCTCATACAAAGGAAATAAAATTGGATCCTTCGGTGATATCACCTGCTTCAGTTTTGATCCGATAAAGAATATCACTTGCGGTGAAGGAGGCGCTGTGGTTTTTCAGGATGATTCACTTCTTGAAAAAATCCAGCAGAAACGGATACTTGGTATTGACAAGGATACGTGGAGCAGGTACCGCAATGAGCGGAGCTGGTTCTATGACGTGGTGACTAAGGGGTACCGGTACCATATGAGCAATATCAGTGCAGCTATAGGTTTGATTCAGTTGAAAAAATTTAGCCGGATGAACCACAGAAAAATAGAAGTAGCAAAGCGATATGATGCGGCATTTGAGTGTGTGGAAGGTATTACACTACTTAAGAATGACAGTTACAAAGATATTGGTCTCTTTGTCTATATTCTCAAGGTTACGAAAGGGAGGAACGAATTGATGGATCATCTTGCGCGACAGGGTGTGGGAAGCGGTATCCATTATATCCCCAGCCACATCTTTACTTTTTACAAAAAAGAAGGTGTCCATCTCCCGATAACTGAAAAGATATATGATGAGATTCTCACCCTCCCGTTATTCCCAGACATCACGGATGCCCAGATTGAACGGGTGATTGATGCAGTAATTTCAGGAATGGCTACAAAATAATTGAATTTTTCTTCTTTTCATGACCCCCGATACTAAATTTTACCAAAATCCGATTGTGAGCGTAATTATCCCGGTATACAATGGAGAACGATATCTTGCTGAAACGATTGAATCGGTTATCGCACAGACTGAAGTGAACTGGGAACTAATTGCTGTAAATGACGGATCCACGGATACCAGTCAAACAATTCTTGAAGGGTATGCAAAAAAAATACCCGACCGCATCAAAGTAATTACTGTTGAAAACGGGGGGGTCAGCAGGGCAAGAAATACTGCTGTTGCTGCCGCCCGTGGCATGTATGTTGCATTTCTCGATCAGGACGATCTCTTTGCACCCCGGAAACTCGAGCGTCAGGTTGAGATGTTTTCCCGGGATAGAAATCTCGGTATCTCATTTACCAATGTAATGTTTATTGATGAAAAGGGATCTGTCCACCGCGAGAATGTGCTAAAATTTGGGTTAAAACACCGTGGAAACGTCTTTGAATACCTGATATTTGAAAATTTCATTGGCATTTCATCAGTCATGCTTAAGAAAGAATTGTATGTAAAGACAGGTGGATTCGACCCGCGCTTTTTCATTGCGGAAGATTATGATTTTTTATTAAAGGTCACACAAGAATCATCGGTTGATTATATTGATGAGCCACTACTCCTGTATCGTGAACATGGCGATAGCGGCACCCATACAAAAATTGATCGTCTTATAGATGAAGCATTGTCCATCAGTAATCACTGGAAACGACAAAACCCCCAGATTTTCAGGAAACATTTTTTAAGATATGGGTTATTCCGGCTGAAGTTGGAAGTGTTGAGACTCAAGATGTATGCAAAAAGAATTTTTTGATGCCCACATTCATTTTTAAACTTCAGACGAGTGGTTTCCACCACCCATCATTCTGAACATACCATTCAATTGTCTTTTTTATTGCGTCATCGAAGGAATACGACGGGCGCCATCCAAGACTCCTGATTTTTTCTGATACAATTGAATAGCGGAAATCATGTCCGGCACGATCCTGGACAAAGGTAATATGATCCTCGTTTTTGTTGAGCGCGTGAAGAATTATTTTTGCGATTTCAAGATTAGTTCTCTCATTACCAGCCCCAATATTGTAAATCTCACCGGGTTTTCCCTGTGAATATACGGCATCAATTCCCGTGCAGTTGTCCTCAACATACAACAAGTTCCGCACATTCAAGCCGGTCCCATATATTGGCAGAGGTTGATTCGAGAGGGCTTTTAAGATCAGAACCGGGATAAGTTTTTCCGGATACTGGTAAGGACCAAAATTATTGGAACTGCGAGTAGTAAGTACGGGAAGACCATAGGTCTTATAATAGGCGTGAGCGAGATGCTCGGCGGAAGCTTTACTCGCTGAATACGGAGATGACGGGTCGAGAATATCCGTTTCGTGAAAAGAACTTTTCAGAATGCTTCCATACACTTCATCAGTACTTATCTGTATATACCGTGAAACATCATGTTTCAAGGCATAATTCAGGAGAGTGCAGGTTCCAAGCACATCCGTTTTAACAAAGGATTCAGGATCTGTTATTGATCGATCCACATGGGTTTCGGCTGCAAAATTAAATATTACATCACATACACCTGCCGTCTCTACATCATCCATTTTGCAGATGTCGCCACGAATGAAGATAATTTTCTTTTCCACATCCAGAAGATTCTCACGTCTTCCCGCATACGTGAGTTTATCCAGAACAACAATTTCAACATCCGGGTATTTTTGGACGAGCAACCGGACGAAATTGGATCCGATAAACCCTGCTCCCCCGGTAACAAGAAATCTCATTATAGTTATCCGTGTTTTTTACCGGGAGTCAGGATCCAGTTGTATGGGATTTCTTCTGAATCCGGGAGTAGCCGGTATTCGTCAGGTTGTTGGTAATTAAACGGTTCGGTTGGAATGCATACAATCAGAGATTCTTCCATCGAGATACACTTCCATCCATGATAAACACCCGGTGGAATCGAGAGCAGAACTGGATTATGATCGCCGATGAAAAGTTCTGACAGTTCCCGTTGTGTGGGGGATTCCTACCGCGCATCATACAACACCACTTTGACCATTCCTTTGAGGCAACAGATCATATCAGTTTGTTTTTTGTGATAATGCCAGGCTTTCACAACTCCTGGATAATTTGTAGTGAGATATACCTGCCCGAATTTCTGGAAGGCTGGCTCATCGCAACGCATGATTTCCATGAGCCGTCCACGTTCATCTGCAATATTTTTCAGATTTTTTATAGTCACTCCATGAATCATAGTATCACCTTTGAGCTGTCCCCAAGAACAAATGTTTTGTTACCCTGCTGTGTATCATCCTTTTTGATGGATACATTCTTTCCGATGAGACTCTTAAAAACAGACCTGACATTGTCAAGCGATGCTCCCTCCATTACAATGGAATTTCTAATCTCGGAGGAGCAAATTGTCGATGCATTGCCGATACTTGTGTACGGTCCAATGATGCTTGCAGACACAATACAATCATCCCCGATAATGACCGGTCCCTCAATGACAGTCCCTTCACGGATAAAGGTGTTTTTACCAATTTTTACCGGCCCGGTTATCGTCCCCGACTCAACAACTCCGCAATTTTCTTCTTCAATCGTATCAAGAATTAGCCGGTTTGCATCAAGGATATCTTCTGTCTTCCCGGTGTCTTTCCACCAGCCCTGCACCATGCCATACCTGACTTTGTAGCCATTTTCAATCAGCCAGTGAAGGGCGTCTGTGATCTCAAGTTCTCCCCGCCAGGAGGGTTTGATATTATCAATCGCTTCAAAAATCCTTGGAGTCAGACCATATATGCCCACAATCGACAGGTTGCTTGGCGGATTTTTGGGTTTTTCTACAAGTTTTACAATAATTTTTTTTTGCTCATCGACAAGGGCAACACCGTATTGCCGTGGGTCTTCTACTTCAGTGAGAAGGAGACTTGCATCAACCTTTGAATCTGCAAAATCCTTAATAAAATCCACGCTCCCACCTTTGAGGAGATTGTCACCAAGATACATGATAAAATTGTCAGATTGTACAAAGTCCTGTGATATCTTCACCGCGTGTGCAAGTCCGCGCGGCGCATCCTGGGATATAAATTCAATATTGGCATCCCATTTGACGCTTTTGACTGTTTCCATGACCTGTTCTTTATTGGGACCGACAATTATTGCGATATCATGAATTCCGGCATTGATAAGATCCTCTATGCAATAGAACAGGATTGGTTTGTTTGCAACCGGGATGAGCTGTTTTTGTTGAGAATATGTGATTGGGCGGAGTCGGGTGCCGTGACCCCCGGATAGAATTAAACCCTTCATTGAAAAATAATATGTAATTGTGTGTGTATAAATATACTTAAAATTGATTCTGTTGAAAAATTTTCCAAAACATTATTACATTTTTACCCTATCTGAATATTACAATATCGTGGAGATGAAGATAACTTGGAAAATAATGAATTGATCATTGCAATCTCGCCCCACTCAATATCTAAACTGCATTTTAGTACACAGAACTGCCCTGTACAATGGGTATATTTTGGAAAAAATTATCTCTCAAAAATTAAACTGCAGAATAAACTTAATGACAATTTTTCAGAATTGGATATTTCCAGATTACTTGAAGAGGTTGCCAATGAGATCCGGTCAGAACATGTCAAATGGATTGATGAAATTAATCAGAAATACGGATCCGAACTAGAATGGTGGTTTGGAAACGTCTCATCAAGAAACATCTATTCAAGTGATCTATTCCAATACTGCTGTTATCTAGTTCTTTTAGAACGGTTATGGGAAAGTCAGACTAAAAAACCTTCGCTCATTGTAGTTGAATCCCCGGGTCTTGCTTTAGCTATACATAATTGGGCGCAGAAAAAGAAGATCCGAATTTCCGTTGCGGGACGGTATAAAATTTTCACAAAAAAAATTATCAAATACGGCAAATTTGGTATGCGATGGTTAGACTTCATCTTCACAACAGTTATGCGTAAAACTGCGTCGGTCGTACTTGAAAAAAATGACATAATAAGGAAATCTCATAATTGTGAGATGGTGATGATAAGCACCTTTGTCCATGATTCAAGTATATCAAATGCAGGTACATTTAATGATCGTTATTTACCCCACCTGCATGAATATCTTGAAAAAAACAATAAATTAGTTCTGATTCATCCTGTTTTTCATGGGTTCCGGTACAATTTTTTCTCAATTTTCCAAAAAATTTCCCGAAGTACTACTGACTTCATTATCCAGGAAAAATATTTGACTATGCAGGATTACATTCGTGCATGGCTCTATCCAATTCAACTTCTAAAACAAAAAATAGTGGTTTCTGATTTTCATGAATTTGATTTAACCGAAATTATATGTGAAGATCAGAGAGGAGTAGATGTTCAAAATGTTCTTCAGGCAATATTGACGTTTCGTTTCATGCAAAGATTAAAAATGAATGATTTGAAGTTACATTCATTCATTGACTGGTATGAGAATCAGGCACTGGACCGAGCGATTATTGCGGGGGTACGTGATGCGTTTCCCGGAATAAAAATAACTGGCGCACAAATTTTCCTGCATTATCCTAATCTCCTGAGTTTATCTCCTTCTCTCTCTGAAGTCAAAGCGGGTATAGTGCCTGACATTCTACTCATAACGAGCCATTACCAGTGTGGACTTGCCCGATCATTTGTCCCCACCCTTCACTGCATACCCGCAGCCGCACTTCGGTATGCTCACGTGTTCAATGAAGAAAAACACAGTGACGGTGTAATAGTCTCCCAACAAAAATTCGTCCTTGTGCTTACATCTTTCAATCATGAAGAGACGATTGAGCTGCTACAAATGATACAAGAGATAATGAAGAGCCTCGGAAAAGACGTTAATGTTCATGTTCAATTCCACCCGGATATCAGAATAGAGGAGATTATAAAACAGTATCCCGAAATTCAAAAGGATAGCCGCTTTACGATATTTCGTGGAACGCTGTCAGACGGAATTCGGGACGCATCCGTCGTTGTATCTAAAGGTTCAGGTTCCATTGTTGAAGCTATTGCAAAAGGAACCCCTGCAATATTTGTCGGGAATCAGAACAAATTGAATTTAAATCCATTGGCTGGGATTAGTACACCCATTTTTACCGAATGCTATTCCAACGATGAAGTACTTACGGCATTATCGAAGTATCTCAATTTATCCGATATTGAACGAAATGAGTATCGCAATTTGGGTAAATTAATACGGGATATGTTTTTTTTACCGGTGAATGAAGACACCCTCCCTCCCTTTTTGGCATCTTAAAAAAAGCATTTCATCTATAAAAGCAAATGTGAACTAAAAGGTTTTTCGATGACAAAATTACAATCCATTTTATATCTCATTCGACTCCTCAAATCACCATACTTAATAGGATTTTACCGTGGTCATATTCACTTATCCGACGCACAAGTCAACATTATAGGGGATATCCTTTCTGATCATGACATTAAGCTCCAAGCGCAGATAGTCAAACAATATGAGGACCAATTCGCAAATATGATAGGTAATGGATATTGTCATAGTTTTGCTTCCGGGAGAATGGCTTTTTTTTCTTTGATGCAGTCCCTTGGTATCGGCAATGGTGATGAAGTGATCATTCCTGGATTTACCTGTTCTGTGGTGCCGAATGCAATTATCAGAACCGGTGCTAAGCCGGTTTATTCAGACATCGATTGTGAGACTCTTGGATCAGATGCATCTGCCATTGAGAGATGTATTACTCCACAAACCAAAATGATTGTTGCTCAGCATTCATTTGGAATACCCTGCAACATTGATGAAATCGCAGATCTTGCGAAATCAAAAGGAATTTTCCTGGTTGAGGACTCAGCTCTTGCACTGGATTCCCGGATTCATGGCAAATCTGTTGGTACCTGGGGAGATGCTGCATTTTTTTCAACAGATCATAGCAAACCATTGAACACGATAATAGGTGGTATGCTATACACCTCGCAGAAGGATATTTTCGAAGATGTAAAGCAAACAATAGGGAACTTACCGGATCTATCAGAAAATCATCAAAAGAATCTTTACCGGCGATTCAACTACGAACGAAAAAACTACATCCCCTCGCACTATCCGAGATCAATTATCCGTGAGACTCTTCTTGATTCCATAAGCAGATTTTTTGGGAAACCCCCGGTTTTTCTTGAGGGTGATTACACCTCCCAGTCTTCCGGCTCCACCCAGTATCCATATCCTGCAAAAATGCCTGCATTTCTTGCACAATTGGGACTCTTTGAGATAAAGAATTGGACAAATGAAAAAAGAAAAAGAATAGCACTACTTAAGGATTACCTCAATTATTCTGAAATCGCACGAGATAAGATCCAAATTCCAAATGCCTACTATGAAAAAGAGAAAGAAATTGTTCCTCTTCGCTTTATTTTTAGATCTCCAAAAGCAGGTATAATGAGAGAAAAATTTGGAAATTACATTGATGTGAAAGGGATGTGGTTCCTCGATCCGGTAATTTGTTGCCCGAATGGATCTCACACAATGGGGTATAGAAACGGCAATTGTGTCAATTCTGATATGGTCTGCTCAGATATTTTGAACATGCCTTGTGTGTTACCCGAAGGGTGGAACAAACGAGCAGTTTCTATCTTTTATGATATTTTATCAGGTAACAAATAAAGAACAGTTGTGAGAATATTATTTGTGATGGAGTACCCACTCAATGAAAAATCTACCCCCAGTTGCAATAACCATACGTTCATTCGATTTATCAGGTCCTGCCCTAAAAAAATTGAAAGAAAATTTTACATTATCATTCATCAATAAAACCGGGGCAAGATTATCGGAAACGGATTTGATCAAAGTACTGGAAAACGTTCAGGGAGTAATTGCCGGAACAGAAATCTTCTCCCATAATGTAATCAATCAGTGCAGCAGTCTGAAGGTGATCTCACGCATCGGCGTGGGGACCGATTCGATAGATCTGGCCACTGCACGAGACCGTGGGATTCAAATACTAACCACACCCAATTCACCGATTCAATCGGTTGCAGAGCACACCGTTGCGCTTATTTTTTCACTTCTCAAGAATATTCCGTTGTATAATTTTAATCTCCGCAACGGTGATTTTTCGCTCCACCCGGGATTCACACTGTATGGAAAAAAAGTAGGGATTATAGGACTTGGACGAGTTGGATCAAGAGTTGCCACGATTCTGGAATGTTGTGGATGCATAATTCATTTTTTTGATCCATTCATAAAAAAAAATATCCCCCATTCATGGAAGCGGATGGATACGCTGGAGGCACTGATGGCAGATTCTGATATTATCACAATTCACTCCACCGCTTCTCCCTTGGGACAGCCACTCATCGAAGAAAAATTATTATCTAATGCAAAAAAAGGTATAATCATTATAAACACGGCACGTGGATCGTTAATTGATGAACATGCACTCATTACCTCACTTGAGTCAGGGAAGGTAGCTGCCGCAGGTCTGGATGTCTTTGCTGTAGAACCCTATAATGGGGAGTTGTTAAAATTTTCTCAGGTAATCGTCACACCTCATGTTGCTTCAAATACGATTGAAGCCCGGATGCAGATGGAAGAAGAGGCAGTGAATAATCTCATAGAAGGATTGAAGGTAGGACAATGAAAGCTCTCGTAACAGGTGGCTCGGGTTTTTTAGGGCATTATCTTGTAAAAGAACTCGTGAAATTCGGTATTGAAACAGTGGTCTTTGATAAACTGATCAACAAGGATATTTTTAATATCGGTGAGATTAAGGGAAAGATCGAATTTTTCGAAGGAGACGTGCTCGATTACGAAGCCGTGTATGATGCAATGGAGGGGTGCAATATTGTATTCCATACCGCTGCAATTGCGGATATGGATGCTGCCCGGAAGACTCCGGTAAAAACCATGAGCGTCAACGTAATCGGAACAACGAACTGTCTTGAATCGGCAAAAATGAGAAATGTCGACAGGTTCCTTTTTGCAAGTACGGTATACACCGCGGGCAACTGGGGCTCTTTTTACCGGGTGTCAAAACAGACAGGGGAGTCCCTCTGCAAAACATATCACAATGAGTACGGACTGAACTATACCACACTGAGATACGGGAGCCTGTACGGGAGGGATGCAAATCACTGGAATTTTATTTACGGGGTATGCAAGGCCCTCCTCACTACTGGGGAGTTCACCTACATCAGCTCAAAAGAATCGGTCAGGGAATATATCCATATTTTCGATGCAGCACGTGAGACCGTCAGAATCGCACAGGATCCGGAATTTTCCAACAAGGCTGTATTGATAACCGGCCATCAGAGAATGAGAATTGAGGAATTTTTCAATATGATCAAGGAAATTATGGGTAAAGATATCAAAATTCACTATACCCCTGCTGATCAGCACCGTCATTATGTAGTTACACCCTATTCTTTTGAGGCAGACATACCCGTCAGAGTAAACCTGTCCACATACGTAGATATCAGTGAAGGAATTCTCGATTGCCTTCGCGAAATTCAGAAAGAACTTAAACCTGATGATACACAATAAAATGAAATTCTTTTATTTAAAAATGACTGGATCCTTTCCCTGATCAAATAATCATCCCTGGTGAGTTCATGCAGTGCTATTTATGTAAAAACACAGAGTTTCAGTTGATTACTGATAAAATACGGTACGATGCACCACGAAAGATCTATCAGTGCTCTCATTGCGCGCTGGTTTTTCTCCATCCCCAGATGTCCCCTGACGAAGAGCGTATTTTTTACGAGAGGGAATATGGAGAGATTTACAGCAACGAGAAGGGAACTACACCGGCCCAGCTCTTTAACGCACGACTTCCCGATGCAGCGCTGTATTTCGAATGGATAAAAAAATATATTAATCCGGATTCCGAATGCCTTGAACTCGGTTGCGCATCCGGGTATTTCCTCGAGACTATCCGGCCTCATATAAAAAAGGTCAGCGGTATCGAAACTCATACCCTCCTGAAAAAATATTGCCAGGATCTGGGGATTCGAATGTTCGATTCGCTCACCGAATGCCCGTATAACTCATTTGATATTGTTTTCATGTTCTTCCTCCTAGAGCACATAGGTGATCCTGTCAAATACCTGCGGGAAGTTAAAAGGGTGCTCAAAGACGGAGGTAAGATTATCATTGTCGTACCAAATGTTGACGATGCACTGTTCAGGTTATACGATGCCCCGGGATTCCGGGCTTTTTATTTCACTCCTGCACATCAATTTTATTATTCTAAAGCAACACTGGCAGATCTTATTCAGAAAGCGGGGTTCAGCCAGTTTATCATCGAACCTATCCATCGGTACGACCTGTCAAACCATATGAACTGGCTCCAGTATGGAAAGCCTGGCGGTACACGTAAGTACAGTCACATCTTTTCAAAGGCACTGGAGAAGGAATATGCTGAGGCATTGAAAAAACAGTTTCTTTGCGATACCTTACTATCTGTTATTACAAAACATGATTCACCATCAGGTTCCTGAAAAAAACAAGGAGAGATCGTTATGAGTAGAAAAACACGAGCCGCGATAATCGGATTTGGAGGCATGGGACAGCGTCATCTCAGCGCATACAAAAAAATTGGTGTCGACGTAGTTGCTGTAGCAGATCTTTACTCGGAAAAGATCAGGGACCTGTTACCGGAATTACCTCCAAACCGGATTTACAAAGATTATCACGATCTCTTCAAGAATGAGGATATAGATATCGTCAGTATCGTTACCAACGGCCCTACGCATGCTGAAATATCCATTGAAGCATCCGAAGCAGGTATTAAAAGAATCATGTGCGAAAAACCGATGGCAACTTGTCTTTCTGATGCGGACCGGGTTATCAGTACTTGTACCAAAAACAATACAAGACTCGCAGTGAACCATATTCGTCGCTGGAGTTCAAACTATCAACGTTTGAAAGAGATGACCAAATCGGGAATTATCGGGAATATTCGCCACCTCTATTTTAATTGCGGATCAACCGGGCTTGGCAATTTTGCGATACATTTTTTTGATACCGCCCGGTATCTCACAGACAGTGAACCCGAATGGGTTTCCGGATATATTGATAAGTCAGAGACACCGAATCCGCGGGGGAAACAATATGTCGATCCCGGGGGCTATGGCATTGTCAGGTTTAAGGATGGCACGCGGTTTTACGTAGATACATCAGAGGATACCGGTGTCCAGTATACGTTCCAGATCGTCGGGACTTCCGGCCGGATCATCATCGACGAATTAAATGATAAATGGTTCATCCGGTCGCGAAGTCCTGATACCGCAGCGCTACCACTCACACGATACGGTTCGGATACAGTCCGGATCCCTTTTGAAAGCGACGCGAAGTTCGATATCGTTGACCTTACATCCCGAGGTCTGGCGGAACTGATTTCTGATAAACCGATCAGCAGTACAGGAATCGATGGCCGGTGTTCCCTTGAAATGGTTATAGCATTCCATGCTTCCGAACAGCGGGAAAATGCCAAAGTGACCTTCCCGCTCACTGGAGAAGAACTTGAAAGAAAGATTAACATTGCATGAAACGGGTAAATGATCGTATGAGCAATAAACGGGTCCTAATCACCGGGGGGGCAGGATTTATCGGGTCACATCTTGCAAAACGACTCCTGGAGATGGGATATAATGTAACAATTCTTGATAATCTCACAACCGGAGAGTCAGACAACATACCTTCCGGTGCGGATTTCCTTAATGGTGATATCTCAAAAAAGAAGACCTACAAACTATTACCAGATCTGAAATTCAGCTATGTTCTTCATCTGGCGGCACAATCTTCGGGGGAAATCTCGAATGAGAAACCGGACCTTGACCTTGAAGTAAATACTCTGGGAACACTTCTCCTGCTGCGCTGGTGTATAAAAAACAAAATTCCGCGGTTCATCTATGCGAGTTCGATGGCAGTGTATGGAGACTCTGTTAAAAATCCTGTATCAGAAACAGATCCCTGCAGCCCCTTATCGTTCTATGGAATTTCAAAATTTTCAAGTGAACAATACATACACCATTTTTCACAAAACGGGCTCAACACAACAATTTTCAGAATGTTCAGTGTCTACGGCCCTGGACAGAATATGAGTAACCTGAAACAAGGGATGATCAGCATTTTTATGGCATACCTCATGAAAAATGAGGAAATATGGGTCAAAGGCAATAAGGACAGGTTCCGGGATTTTATATATATCGACGATGTAGTTGATGCTTGGGTATCAGCAATGGATCAACCTGCTGCATATGGAAAGACCTATAATCTGGCTACAGGCAAAAAAACATACGTCCATCAATTGATTAATGAAGAGATAAAAACATTTAACCTGAATCCGGAGACATACCCGGTGAAATATGAGGGAACAACACCTGCAGACCAGTATGGTCTCTATGCAGATGTATCAAAAATCCGGTCAGATTTAACCTGGTATCCGAAGACGGAACTCAAAACAGGATTAAAATTGATGGCTGACTGGGTCAGGGAAAAATATCTTGGAGATCGTTTCTAGGGATGTGATTAGCACATGATACCAGCATTATTGATTGGTCGTGGGGGCAGTGTCGGCTTTCCCGGTAAGAATGTATATCCGATTCTTGGCAAACCTCTGATGTCGTATCCTCTCGAAGCGGCAATTAACGCAAAGAATGTTGATGCTGTCTATATCTCCACGGATTCGCAGGAGATCAAGGATATTGGCCGCGAATATGGAGCGAAAATTATCGTTCGCCCCCCTGAACTCTGTACAAAAGAAGCTTTGGGCGAGCATGCATTCGTTCACGGGTACGAACAGATCAAAAAAGAATCGAAAGAGCCCATCGAACAGATAGTACTCCTCTTCTGTAACGCTGCTACGATTTTATCGGAAACTATCGATGAAGGAATCGATATTCTTCGAAAGAATAAAAATTATGACTCCGCTGTAACCGTATCACGGTATAACATGTGGAGCCCGCTGCGAGCAAGAAAGGTCGGAAAAGATGGACTTCTGCATCCATTCGTACCTTTCGAAATATTTGGAGATCCCAAAACACTCAATTGCGACAGGGATTCCCAAGGAGATGTATGGTTTGCTGACATGAGTGTTTCGATAGTCCGGCCACGATGTCTTGAACACCTGGATGAAGGCCTCCTTCCTCAGAAATGGATGGGGCATTCCATATACCCCCTGAAACAGTGGGGGGGATGCGATGTGGATTATGAATGGCAGATCCCCCTTGTAGAGTACTGGTTGCAGCAGCATGGATTCAAAGACAGGAGCATGGATGTTCCAAAGTCTTAATAAAAAACGAGTCCTGATTACGGGTGCATCGGGAGGTATCGGTGCAGCCACAGCTGAACTGTTTTCACGGTATGGTGCAATTGTAGGGATTCATTATAATTCAAATGAAGAAGCCGCCAAAAAACTCCAGGCAATAATCGAGAGAGATAACGGATCGGCATTCCTTATCAAAGCAGATTTATTGAATAGGGATTCCTGTAGTACTCTTATCGGAGAATTTGTCAGGTTGACCGGGGGTGTGGATATCCTGATAAATAATGCGGGGTCATTTGCGGGGACAACGCATTTTACGGATCTGGATTACGATGCATGGGACCGAACCATTAACCTGAACCTGACAGCTCCATTCATCGTTGCAAGGTCAGCTTTTGGACAGATGATGAGACAGGGGGGAGGAAAAATTATCAATATCAGTTCAATCTCTGCAAAATATGGAGGATCTGAGACTAGTATTCATTATGGTGCAGCAAAAGCCGGTCTTGAGGCCGTAACAAAAACCCTTGCCCGGGCAGGAGCACCCCATAACATTCTGGTAAATGCAGTTCAGCCCGGAGTCATCGATACTCCTGCTCATCAGAAGATCGGCCGGATATCCCTGGATGAGCGGATCAAAACCATTCCCCTGAAACGTGCGGGGGTTCCCTTGGATGTCGCCCGGTTATGTCTTTTTCTTGCTTCCGGGGCCGGGGACTATATTACAGGGCAGGTTTATGGTGTGACCGGAGGGGACTGATTAATCCCTTTTGACAGATAATAATTTGTAAAATACATTTATAAAACGAGTCGATGGTTATGGTTCAATCCAGTGCAAAATTATTTGCAAAAAAACTTGGAATCAAAACTCATAAGACCTATTTTGATATTTTTGAAAGAAATGGAAAGAAAGTAATTAAGAATAAATATTTAGATATTGACGTAACCCCAAAAAACCCCCTTCAAACCGAAAAAAAACGGTTTCACAACGGCAATATCGACATAAACAAAAATTCATCCGAATATATTTTTACAAGTTTTATCATTGATGGGATAGAATTCACAAGAAGAAATACCAAGTTAAATAATAATGATGTTATTGCAAATCCGGGGGATTCAAACAACATTTTTCTTATAAGTTGTCTGAAAGATGGCATCTGTGTCAATATCAGCGATCCAGCAGTGATATCATTTAATAGGCGTGTAATGGAAATAGTTAAAGATCATATTGAATATATACATTATAAAAATAATGCAATTCATCTCCATAAATTCGATACAGGTCGTCCTCTATTTCAACATCATATCTTTGAATTTAACCAAAAAAACTTTTTAATTATAATTGCCAATATATATTTTCAATTGGGATCTGATATTATTGCAATGGTTTTGGATGAGACAGTGACATTTTTTGATCGGTTTGTTTTCTATCTTTGGGATCGCTTTTTCGAAAACGACGCTTTTTGTAGATGCTTCAAAAAATATATATTTGTAAGTTATCCAAGAAACCGAACAAAATTTACTGAAGTCATGTTACGGTAAATACCAAGGAAAAAGTAAGGCGGATTTTTCAATGATTTCAACAATAATCCTCGATTATGACGGTGTAATTCTTGAATCAGTTAAAGTAAAAACTGAAGCATTCCGATCGCTTTTTTATTTTGCACCACAGCACGTGGATGAAATTGTGCAGTTCCACAAATATAACGGGGGCATGTCCAGGTTTGATAAATTCCGGTTTATCTATAAAAATATCCTGAAAGAAGACCTTACACAACAAAAATTCGAAGAACTTTCAGAAAGATTTGCAGCGATCGTTTTCAAGAAAGTGCTCAAAGCACCCTTTGTTGTCGGGGCACAGGAATTCCTGGAAACCTATTATTCGAAAATTCCCTTGTATGTCGTCTCTGCAACCCCCGAAGAGGAACTCATCCAGATTATCGAGATGAGGGGGATGTCTCACTACTTCAAAAAGGTGTTCGGAGCTCCGCGGAAAAAAGCAGAGTGCATCTCCGAGATCTTAAAACTTTCCGGATCTCCAAAGGAACGTGTGATTTTTATTGGAGATGCAAAAAATGACTTTGAAGCCGCACAGACTGTTGGGGTCCGGTTTATCGGGAGAATAAAACCCGGGGACGAGAATCGGTTTCTCGGATTAACAGGTATTAACGCATTAATTTCTGATCTGAATGAACTCGCACACTATATTGAGGTGAACCGTTGATCATTCCGATATCGTATCCACTCACCACAAAGACACCCCTCTATCCGAACACCCCATTATCGATCATCCATACTCTGCGATCCATTGCAAATAGAGATAGTGCCAATACAAGTGCAATCACTTTTTCGACACATTCCGGAACACACATTGACGCCCCATTCCATTTCTGCAATGAGGGAAAAACCATAGCCGGTTGTCTCAAGCTTGATAACACGTTTTTTCCAGCATATTGCATTGATTTATGCAAAAAAAAGAGCGAAGAAATTAGTGTAAGCGATCTGGAAAACAGTATCTCTGATGTTCAAAATGCAGAGGCGCTTCTCATCCATACCTGGTGGGATTCAATACGGTCAAAGGATCCCCAGCGATACAGTCATGATCATCCGTGGGTCTCTTCGGAAGTTCCCCAGTTTCTTCGGGAAAAATGTCCCCATCTACGCCTTTTTGGGATCGATCAGATATCAATCTCGTCGGTTCTGCACCGCGACGTGGGTCACGAATGCCACCGGAAATTCCTTTGCGGAGAAAGACCAATACTAATCTTGGAAGATCTTAATCTTTCAGCTACGTGGATAAAAGATGCGTTCCGGATGCACATTTACCCTCACTTTATTGATGATATCGATGGGGTTCCTGTGACCGTGATTGCGGAGATCCAATAATGAATGGGGTACCCATGGGCTGGACCTTTCTAATTATAAAATTAAAGGGTAAACTACCAGTTCAACACTAGATTTTTCTCGATTGCTGTGATTTTTTTATTCCATAATAACATGTTGAGGATTTACTGGATATCAGGACTTCCGGATGAGATCCTCATGGACGTCCATAAGTTTCCGTACCATCTTTGTATGATCAAACCGTTCCTGTGCAACGATCCTTGCTACCTCCCCCATACGGCACCTTTCGTCTGGATGCGTACCCATCCATACCACCGCTTCATGGAGTGCCGTAACATCACAGACCGGTATAAGAATCCCGGTCTTTCCCGGTTCTACGAGCTCAGGACAACCTCCGACACTGGTTGCAATAACAGGTTTACCGCAGGCAAACGCTTCCATGATCACTGAGGGGAACCCTTCGGTATATGAGGGCAGCAGCAGACAATCGGACGCGTTGAGCCATATCCTTACTTCTTCGGGTTTTTTCGGGCCAAGGAAATTGCAGTTCGGAGGATGTGCCGGAATGATGCCAGGTCCGATAAAGATAAACCGGAATTGTGGGCACTTACCCGCAACGCTGATCATTTCATTCAGTCCCTTCCAAGGGTGCAATCTGCCGATAAAAACAAATAATGTGAGAGGTTCTGGCAGATCGAGATCTTGTCGTAGAGTTTTTTGCGCGAGAGGGTGGAAGAAATCAGTATCAACACCAGTATGAACTGCAGAACTTTTTTCCGGATCTGCCCCTATCAAAATCAACGTATTCCGGATCTCTTCGCTTGAACTAATAACATAATCCGAATGGTGAATCATCGCCCGTATCAGCGTCATATAAATAGGATTTTTGAACGGGAAGAACCGTGCATCATCGCCATGAAACTTAAGAACAAGTGGGACATTCCTGTGCCGTAACAACGCCGGGATAATACTACTGTGGGGAATATATTCAGCCTGCAGGATATCGGGAGAATTATCCCGCGATAGGAGAAGCGACTGCCAGTAGAACGGAATATATCCTGTAACGGAGGGGGAGGTCTTCACCGCCTTTTTCACCGTAACTCCCCGCGATTCAAGATCCCTGACCATCTGCTGTATGAATATTCCGCGGTAATCCCCGTCATAAGCAGGATACATGTTGGCAAACAGGCCAAGGGTATACTTTTGCATTCAATTCCTCAAATAATTGAAAAGGTACCAGGAACTTACCCAACAACAATTCTTCATCTATTTCACCAACACGAGCAACGAGTACCCACCAAATAGACGAACAGTGAAATCAGGGGCGAGAGGGTAAAACAGTCCCCGGGGGATTTTCAGCAGTTTATCTTTGATCCCATAGTCCCTGTCACCGGAATATCCGGCCGTAAAGGTATAGTCAATAATCTCATAACCAAGATCTTGGAGTGTCTGGATTGCAGTTTCCTTGGTAAAAAAATGAAGATGACCAACTTTTTTTCGCTGTCCTAGGAGAAACATGGGATACATTACCGATATAACGAACATTTCCAAGGGTATATGTAAAAGTTTATATTGGCTTTTATTCCTTATTTCTCTTAAAAATAGGAAATAATCTTCAAGATGTTCAAGAAGGTCAATTATGAGGATTATATCACAGCAGGTATCCGGTTCTTCAAAAAAATTTTTTAGATGGAAATGTAATTTTTCGTTAGTTCGCTGCCCACACAGTTCAATTGCCTGAGGAGATATGTCATAACCGTTAAAAATGCATACTTCAGGCATCAGTAGCTGAAGCTGTTGCAGAACAGCCCCAGATCCGCAACCCACCTCACAGATTTTTTTTGGTTCGAGGTGATGTTTTTCCATCATCTTGAAAATGAGACCTGCTTTCCATGGAGCATCTTCCATATCCCATGTAGGATTGTTGTTCAGATATTCCCCATTTACATACATTTCGTTAACGTTCATTATTCTCATTCCTTATCTTATATGATCCCCATCTCACTCAATCGCGCCGGCAAATACGTCTTAGTCACAAAATCCAGCCCCCGCGCAGCAAACGCCTGCTGTTCCGACTTCAGCCCGAGACTAATCTGCAAATTGATCTGCTTCTTCCAGTATTCCGTAGCGAACCGGGGATCGGTCAGTTCCGCATGCAAAGCCTCCACATCCTTATCAGATAATTTATCAGAGGGAAGATTATAATCACGGATATCACTCGGCTGCAATCCCAAAAACTGCGCCTTGGGAGTTGCCAGCAACTCCGACATGTGCGCACTCTTGATCGAACCGTAAGCGACCGAGGCAAAGATACGGTAAGACCATGGGTCCCCGTCAGTAAAAACCATAACGGGAAGATTCCACGTTGAACTGATCTTGTTGAGCATGCGCCGGGTCGAACGCGCCGGTTGACCTTTTAAGTGAACAAGGATCGCATTATGCTCCTCATCAAACCCGTTCTCGATAAGTCGGTCATACATACCACCCGTTTCGAGCGCGATTACAAACTTTGCGTCATGATCCACGAACTCGATGTTTTCGACATTGTTGGGGATCGTATAACCGGCCTGTCCCACATCATCCTGACAATGAATCGCCCGCATGCCCCTGCGGGTCTCTTCCCGGATCCGCATTGGTCCATAGATGGACGCGCCATTCTCCTCGGGATGTAAATGGAATCCCTCGCGCGGGACTTCTGAGATGATCTCAAGGTCTTCAATGAGGAAATTGCTCTCTTCCTGTGCACCGAACTTCGCCCGCTTCCATCCCTCTGAGATATAATACATCTCCCTGAGTGTGGACGAACGGTTCTCTTTCAGCTGCTGTTTGATAAACCCGATCACATACGCCATCTTCAAAAGATGCGTGGCGCTCTTGGCCGAAGCAGCCGTGCGCATACTCTCCTTATCTCCATATTTCCAGACTTCACTGGCATCATCGTATTCGATATTATACTTCGTCCGTGTAGGCAGGGAGATGGAGGGGATCTCGCCAATCTTCATCTGGTCATACCATGCGCTTGCGATCCTGAGCAATGCCGACATCGACTTCTTTTCAAGTTCCTCTTTAGACATCGAGATCCACCACCATCTTCTTGTTATCTTCAATTCCCCGAATATCGAGCAGACCCCCTCCCTTGCCGGTATAGACAACGCGTGTCACGGTCTGGGACGGTATCAGAAGTTTCCAGACTTTAGTGAACTGACCATCCATCTCGCTCACGAATGCGGCTTTGGGTTCGGCATCAGCCGCATTATCTTGCGAGATCTCGTAGATGGACACATCGGTCTGGGATGAGGTATAGTTGTTCAGCTCAATTGTGATCCTGCCCTCGCGCGTCCATTTTTTCACAATCAGTTTCCGCATCAGTTTTCCTTCAATAGGGGTGGTATCTACGAGAGGTTTTTCCACAATCTCGCTCACTTTTGCGGCAATCTCCGGGATGATTGCACAGACTGCCCGGGCCCGGTCCTCGGCCACCTTGCTCTTGTCCCTCCGTGAGACAAAGTGTTTGAGGTCCCGTCCCAGATCCTGTAGTGCGAGCACAATCTCCTTTTCGATCTCCGGAATACTCGCAATCGCATCCTTGCTCTCGCTCGTGAAAGGCACGTTTGTGGAAGCTACATGGACAAGGATCAGGACCGGCCCCATCGGGAGGCCCTGTTGTGAGAGGTTGTATAGTTTCCAGTTCACGTTCGCAACACTCTGGGTGATCGCGCACGCTCCCTGCTGGTACATCAGCGGAACACGGTTTGCAAAGCGGAGGATGATCGCATTTCCCTCAGCGGGCAGCTTCCCACCATACCCAATTGCCGCTTCGACAACGAACGAGTGACCGGAGAAGACCGAAGCCGGTCGGGTGCGTGCC
>Ga0194039_1000260_pt1 | contig 33899 bp, 27 predicted proteins | sample JunL228m_MetaG_FD_148679 | JGI IMG/M metagenome (GOLD analysis project Ga0194039, IMG submission 148679) | Anoxic zone freshwater microbial communities from boreal shield lake in IISD Experimental Lakes Area, Ontario, Canada - Jun2016-L227-8m | ecosystem: Environmental > Aquatic > Freshwater >...
ACCGTGTATTATGATAACGAGGGAGAGATTAAAGGGGTTTTTGCGGCTGCAAGGGATATCACCGAGAGTAAACGAGCTGAAGAAGCACTGCAGCAGGCAAACCGAAAACTCAAACTGCTTTCCGGCATTACCCGACATGACATAAATAACCAGCTTTCAGTACTGTTGGGAAACCTCCGGGTTTCATTTAAGAAGCAACAGGAACTAGCCCAAAATGAATATCTTCAGAAGGTGTTAACTGCGGCGAACCGGATCTCGTCCATGATCCGTTTCACAAAAGAATACGAGGAGATTGGCGTCCAGGCCCCTGCCTGGCAGGCTATCAAGGACCTGGTGGATGCGGCGGAACATGATGTTGCATTGGGCCAGACCGTCCTGATTAATGATCTCCCTGGTGGTGTTGAAGTATTCGCTGACCAACTCCTGGCAAAGGTCTTTTACAACCTGTTGGATAACGCGGTGCGTTACGGCGGGACGATCACAAGAGTCCGGTTTGCCATACAGGAATACGGTGGTGATTATCTAATTGTCTGTGAGGACTATGGTGAAGGAATACCTGCTGAAGAGAAGGAACGAATCTTCGAGCGGGGTTTTGGGAAGAACACCGGTCTTGGATTAGCCCTTTCCCGCGAGATCCTTGCCATTACCGGCATTACAATCCGGGAGAACGGTGAGCCGGGGAAAGGGGCACGGTTTGAGATGAGGGTTCCGAAAGGGATGTGGCGTACTGGGGGGAAATAGAAAAATGCCTGAAACTCTCCGTGTCCTCTATGTTGATGACGAACCGGCCCTGCTTGAGATGGCTAAACTCTACCTTGAGATGAATGGAGCGTTTTCTGTTTATACGCTTACATCCGCAAAGATAGCTTTAGATCAGCTGAGTACCGAACACTATGATGCAATAATCTCCGATTACCAGATGCCGGAGACTGATGGCATCGCGTTCCTCAAGCAGCTCAAAGCATCAGGGAATACAACACCCTTCATCATCTTCACCGGGAAGGGACGTGAAGAGGTGGTCATCGAGGCGCTTAACGAAGGGGCCGACTTCTACCTCCAGAAAGGTGGCGAACCGAAGGCACAGTTCACGGAACTTGCAAATAAGATCCGTTACGCCGTCTCCCGCAAGCGTGCCGAAATGGACCTCCGGGAGAGTGAAGAACGATATCGTCATGTTGTCGAGGACCAGACCGAGTTCATCTGCCGTTTTCTTCCGGATGGGACCCATATTTTTGTTAATGAGGCTTACTGCCGTTATTTCGGTCTTAAACGGGAGGAAATAATTGGCACCCGGTTCCATCCGACAATTCATCCGGATGATAGGGTGACTGTTACCCGGCTTATTGCATCCCTTAAGTCGGAACATCCCCTTGAAACCCTTGATCAGCGGATAATCATGCCGGACGGAAGCCTCCGTTGGCAGCGATGGGTTGACCATGCGATCTTTCATGCGGATGGCAGCCTGAAGGAGTACCAGTCCGTAGGTAGGGATATCACCGATTATAAGTGTGCGGAGGAGGCGCTGAAGGAAAGTGAGAATACACTGAATGCTGTTATCCGGGGTTCTCCGATCCCCCAGTTCGTTCTTGACAAAAATCACCGGGTCATTCACTGGAACCATGCACTGGAAGAATATAGTGGCATCTCTGCGAATGAAGTGATCGGGACTGACCAGCACTGGCGTGCATTCTACCCCGAAAAGCGGCCCTGCATGGCGGATCTTCTTGTCGAGGGCCAGATTGAGAAAATCAAGCAGTGGTATTCAGGAAAATTTACTAAATCCAGGTTCGTCACCGGAGCATACGAAGCCACCGATTTTTTCCCAAAAATAAGGGGCGGAACATGGCTATACTTTACTGCAGCCCCCATCAAAGACCTTAATGGCGTCATGATTGGTGTCATTGAGACCCTTGAGGATATCACCGACCGCAAACGGGCAGAGGATGCGCTTCGGGAAAGCGAGATTCGGTTCCGTGAGCAGCACCAGAATAATCCACTTGCCATCTTTACCTGGCAACATCGGGCAGGGGACTTTGTCCTTATCGGTATCAACAAAGCAGCGGAAACTCTCACAAGTGGACGAGCGAGGGACTATCTTGGAAAATTCGCGTCCGACCTCTATTCATCCAGACCGGAAATTTTATCCGAATTACGGCAGTCTTTTTCCGAACGGGCTATGATATCAAGTGACCTAATCTCTGAACATTTCCTGCCAGGGAGATTCATCCAAACCACAGCCACATTCGCCCCACCAGACATGATCATGGTGCATATGGAGGACGTAACCGAGCGAAAGCAGGCGAAAGAGGCATTGATAAAGAGCCAAAGCCAGCTGGCGGAGGCAATGGACCTGGCTCACATGGCAAATTGGGAGTTTGATGTTGCTACAGGCCTCTTCACCTTTGATGATCGGTTCTATGCACTCTATGCTACCACGGGGTTGGCTGAAGGTGGCAACCAGATGCCGGCAGATGTGTATGCAAAAAAATTCCTTCACCCCGACGACCAGTACTTAGTGGCCAATGAGGTACGAAAAGCAATTCAGGCAACAGATCCCGGATACATTTCAGAGGTAGAGCACCGGATCATCCGAAAGGACGGGGAAATCCGGAATATTGTGGTCCGTTTTGGAATCACGAAAGATAAAAACGGAGTAACTATCAAGACCCATGGGGCCAACCAGGATATCACCGAACGTAAGCAGGTGGAAAAACTACTCCGTGAATCGGAAAATACATTTACCTCCATTTTCCATGGCAGCCCGGTTGCCCTCACCCTTGTTTCAACAATAAATGGGAAATTTGTCAATGTCAATGACGCCTTTGTACGAGCTACCGGGTATAGCAGGGAAGAAGCGATTGGTACGACAGCAGAAGTGCTGGGAATTTTTGCCGATAATCACGAACGTGAGCAGCTGGCTGCCTCTCTCCGGGACCATCATATCGTTGAGGATATGGAAATCAATTGCCGTATAAAATCCGGGGAAATCCATCCCTGCCTGTTTTCATCCGGTATTATCCTGATTGGTGGGAAGCCACATATTTTATCCACCGTCAGGGACATCACGGTTCGCAAACAGGTTGAAAATGCGTTAAAGGAAAGCGAAGAGAAATTCCGCGGGATCTTTAATGCAGTGAACGACGGTCTCCATATTCATACAATTGAACTGGACGGAAAGCCGGGGAAATTCATCGAAGTAAATGAAGCTGCCTGCCGGATGCTTGGCTATTCACGTGAAGAAATGCTGAAACAGGGCCCCCTCGATTTCGTTACCGGGTATCACAGCAGACCCGTTGATGAGATCATCATGGAATTATTCTCGACCGGTCATTCAGTCTTCGAGACCGAACATCTGAAAAAAGATGGCACAATCCTTCCGGTTGAAATTAACGCCAGGATTGTTCACCTTCATCGTGAACGGGTGATTGTATCGGTCATCAGGGATATCAGCAGGCGAAAAGAACTGGAGAAGGAGATGGAGTTCCATGAACAGGAACTGTTACAGTTCTCAAAGTCACTTGCAGCGGCAAATAAGAAACTTAACCTTCTCGGTAGCATCACCCGGCATGACATTACCAACCAACTGATGGTCCTGATGGGAAACATCGGAATTATACAAAAGAAACAACCGGATGCTAAAAATGATATCTATCTTCAAAAGGTTTCGGCCGCAGCCCTGCGGATTTCAGCTATGATCCAGTTTACCAAGGAGTACCAGCAGATCGGTGTTCATGCTCCTGAATGGCAGGATTGCCGTAAAACCGTAGATACTGCGGCTAAAGAAGCCCCACTTGGTAAGATTGCAGTTAAAAACGAAATTACTACAGGGACGACTGTTTTGGCCGATCCATTAATAATAAAAGTATTTTACAACCTGATGGATAACGCCATCAGGTATGGTGGAAAAATCACCACAATCCGGTTCTTCATTGAAGCCCACGGGGATGATCAGGTTATTGTTTGTGAAGATGATGGCAATGGTATCGCAGCTGAGGAGAAGGAGAAGATCTTTGAGCGGGGATTTGGGAAGAACACCGGCCTTGGATTAGCCCTTTCCCGGGAGATCCTCTCTATTACTGGCATCACCATCAAAGAGACCGGGGAGCCGGGTAAGGGAGCACGGTTCGAGATGGTTGTGCCTAAAGGGATGTATCGATAGATTCCAATTTATCCGATACTACCTGTCTTCCAGGCTAATCCAATGCCGTAACCATATAAGTAATTTGAGAATTCATTGCCACAATTGAACATAAGGAGAAATGAATCATGGATAGGAACGAAGCAGTAAAATTGTGTATGTGCAGGATGTGTCCGAGTTTTGTTGATTGCAAGGAAGAGATCGCCTTTTGCATGGAAGTAAAAACAAAAAGCAGCTGTATAACGAAAGAAAAAGGATGTCTCTGCCCGGGGTGCCCGGTCCAGGATGCGGAGGGGTTCCGGCATGTCATCTATTGTATCCGGGGAAGCGCAAAAGAACAGCCATGAACCGGTTGATTCATGGATTTGCAACGTATGCGGGTTCATATCAAAAGGTGATGCCCCGCCTGACGAATGTCCACAATGCGCCGGAACCAGCAGGGAGTACACAAGCCTGCCACGGCCGGAAAAACTCACCTATAATCGTGAAAAATTTGATGTCCTCCTGATCAATGGCAGCAATCACCGTTCCAATAATACCGGGTTCATGATCGACCTGGTTGAGGAGGTGCTTCAGGAGCGGGGCGTGAGTTACCGGCGCTATAACCTGAATGAATTTCAGATCAACCATTGCTGGTGCTGCTATAGCATGCGGGACAATGCCTGCCGGTACCCCTGCCGGGACCAGCTGGATGACATGCCGGCATTTCATGAAATGATTATCTCTTCGAAAGCCGTCATTGTGGGGTCCCCGATAAACTGGAACAATATGTCTGCACGGCTCAAGGATTTCCTTGACCGCCTAAACTGCATCCAGAACCTGTACCTGCTGAAAAAACCGGGATTTACGGAAGGAAAGATAGTTGGAATCACTGTATCAGGCCATGAAGACGGCGCAACAAAAGCTGCCATGGATATCTTTCTGTATTTCCAGCAGATGGGGTACGTCCTCGCACCGTTCGGGGTTTCCTACCGGACGCATGGAGCACAATTCAACACGAATACGGATCCGGATTATGTGAGAAATGACCCGCTTGTCCTCTTTAAAGTCAAGGGGATGGCAAACAATGTCGTGGAGATGCTCAAACTTGAACTTGAACAGAAGCTGAAAGGAAAACTGGTCCCGGTTGCGGAATGAATTGTCAATATTAAGAGACGGGGAATAATTCATATGGCCTTCTGAATAAATATAGGTTTGAAATTATGATTCCTCCCCTCGGTCATATCGTGATTTTTAATCTCCCCATAGCCCTCTATTTTGGGATTATTACCTTCATATGTTTGTTAACGACGGCAACTATCGGGATGCTGGTGTTGAAAGGACGTTACAATATTCCTTTAAATGGCATATGAGAATGGCAGCAATTACCATTATTTTCGCACTGGTTCATGTAACGTTGGTTATCTGGCAATTTTTCTTCGGATTGGGATAAAAGATCCGGATAAAAATAGTGAAGAAGAGATCAGGTTACTATGACCGTTCCCTTCATCGAAGGATGAAGTGAGCAATGGTACGGATAGGTTCCAGGGGTATCAAATTTAAATGAATAACTTGCCCCTTTTGGTAAAGAACTGCTGGTGAAGGTTCCCTGGGTATCACTTACAATCTGGTGGTTGGCAGAATCCTCGTTTACCCATGTCACCGTAGTTCCCTTTGGGGCGGTGATACTCGCCGGAGTAAATGCAAAGTTCTGGATAGTTATGGTTGGAGCCCCGGGAATTACAATTGGCGTAGTCGTGGGGATGGTTGTTGATGACGGCCCGTAGCTGGCGCATCCGCTTATGGCGATGAAGGTTGCAAGAATAATAATCAGGATCGCCCAGTGAACTGGTTTTGGTGTGCATCTCATTCAAATCACTTTGATATCTGCACTTGGCTGAGAAGGATAAAAGGATATCCCTGGCCTGCAGATTCAGGGGTATTCCATCAGGAGAAGTCCTGACCAATAGGTGGAGCAGGATATGATAAAATATGAAAAGATAATCTTCTCTTTTTCACATCCTTGTTATCAGCCAATCCTGGGTCCCGGTGTACATTTTTAATTGCTTGTTTTTTTCGTTGATAAACCCGGAATTGTTCCAGAATAGCTATTGAAAGCATGAAAACGCGAACCGGGTATGTGCACGTTCTCGATTGGATCAAGTATTTAAAAGAACAACGGTTATCCTATCCATAACGGCCATGGATTTCAAAAAAGAGCTCTCGCTCTTCGATTTGACGAGCATCGTTGTCGGATCGGTCATCGGTGCGGATATCTATATCGCTTCAGCGATTACTGCAGGCATGCTCGGGCCTTTTTCCATTGTTGTCTGGGTTATTGCCGGGATATTTGCAACAGTGATAGCATTGGTCTTCGCCTATTGCAGTTACTATATCCCGAAAGTCGGGGGGCCGTTCGCCTATGTTTCAGAGGCATTCGACGATTTTTATGGATTCCTCACTGGCTGGAGCATGTGGATTGCCGAGTGAATCTCCCTGCCGGTATTTGCAATCGCATTCGTCCGTTATCTTGAGTACCTGGTACCACTGACCTCCAATGAGGAGATCCTCATCAAAGGTATTTTCCTATTTGGCCTGACCGCGATCAATATCATCGGGGTGAAAATAGCGGGGAGGGTTAATGACGCCCTCACCCTCATCAAACTGGCTCCGCTGCTCCTACTTATCGGGGCAGGAATTATCTTTTTATTTACCCAGCCTGCCGTATTTTTCGGGAACTATCACCCCTTTGTCCCACTTGGTGTTTCGACGACAGGTGCTGCACTGGTGCTCATTTTCTGGGCTTATGCGGGGTTCGAACTCGGGACACTTCCCGCGGCCGAGGTGAAAAATCCAAAAACAACCATCCCGAAAGCAATTATCTTCGGGATGTCAATTGTGGCAATATTCTACCTTTCAACGAATTTTATCGTCTACGGTGCAGTGAACTGGGCAGACCTGGCGAAGTCTTCGACACCACTCGTGCTGGTCGGTGGAGTCCTGCTCGGTACTGCCGGGGCGCTTATCATGACAATCGGGGCCCTGTTTTCAGTTTCCGGGTCCGACGAGTCCGGTATGCTAGGCACAGGCAGATTGTCATATGCCATGTCCATTGACGGGTTGTTCCCCCGGATATTTTCTTCTCTTCACCCGAAGTACGGGACTCCTTATGTCGGCTTGTTGATCCAGGGGGTTATCGCCTTCCTCTTGTCGATCTACTCTCCCATCGCCGGGCTTATCTCATTCGCCGTATTCAACCTGGCATTTTCCTTCCTGCTCACCTGCCTGGCCCTTATTGTCCTGACCCGTGACAGCGAAAAACAATTAACCGGCCAGAAAATACTTCCCTGGATTGGTATCCTGATCTGCCTGTACCTCCTGTACTCGACTTCTTTCTTCGATAAAATCGTCGGGACCCTGATTATCCTCGCCGGTGTGCTGATATACCTCTTTTTCTCCCCCAAACAGGACATCCATCACTTAAAAGAAATGTTCCTTTCCGAAGAGGAGATCTTTGTACGGGCGATGGCAAAGAGAGAACGGTTCCTCGGAAATTTCATGCTTATCATTAACCGGGGGTATGTCCGTCTGAAACACCGGATATCTCCCGGACCTGGCAACAATTCCTAAAAAACCAGCCTGACCAGGAGACCAGGACAAACAACAACCGTTGCTGTAACCCCCTCCTGAAAACCCCGGGATTTCAGATGGTCCGTTCCTAGTTCTCCTCTGGATGAAATCTAAATTACCCTCAATGTTTTTTAAGAATTTATTGGACGGAGAAATGTAACCCAGATATACTACCGTCCTGTCCTGTAGAAGCTTGAGATGGCTTTTACCAGCTCCAGAAGCCCGGAGAAGAGGTAAATACTTATAAAATTATGTCCACGTTTACCGTATATGGGGAAATTATCATGGCCAGAATAACACCCTTCAGTTCAATGAACCTTGTTGAAGAAGCGGGTGTTGATACAGCGGTTTGGAATAAGATTCCCTCACCAACGGTCCTCAGGAACACCATAACAGAAATTGAAAAACGTGGAATAAAAGTCATTGTCGCGGAAAACGGCGAGACTGTTCTTTCTTTCCTGAAGGACCTGATTCCCCCGGGTGCCGAGGTGATGAATGGTTCATCGACGACCCTGATCGAGATCGGTTACGAGGAGTTCATCGCAGGGGATACAACCGGCTGGAACCTCCTTCACAAGAGGATCACTGCTGAAAATGATTCTGCAAAAAGGGCTGAATTGAGGAGGAAATCTGTTACCGCCGAATATTTTATCTCCGGGGTTAATGCGATTTCCGAGACAGGGGAGATTATTGGCTGTGATGCAACCGGAAGCAGGGTAGGAGCGTGGCCGTTCGCTGCCGGTCATCTCATCCTTGTTTCCGGGACTAATAAAATCGTCCCGACTCTTGATGATGCGTTAAACCGGGTCAGGAATTATGCTTTTCGCCTCGAAAATGCACGTGCCCTGAAAGCATACGGGATACCCAGCGTTATCGGAAAATGTGTGATACTTGCAAATGAACGCATCCCGGGAAGGACAACACTCATACTCGTAAATGAAGCCCTCGGCTATTAGATTTTTTTAGGACGAAACATACAGGGAAAATCCCCTGCAATGTGAAAATAATTGCCTTAAATCTTATATGAAGAGAGAAAATCCCTGGTTGCCAGTTATAAGGTATACCCGGGATTGTCCTTTGATCTACGGGGAATCAGGCGGACCCTGACATTCGTGCCAATTGTCCGGGTTGCCCTGTTTTCATGGTCATCAACTGGATAATACCTATACTCTTGCCGCCGGTACTGTTTTTCCCTGGTATATTGTCTGGCGTGCATCCCGGAAGTTGAATTTTTCAATGATAAGATGTGCTTCTTTTAATTTTCGTATCGCATACCTGACCGTTCTTGGAGAGATGTTTGTCATCTTCACGATATCCTTGTGCGTCATCGGGTCTCCTTTCTCAAGGATGGAGAGCACGGTCATCGATGATGGGGGCAGATGAATTTCTGGCATTTATTAAAGTTAACACTGTTAACTCATAAGGCTGTCGATTGTTCCGATCCGTTCTTATGGTTCTGTGGTGGTATGCGGTTACTTATTCAGGGGTTATGGCACAAATAAGATATTCATTCGGGCAGTTTTTCTATAAGTTTTATTAATTCAAAGGATTTAAAATTGGTTTCTACCCGAAACCGGATGTGCCGTGGTTAATAGTTTCCCTGCACGTGGTACTCCCTGACCTTTTCGGCCATCTCCCGCAGCCTTTTATCCACGAGATAGTTAACAGTTCCTTCCGGGAATGTCCCGTTTGGTCTTCTTTCTCCTGCGGGGACACCCGTCAGGATTTCGATTCCCTCATCAATTGAATGTACCAGGTAAATGGTGAATTTTCCTTCTTTCGCGGCTTCGACTAGTTCTTCCTTCAGCATCAGGTCCTGCACATTGCTTGCCGGGATCATGGCCCTCTGCTTCCCGTTCAGTCCATTTTTCTTACAGACTTCGTAAAAGCCCCTCAAGTTTATATTTACATCCCCGAAGGCCTGGACTTCGCCTTTCTGGTTTACCGAACCGGTAACGGCGAGAGACTGCCTGATGGGCAGCCTGGACAGGGCGGAAAGAATCGCATAGAGTTCCGTGCTTGATGCACTGTCGCCATCAACCCCGGAATAACTCTGTTCAAAGACCAGCATTGCGCTCAGGCTCAGCGGTTTATCACTTGCATAGTTCTCCGCAAGGTAACCTCCGAGGATCAGAACCCCTTTCGTGTGTAAAGGCCCGCTCAGCTGTGCCTGGCGCTCGATGTCAACAATCCCTTCACGGCCGACGGAAACACTTGCGGTGATACGGGATGGCTGGCCAAAAGCGAAATCTCCCATCTCCATTACCGATAACCCGTTAATCTGCCCAACTTTATCCCCTTCGGTATCTATCAGGTAAATACCCCGCTCGATAAATTCCTGGATCTTCTCCTTGATAAGGTTCGACCGATATATTTACTCCTCGATCGCTTTCATGATATGCGAGGCAGTAATATACCTGGATTTCTCTCCGATTGCGTAAAAATTGGCTTCCCTGATCAGGTCAGCAACAGCTGCAAACCTTGTTGAAAGTTTTTTCTGGCCCTCGGCAGAGGTGCGACCGATTCCACAAGTTCCGGACCATTTTGCGGAGGTAATTTAGTCAACCTCAGGGTGACGGCCCATGCGGCCGGAGGGGTCCGTGACCCCTCCGAAGAGCATCCTACCTGCGTTAAAAGCGATGTGCATTCCAAATCAACATAATGATTAGCAATAGAGATTGGGGAAAAGTCTCGAAAATAGCTCAATTCTTATTAAAATGCGAGGGATGGGATTCGAACCCATGAACTCCTTCGAGACTGGATCTTAAGTCTAATGCCATTCAATGGCACTATATACCATTGAGGGCCCATTCAATGTAGGAGATGCCACCTACGGAAGACCTCGACAAATTAAAAAATCTGGACCCCGCAAATATGGTTCACCTGAAGAACTATGTCCGGTACCTGAAACTGAAAAACCTCAGTCCTAACACAATTAAAAGCAAAATTTGGCGGATTTATGGCTTCCTTATCTTCTCGAAATTCAAGGACATGAAGACTGTCGAAGCCTCTGATATTGAGGATTTCATACTTGAGCGGAAAGAAAAGGTCAGCCCCTTCACACTCCAGGGTGATATTCTCGAATTGAAATTATTCCTGAAATGGTTTCTGCCCGATAAAGTTGACGATCTCATCACTTTCAAAATCCAGAAACCGAAGCGAAAACTCCCTGTAGATCAACTGATCACCCGGGAAGATATTCAGAAGATGGTTGCATCCTGCGATACACAGCGGGACCGTGCGTTGATTATGCTGCTCTGGGATTCGGGAGCGCGGATTAATGAACTCCTATCGCGGAATATTGGCCACGTCGCGTTCGACCGATACGGGGCAGTAATCATTGTTGATGGTAAAACCGGAGAGAGACGAATGCGGTTGACCTCCTGCGTCCCAGATCTGCAGGCGTGGGTAAATATGCACCCGATGAAAAATAGCCCGGGCGCACCTCTCTTCATCACATACAACCGGTATGGTACGGGCAAAAAGGTATTGAATGCCCATACGATTCAGAATCGTCTTAAGGTCATTGCCGCCCAGGCGGGGATCCAGAAGCGGGTCCATCCACATGGGATCAGGCATGCCCGTCTCACCGATTTATCAAAACTGGGATTTAGCGAGATGGAATTACGCATCATCGCGGGGTGGGAGTCCTCTTCGCTCATGCCGGCCGTGTATGTTCATCTATCCGGTGCGGATGTCGAAAATAAAGTTCTTGCGAAGGCAGGAATAATTAAAGAAGATGAAAAGGCAGGGGAGAACACCCTTGAGGCACGCCAGTGCCCAAGATGCGGCGAATTGTGCGCTTATTATATGAAATATTGTCCAAAGTGTTCTTTGATTCTGGATTCAAAAACCGCAATGGAAATATTACAGGCTGAAGAACAGGCCGAGAAGGAACCGGAACACCTGACCATTCAGCAGCAGATGGATGATCTTCAGAGACGGATGAAGACATTACAGGAAGGATTGGCTGGGGTTAGTGGTGGAGCCACCACGGATACTCGAGTATGAAATTTTGGTGCAGGTGATAAGAAACCCTATCACTGATACCTTTATTATCATATCACTAAACACTGATACCTATATATCACTGATAACTTTATTATCTATCAGTAAATACTGATATAGCATATGATAGCTCTCTCACCCTATGACTCTGAGTTGATAGCACTGCTTCGCTCAAATCTGCATTTCAGCGAAGACGCGATCATAAAGCAAGAGAGTCCACTTAATGATAAATACGCCATGAAGTTCGATCTGATTATTGTTGATGGCTTGAAAACCTTCATCGTTGAGCTTAAAAGGATCGTTCGATTGGCAGAACTCTCGCATTTGGGGTTTTTAAAATTACTCCTGGTAGAAAACCGGGTAGATATTGATAATACCGAATTCGTCATTGTTGGAAAACGAGTGACAAGGGAAGCCATTGAAGCTGCGGAGAAGACTGGGTTACGGATCATCAATCTGCCCGTTGAGATGAACATTGCAGATTCCGGAGAGAAGACTGGCAATATACCAGTAAAGCTGACGTCCTCAAAATCCTGGCAGGTCATCGCATACCTCCTTAAAACGAATGAAACTTCTATCCGACAACTTGCTATCGGGTCTGGAGTCTCATATGGATGGACTCATGCTACGGTGAAAAGTCTCTCAGAAAAAGGAATCGTGTCAGACAAAAGTGGATATGTAAAAATTTCTGACATCAATAAACTACTTAACGGTGTTGCATGGGAACGTCCATTTGAGAGGCTATTTTCAAGCGAAATACGGATTGCTGCAGAAAGCCCTATTGCACTCGCCCAAGAGATCTGTTTTGTTAGTGAAACGGAACAAATCCCCTGCGCATTTACAAGTTTCACTGCCGGAGAAATTTATACCGGGTATAGTGCACGACACGATTCTGTGTATCTATATCTTGAGAAGAAAAATACTCGAAGACTTGAAGGAATGTTTGAAACTGCAGAAAATGGTGTGGCGGTCAGGATTTATTCCCCAGACCGAGATGTTTTCAAGGATCGCAGGACGTTCTCAACTCCCGGTGTTTGGCTGGTCTCACCTGCGCAAGCTCTCCTTGATTGTGCCGGACTCGGGTATGGTGGCCACGATTTAACGCTGAAATTGGTGGAGCTCTATGGAGGATTATAGTGCTGCACGGACGCTGATTGATGCGTCTTGGGATGAACTCATCGAGATATTTAGGTGGGTGGATTCCAAACACGAGGACCCAGAAAATCCCGTAACGGTTCTCATTGGGGGCTGGGCGGTTTATAGTTACAATCAGTGGTACGGGTCCATTGATATTGATATTATAACGAATAAAAAAACCCGACAACATCTAATGAAATTCCTGCGGGATGAACGTGGTTATGTTAGGAAACGGCATCCTTACACCCCGAATACAGTTGTTAAAAATACTAATGACGGGGAGATCCTGATTGACTTCGGATCGCGTGAAGATATATACAGATTTGAGGGACGAAATGAAAATTGTCCATTTTCATTGCTTGAGGGTCAAACCCAACCAGGGGAGATGAGAGTAGGTTTCCCAATTATGGTTCCAACCAGGGCATTACTTCTGCTCTTCAAACTCAAGGCGATCTGGGACCGATCGCACAGGCTTCATAACAGAACTTCGCCCAGACCGGGATATGAGGAGGGTAAAGTTCGAAAGGACCGAGCGGACGTCCTCTCACTTCTTGATCCTGCTGCTGGCGGTACGGATGTTGATCTTCACTATCTCGGTATGAAACTTAGGGAATATCCGTTCCTTATCGAAATATTGGAGAAGATCCCACTTGATAGCGATGCTGTTGGAATGTATCGACGGATGAGTCCAGAACAGGCCCGCGATGTAATCGACCGGCTGCTCAGCTTGGTAAGGTGATGCAAATATCCCAAGAACCCGTTTTTATCCAGGTTAACGCAAAGGACTACTCAGCCGAGCATTATAATGTCGTTGAAGAAAATCTGATAAGATTACCATTCTATTTTAACGAAAATAGTGAACCATTCATCGGATTCGAACATCTCAATTCTCTTTACAGGGAATCGTATTTTTGTATACTTCATGGGAACTATCATGCAGGAATTATTGTCATGTCTCAATTAATTGAAGAGACATTAAGAGAAATCGTCCATGTTCATACAGGAAACCCCGATGGCTCCGCGTTCGAGGGCTTACTGTCTGCCATGTCCCGGAAAAGCAGGGTTACATTTAAACCTTACCTCATTCACCCGGAAATTGTCAACCAACTAATTAAAATTAAAGAGGAAATCAGAAACCCATATACCCATTTGAGATATAAAAAAATTTTAAAGGGCAAAAAAATATCAGCAGCAAAAATTCCGTTAGGCAGTGACCCTGAGAACCTGGTTGAGAATATTAAGAACGGTGTTGAAGCGGTAAAAGAAGGAAAATTGGCGTATAAAGAATATGATCCAAGTAAAGATCCTGTAATGGCCTCTTTAATGAAACAAGAAATAGATAAAGACCTCGCTATTATGCTTGCATGGAAAATTTATCCACTCCATTGGTTTCTGATGGAAGAATATTTGAATCTCGAAATTACTAATGCATCAGTGAAAATGTTCGGTTCTGTGTGGGAGCCGATGCCGAAAAAGGGGAAATAATCGAGTAGTCGGTAAAAAATCCAATATGCATCGCTCTAACATAATCCGAATCACAGGATGGCTATTCAGATTGGTCCCGAATCCTATATGAGCCATTAATAAAATATGAAATTTTGTCAGATTAACGAGTCAATTTTCTATAATAAGAGGAGTACGAACAATAGTTTTCAGGAATTGCCTGGTTTCAAACCAGATACAAAATATGCTAATTGTGTTATCTGATACAAAGTAATCGTTTTCAGAAGCCTTTGAATCCAATAAGATTTCTGGTAGTGAAATATTTTCACTCAACGGCCCGAAAAAATGATTACAATGAAATTGTGCAATAAATTCCTTCTTCGGATAAACAGAGACCCCCTGCTTCAGTAATGACGAATAAACAAAGTTTGTCGTGTTTTTCTTCAATCTGACGACATCACCCCAAGATCTTTTCCACTTAAAGGATATGCCACCCCGCCACCCGTGACCAAAAATCCAGAGATATTTCGCATGTTCATTTTTTAATATTTCCTCGAATTCTTGAGGGTTGAAACAATGGTAAATTTTGAATGGATAATTATGTTTTTTAAAATATGGGATAAGTAAGTCAAGTCCCTGATTATCTCTGAACAATCCAATCGATCGAATCATTATGAATGCATCATGATTTGTTTGATGGATATCCAGTGTTGTCGGATACTGCTGATTTGGGAGAGCACTTACGAGATTATTTGCACGATAGAATATGATTAAATTGAAGCCCAGCAATGCTGCAACCGTTAATCCCAAGATTACGAACGTAAAGAAAAATAAATTAGATTGTGTGTTAATCAGAAAAATAAATGAAATAAATGCTCCTACAAGAGAACCTGCGGTAAGATATACCAAATAGCGATAATCACACTTTCTTAACGCGATTTTCGATAATCCCATTGTATTAGATTGAATCGTATTCGTATTTAATCCCAAAATACACCCCTGCAAAAAGGTTGAAGATGATATTGCGCTTTGTCAAGTGGCACAAATAGTGGATCAGATGAGCACCTGAATACTGACTTCATTTCTTCCCGACCGTCTTTCTCTTCCCACATTTACTTTCAACTCTGGCAATAAATTCCGTATAGTGGCCCGATGTTACTAAAAGTGTTATCTCCTCAATATTTCTTTTACTAAACCTCCGTTTATAAATCTCGAACTGTAACATAGTTGATTTCAACATTGCCATAAACGCCTTATCCAGTTTTTCCGGATTTTTCCTGCATTTTTCTACAAGATTTTTTTCCATCTGGCTTGTCTGCCGTGCAGTCCATTCATCCATCAATCCCTTTTCCTTAATGAAAATCAGCATTTCCTTGACATAAACTGAAAGATTCTCACTCTCGCTATGTAATTCCTTGAAATGCGTTTTAAGGTCATTCCCCTGGTAATCCGGGGAAAAAATTAGGCTGTTCAATCGGAAATAGGTCCGTTCCGGATTACCTGTTTTCTGGTCATTATCACGGACCTTAATTTTTTCAACCAGTCCCTGTTCCTCCATGTCTTTCAATAAACGGTCAAGGTTGGAGGAAGCGATGGAAATTAATTCAGATTCATCAAGCGCCCGTTCAATATCCTGGCGTGAAACATATTCACAGCCGCGAGGGGTTATCGACTGCATTAGGGTGTGATAGATTTTTGCTGCACGCCGTTTGGATTCTACAGATTTTCGGGTCCTTAAAAATGGCCCCCATGTCGGATCAAGCAATAACTGGTCGATTTTAGCCCCCCTCACTATCAGGTATCTGATATTTTATGAGTTTATTTTGAGGGGGGTCTAATTACACTCTACCTGTGTGCAGGATGAAAGTGAACACAGGAGGAATATCGGTATGACAACGATTACAATCGGCCGAAACGGTGTGGAATTTATTCACACCAATGTTATGGTCCCGAGGAATCTGCGGGACCTTGCGAAAGAACGGGGCGTATCGCTCTCGAAGACACTGAAGGAAGCACTGGAACAAAAACTACAGGAGCATGAATGATTAAAACGGTAGAAAATCAGGCCCCCACCGCTAGGAACGATATGAGGCCTGAACACATCCCTGAACAAACAGGAACGGCATCCAATTATGGGATCCCTTCACTCATTGAACTTCCGGCACTCCGGTTTGTCCGGCCCCACTATGCTGTCCGGAAGGAAGTTCTTGAACATATGAACCCGATCGCGAAAATGACCGCGGAGCTCTGCATCGCCCGGGGGACATGGGAGCTGATCGAGTGATGACCGGCAATTCCCTCGATACAGGACGGCCCGTTTTAACCTGGCTGGAGGGTTACTGTGTTTAACGCAGCCGAAGAGCCCTGGCCGGAGGGCGTAAAACTCTGCCCGATAATGTCCCGGCTCAACCGGACAGTTCTTTGTTTTAAATCAAATTGCTATGCTGCCTATCCGGTCCGTGCAATGAGCGAAACTATCTGGTACTGCGCCATTATCGACGGTCCGAATAAGTTCAGGAACCCGTCTTCCAGAATTATCGAAGGGTGAAAAAGATGCAGAACGACATTGGACGAGCCCTAGCGCTGCTCTTTTCACCTGGGAGCATCGTGGAACTCCGGGCCATTCTCGATAACGGGAACATGGCCTCGGGCTACTACGACGACATGGCACAGCTGGCCGCAGACGCGGAGAAAGTAGAAGGGGCCAATGCGCAGGGCATTTACGTGACCCTGAACGAACTCGACCCGGCCCTGCTTGCCCGGTCATCGAACCGGATCAAGATGCGGCTCGGTAAGAAGGACCCGACTACCGGTGATGAGAACATTACAAGGCGCCGGTGGTTCCCGGTTGATATTGATGCGGTCCGGGCGTCGGGTGTGTCATCGAGCGATGCAGAACACACAGCAGCTCTTAACAAGGCCGCACGGATTGCCCGATACCTAAAAGATGAAGGGTGGCCGGAGCCGGTTGCGGGTGACAGCGGGAACGGTGCTCACCTCCTGTATGCCATCGACCTGCCGAATAATGCGGAGAGCACGGACCTTGTAAAACGGGGTCTTGAAGCACTCGCGCTGTTGTTCAACGACAAATCGAGCACGGTTGATACGGCTAACCACAATGCATCGAGGATATGGAAGCTGTACGGGACGGTAAGTAGGAAGGGCGATAACACAAAGGCCCGACCCCACCGTCGTTCGAAGCTTGAATCTGTTCCTGATCGCGTTGTGCCGACATCGAAGGAACAACTCACACAACTGGCCGGAACTGCGAAACCGATCACAGAAACGGGAGGGAAGAAGACATCCACGGCTGGCCAGGGTATCGACCTGGGCCGCTGGCTCCGGGACCATCTGATCGACATTGCCGATGAGAAACCCTTCCAGGGCGGGATACTGTTCACCCTTCAAGAATGTCCTTTCTCGGGAGCTCACAAAGATGGTGCGTTTGCCATCCAGTTCCCGAGCGGGGGAATTTACGCAGGCTGTCATCACAGTTCGTGCGGTGGTGGGGAACAACGCTGGCCGGAATTACGGGAGAAGTTCGAGCCGAGAGGTGACCGCAAGAGGACGGCTTCCGTGGATAAGCCCCCACCACCACCCGGGGCTCCGGGATCTCCCTCCCCCTTACCGGTATCAGATATACCCGGGGGTGGTGATGCACTGGCCGTCCTGGAGCACGGGGACCCCAAGCGGGCGATGCTCCGAACCTTCGCAATCGATCACGAAGGCGATGAAACTGTTGCGGAATGCCTTATCCTATCGCTTGCATCCCGGTCTATCCTGAACACAAACGGCCTCCATGTATCACTCACCGGGGAAAGTGGTAAAGGGAAAAGTCATACGTTCACAACGATGTTGCAGCAGGTCCCGGAACGGTTCCGGGTGTCCGGTGCAATGTCGAACAAAGCCCTGTTCTACATGGAAGGTCTGCAACCCGGCATGGCAATTGTTCTCGATGATACCAGCCTGTCTGAGGACATGGCCGAGATCCTGAAGGGGGTAACGACGAGCTTCCGGAATCCTTTCAAGTACCGGACCGTGAGCAAGGACCGGAAGGGCCAGGTCTGCATTATTCCGGAACGGTGCATCTGGTGGGTTGCGAAGGTCGAGGGGGCCGGAGACGACCAGGTATTCAACCGGATGCTGACATGCTGGATTGATGACAGTCCCGAGCAGGATGACAAGGTGCTTGCCCGCCTGCTGGCAAAGAACACAACCAATCCTGACCCCGGTACACCGGAGCACCAGGATGTCATCATGTGCCGGGCGATGTGGGAGATCTTTGGCCAGCAGCGGATCCATGTGGTGATCCCATTCGCCACCCGTATCCGGTTCCAGGCGCATGACAACCGGCGTAACCCGGACATGCTTCTTGACCTGATTAAGGCCAATGCCCTGGTCCGGTTTATGCAGCGTGAGCGGCAGGAGATCGGCAGTGTGGTTTGTATCACTGCTACGCGGGAGGACTTCGACGAGGCTGCCAGACTGTACGACCGGCTGAACGGAACATCGGGTGGGCAGACGACCAAGCTCACGAAAAAAGAGTCCGACCTGGTTACGACCATCGATCTGTCCGGGTGGGACGAGTTCACGACACCGATGCTCCAGAAGGCCACCGGTCTTTCAAACGGGTCCATTCATCGGCTCATCCACGGGTATTCAGCAAGGGGGTCAACGTACACCGGCCTTCTTGAGAAGTGCCCTGCGATCTCCTTTACAGACCGGACGGTCGTGACCGATGAAGATGATCGCACGGGGCGATCGACACGGCGAAGGACGACCGCCTATACCTTTGACCGGGACCTTTACAAGAGATGGTGTGCAGGGGGCGCAGTCTGGATCGACACTAACCCCGACGACCATGATGATCCATCCTTCAACACTTCAACAGCCTTCAACAATCCTTCAACAAATGTTGAAGGAAAGGAGTCCGAGCCAGAAAGCCCGGATTCTCAATCAGCTGATGATACCACACACATGTGTGTGTGTACTACCCCATCCTTCAACAAATCCAAAAGTATGGAGTGTGTAAAAACTACAGATGGCATTTCACCACTCTCTCTCTGTGAACCTGAAATTGTTGAAGGACAGGATCCGATCTCTAAAATGAAACCCCTGATGGGCGAACCACAAACGAGGAACCCCGGAACATCCCTGCAACATCCGTTGAAGGATAGTGGAGGAAAGCCTGATTTTGTTGAAGTGTTGAAGGATACGATCCGGGCAACCGACTACAAACTCCTCGACCAGGTTGAATACCGGGAGCCGTGTTACGTATGCGGTAAGAAAGGATCTCAATACGTTGAGAAGCTCACTCCGGGGAGAAAGGTCCGTAAAGGTTCTCCAGCCCGGCGGGTCTGTAAGAACTGTTACCTTGCTGCGGTCACCCGGGACCAGGCATCAGCCCCACCGTTACCCGGCGTTATTGCAATCGGCCGAATGGTCAGGATATCGAAAGATATCGGCCGCTGTTCGGTTTGCAATCTTGGGAAAGCGGTGTACCTAGACCGTGAGGCGGGAACGAGCATCTGTCAGCAGTGTTACGACCGGGAGGCCAGGGCGATCAGATCCGCTGAAGGGGGTGCTGGTCCCTGAGCACTTGTACCGTTTCGCTCCGGACCGCCATATTGATCGCAAAAGACCGGAAAAAGGCAATTCCGAGGTGGAAACAGTGGCGTTTACGGAATCCGGAAAAGGATAAGGAGCAAAGGAGGGCCTATTATTGGCGGAATCGGGATAAAATCGCCGTAAATAGCCGGATTCGGTATTGGATGAGAAAGGAGGGCAATGCGGGCGATTTAAACGAACAGGGACGGGGGAAGTCGGTTGGGACGGGGTAATACTACCCTATTTGAGAGGGTTTTCTGGTAATTCGGGCTTATATTGGTTTTTTTATCAGATTTTGGGCTAAATGGGGAAGTCTGTATGACCCCGGAATCAGCTGAATTTGAACGACATCAGGCCAGGCGTATGATGAACCTGGCTATGTCACCTTCTTAATATACAGTGCCTTTACCTTCGGCATTCATAGTCCTGAAAGGAAAACTGGGAATGCGATGATGTCCTGGATCCCAGTACAAAAAGGTATCTACTATTAAACCTACATGGGAAGTTAATGTCTGGGGAAGGTCAGGTCAGGTCAGGTCAGGTCAGGTCATGACCGCCCCGAAAAAAAAGACCCCTGCTAAGAAAATCGTCAGATACATCACGCCGAAACCACTATTCCCCATCATTGGGATCGGTGCCTCTGCCGGAGGGCTCGAAGCATTTGAACTCTTTTTCAAGACAATGCCGGTCGACAGCGGGATGGCATTTGTGCTCGTCCCCCACCTTGACCCTGGGCATGCAAGCATGCTTTCCGAGATCCTCCAGCGGAACACCACGATGCCCGTCCACGAAGTGCTGGACCAGACAATTACCCAGGTAAACCACGTCTATATCATCCCGCCCAACAAGGACCTGGCGATCTTCCATGGTACACTCCACCTGAGCGTCCCCGAACATGCACGGGGACTGCGCCTCCCCATCGACTCCTTCTTCCGGTCGCTCGCCGAGGACCAGGGAGAACGTGCGATCTGCGTAATCCTATCTGGGAGCGGATCTGATGGCACGCTTGGGCTCCGGGCAGTCCATGGTGCCGGCGGGGTCTCGTTCGTGCAGGAACCGGCAACCGCCAAATACGACGGCATGCCCACAAGTGCCGTCCAGAGCGGTCTTGCCACCTACGTGCTGCCGGTCGAAAAGATCACGGAACAGCTGGTCGCCTACGTTAAGACCATCGCAGATACTAATGTGCCCCCATCCCTTCCTGCCCCCACTGCAACCAGTGCCATGACAAGGATCATGATGCTGCTCCGTTCGAGGACCGGCAACGACTTTTCCCAGTACAAGAAGAGCACGATAACGCGCCGTATAGAACGGCGGATGGTAGTACACTCCCTTAATGACATGGACACATACGCCCGGTACCTCCAGGAGAACCCTGCCGAGGTCCAGGTCCTGTTCAAGGAACTGCTCATCAACGTCACCAGTTTCTTCCGGGACAAGGAAGCATTTGAAGCCCTGACAAAAGAGGCCCTGCCCCGGATATTTGAAGGGAAACCTGAAAACTATGTCTTCCGGGCCTGGATACCGGGGTGTGCCTCCGGTGAAGAAGTCTACTCCATCGCCATGCTCTTTTCCGAGTACATGGCCGAGATCAACCAGGATTTCAAGCTCCAGATCTACGCGACTGATATCGATGACGATGCCATTGCAACCGCACGGTCAGGCAAGTACCCGAAAAATATCTCCATCGATGTCTCACCCGATCGGCTGCGGCGGTTCTTTGCAAAAGAGGAGACCGGGTTCCGGATAAAGAAGGAGATCCGGGAGATGGTCGTCTTCGCCATCCAGAACGTGATCACCGATCCCCCGTTTACGAAAATGGACCTGATCAGCTGCCGGAACGTGCTGATCTACCTCGAGGTCGAGCTCCAGAACCGCGTCATCCCGGCGTTCCATTACGCTCTCCGGCCGGGTGGCGTGCTCTTCTTAAGCCCGTCGGAAGGCATCGGGAATTTCACCGATCACTATGCATCGGTCGATAAAAAGTGGAAGATCTACACCTCAAAACCATCTTTGGAATCTTCCCGGAACCTTGTTGCACAGCACTTCGCGTGGACCAGCAATAAGCCCGTAATGGAACCGGGGGAGCTTGCTGGCACGAGGGACAAGACGAACTTTGCCGAGCTCACCAAACGTGCCCTCCTCCAGTCCTATGCACCCCCGTCGGTCATCACCGACGAATCGGGGAACATCATCTACGTCCACGGTGATACCGGGAAATACCTGCAGCCGGCCCAGGGGCAGGCAACGTTAAATGTAATTGATATGGCACGCGAAGGGCTCCAGCTCGACCTCAGGTCTGCCATCATGATCGCCACCCATCAAAAGAAACCGGTTGTCGTAAAAGACCTGCCGGTAACGACAAACGGCGATATTCACAGAGTCGACCTGACGGTCAGGCCGCTTGCCGACCCGGATGCAACCCGGGAGCTGCTGCTCGTCAGTTTCGAGGACACCGGGTACCAGCCGCCGGAGAAACGTATCCTTAAAAAGCGTTCCACCGCAAAGGGGGTGACGAAACGCGTTGAAGAACTGGAGTTGGACCTCGCCTACACGAAAGAGAACCTGCAGGCGACGATCGAGGAGATGCAGGCGGCCAACGAGGAGCTCAAGTCCACGAACGAAGAACTCCAGTCGACAAACGAAGAGCTGCAGTCCACCAACGAGGAACTCGAGACATCGAAGGAGGAGATGCAGTCAGTGAATGAGGAGATCGTGACCGTGAACTCGGAGTTGCAGGCAAAGATCGAGCAGCTCACGGACATGCAGAACGATATGAAGAACCTCCTTGAGAACACCAATCTCGCCACGATATTTTTAGATGTGAACCTTGCGATAAAGAGGTTCACCCGCGAGGCAACAAAGGTGTACCGGCTCGCCCCCTCGGATATGGGACGACCACTCGCCGATATCAGGTCTACCATCCCGGACGAGGAACTGGTCGCCGATGCCAAAGGAGTCCTTGACTCGCTCATCCCGCGGGAGAAAACGGTTCGGACGACCGGCAATGAATGGTACAATGTCCGCATCATGCCGTACCGTACCTATGAGAACGTGATCGATGGTGTTGTGCTGACGTTCTCCGATGTCACTGCACTGAAAGCGGTTGAGGCCGAGGCCCGGGTTACTCGCGACTATGCGCAGAGCATCGTGGACACGGTCAGGGAACCGTTGATCGTCCTGAACGGCAGGTTTGAAGTGATCTCTGTCAGCCGGGCGTTCTATGCTACCTTCGAAGTGACGCCGGAAGAAACAATAGGCCGGGTATTATACGAGCTCGGGAACAACCAGTGGGACATTCCCGGGCTCCACGAGCTATTGGAGGACGTGCTGCCAAAGAACCGATCGTTTGAGAATTTCGAAGTTGAGCACGACTTCCCCGGTATAGGTCAGAAAAAGATGCTCTTAAATGCCCGTGAGATTATTGGTCCGGAGGGTACCCCCCATCTCATTCTTCTGGCGATGGAAGTGATCACGTCGCCCGCCACACCGGGTACCATACGCAAACCTGTAAAAAAGGGTAGGTAGGGGGACAGAAAAATGGCAGGAGGAAAGAAGAAACCGGGCGCCACTGGTATCGAACGTTCTTTGAGGGGTGAGGCAGAGGAGCAGCTCGCACGGTCCCCGGAACGTTCTCCCGGTATGGACGGGCAGACCCCGGAAGAACTCGTCCACGAGCTACGGGTACACCAGGTCGAACTCGAAACGCAGGCAGAAGATCTCAGGAAAGCCCAACTTGCGCTCGTGGAGTCCCGGGACAAGCTCCTTGACCTTTATGAACTGGCCCCATTGGGGTATCTCACGCTCGATGACAAGGCACGGGTAACTGAGGCAAATCTTACCAGTGCGACGCTCCTCGGAGTCCCCCGGAAGGACCTGGTCCACCACGGGCTCGGGCGGTTCGTTACTCCCGGATATCAGGAAATATGGGACCAGTATTTCATAAAAGTTCTGAAGCATATAAAAAAACAGTCCTGCATTCTCACACTCTTACGGGGGGACGGCTTAATGTTCCCTGCCCGCCTCGAAGGGCTCCGGGCCAGCGGTATCGGCGGGGTAACCACGGTCCGTATCGCGATCAGTGACATCACTGATATCTGGCAGATTGAGGCGATGCAGGAGAGCGAGGAGAAGTACCGCCGCCTGTTTGAAACGGCACAGGACGGTATCATAATCCTTGATGAAAAAACGGGAAAAATTATCGATGCCAACACATTCATCCTTGAAATGCTCGGATATCCGCTGGAGTATTTTATCGGCAAACAACTCTGGGAACTCGGCTTCATCAAGGACAAATCCATTGCCAGCCATGCATTTACCGAACTGAAAAAAAACGGCTATATCCGGTATGAAGACATGCCACTGGAGACAAAAGACGGGCGGAGTATTGACGTCGAATTCATCAGCAATGTCTACCGTGTTGGCGATAAGAAGATTATCCAGTGCAATATCAGGGATATCACGGCACGGAAACGTAACGAAGACGCACTTGCCCTCGCCGGCAGGAAATTAAACCTCCTCTCCGGTATCACCCGGCATGACATCAATAACCAGCTCATGTCAGTCAATGGGTTTCTTGAGTTACTACACGAGAGAGTCCCTGATCCAGCACTTGAGGACTATTTCACCCGGATCACGAAGGCAAGTTCACGGATCTCCGCCATGATCCGGTTCACCAGGGAATACGAAGAGATTGGAATTTCGGTTCCTGCATGGCAGAATTGCCGCACACTCGTTGACACTGCGGCAAAGGACGCCCCGCTCGGAAAGGTCATGGTAAACAATGACCTGCCTGCCGGAATTGTAGTTTTCGCCGACCCGCTGGTTGCCAAGGTCTTTTACAACCTGATGGATAACGCGGTACGATACGGCGGGAAGATCACGACCATTCGGTTTTCTGTTCGGGAATCCGGTGATGAACATCTGATCGTATGCGAAGACGATGGTGAGGGTGTGGTGGCTGAAGAGAAGGAGAAGATCTTCGTACGCGGGTTCGGTAAAAACACCGGACTTGGTTTAGCCCTGTCACGAGAGATCCTTGACATTACCGGCATCAGCATCCGCGAAAACGGGGAGCCTGGCAAAGGTGCACAGTTTGAGATAACAATGCCAAGGGGGACATGGCGTATGGAAAGAGCGAATATGAGGGGGAGCTGAAATGGCAAACACACTCCGGGTCCTCTATGTTGATGATGAAACCGACCTTCTGGACATCGGCAGGATTTTCCTTGAACAATCCGGGGATTTCACCGTTACGACAGCGATAAGTGCACCCGATGCGATCCGGTTGCTCGAACAGGAACAATTCGATGCCATCATATCAGATTACCAGATGCCAGGTATGGATGGCATCAAGTTCCTCATCGAGGTCCGTACGATATTCGGACAGATACCATTTATCCTGTTCACCGGCAAAGGCAGGGAAGAAGTGGTAATACAGGCAATCAACAACGGTGCGGACTTTTACATCCAGAAAGGCGGAGATCCGACCGCACAGTTTGCCGAGCTGTCACACAAAGTAAGAATGGCGACAGCCCGGAAAATGGCGGATGATTCGCTACAGGAAGAACAACAATTTTCAAAATTAATGTTAGATAGTCTTCCTGGAATCTTCTATCTCTATACATATCCCGAACATCAATTAACACGATGGAACAAGCAGCACGAGACACTGTTGGGCTACACGGCTGATGAGATGAAAGGCAGGTTGGCTTCGGACTGGCATCCGCCTGAATTAAAAAATGCAGTTTTGAAGGCTACCAAAGAGGTGATGGAACGTGGTCATAGTTCTGTTGAAAGTAATCTAATCGCAAAAGATGGGCATACAATACCTTTCTTCCTTACGGGGGTCAGATTTGAGGCACATGGGCGGCTCTATTATATGGGGATCGGGATTGACATCACCGAACGTAAACTGGCAGAAGAAGCGGCCCGGGCATCCCATGACCAGCTTACAAAATCTGAAGCCGACCTCAGGATCCACCAGGTCGAGCTTGAGATGCAGGGAGAAGAACTCAGGAAATCGAAGATCGCGCTCGAAGAATCACGGGACAAGTTTATTGACCTTTATGACTTTGCCCCGGTCGGCTATCTCACGCTCAACGACGCTGCACTGATCACTGATGTGAACCTTACCGGCGCAAAGCTCCTCGGTGTTGAGCGGAAAAAACTGCTTATGGCACGGTTCAGGAAATTTGTCGTTCAACCTGATCTTGACATCTGGGACCGGTATTTTTTGCATGTAATGGACCTCGGGGAAAAACAGACCTGCATGCTTACGCTCAGACGGAGGGATGGGTCCATGTTCCCCGCACGACTGGAAAGTATCCGGTCTGGCGACAGGGATGTGGCGACCACAGTCCGGGTGGCAATCACCGATATCAGTGATATGAGGGAGGTAGAGGAGATACTGCGGGAGAGTGAGGAGAAGCTCAGGGCAACTATCGGACAATCGATGGACGGCATACTGATCACGGACGGGGATTTTAACATCATCGAATGGAACGCCACCCAGACCACCATTTACGGTTACACAAGGGAAGAGATGCTCGGCAAACCTCTGTGGGAATTCCAGTTTGCTACTATGCCCAAAGAACAAAAATCGTCCGGGTTACTCGAAAAGATGAAACGGCGCATGCTCGATCACCGCTCTTCACCGGATTCCGTCTGGATGAATTCGCTCCACGATTATACTGTGCCGTGCGGGGACGGCCCGTGTAAAACAGTCCAGATATCCACCTTCCCGATTGTTTTCCGGGACAGTGTTTTATTCGGTTCCATCAGCCGGGATATCTCCGAGACGAAGCGGGCGGAAGAGAAACTTCTCGTAAACGAGCAAAAGTTCCGCGACATTTTTGAAAATTCTGTAGTTGGTTTATTCCAGACTGCACCCGGCGGCCGGATGATCAACGTAAACGAGGCTTTTGCCCACATGTACGGTTTTTCAGATGCCGCAGAAATGTTAGCTGCCGATTTGGATGTTGGCAGTCCCCCCTATGCCAATCCGGAAGACCGACAGAAAGTGCTCCATATTCTTGCAGAAAAAGGGAAAGTAGAGAGTTATGAAGCTCCGCATCTTAAACGGGATGGAACACATTTCTGGGTCTCGATAACTGCTCGGACTATCCGAAATACTGAAGGCAACGTACTCTTGTACGAAGGCACAATCATCGATATCACCGAACGCAAACAGTCTGAAGAGACGATACGGCATGCCCTCGCCGAAAAGGAAGTCCTCCTGCGGGAGGTCCACCACCGGGTAAAGAACAATCTTGCAGCGATTATCTCGCTCATAGGCCTCCAAATCGCCGCGCTCCCCGATCCGGTGGTTCTCTCCCAGTTAAGGGACCTGGAGACCCGGATCCGGTGTATGGGACTGGTCCATGAATCACTCTGCCGGTCAAAAGATCTCGCTCGGATTAATGTCGCCAGCTATACGGAAAACCTGACCCGGCTCCTGTTCCAGGTGTATGGAACGGGCGCCAATGTCCGGTGCAGGATTGAAATGGGAGATGTCACGATGCCCATTGAAACTGCCACACCCTGCGGGCTGGTCATGAACGAGATCGTCACTAACTCGTTGAAATATGCGTTTCCAACAACGTTCTCCTGCGGAGAAATCCACGGTGAACCCTGTATCATTGTACTCACCCTGCAACGCGAGGGCAGCGATTATCTCCTATGTGTTTCTGATAACGGTATCGGGATCCAGGGAGGGACTGATGCCACCGTACACCACTCGCTCGGTATGTTCCTTATCCGGTTAATTGTGGAGCACCAGCTGAGGGGGAGTCTTGATATCAGCACCACCTCCGGGACCGCGTATACCATCCGGTTCCCGGAATCGGCAGCAACGGGGCAAAATACCGATGAATGAGCACACCATCCTCGTAATTGAAGACGACGCCCTCATTGCAGCTAACCTGGTCCATACTCTCTCCTCGCTCGGCTACACTGTCCAAAAACCGGTCGCCACCGGAGAGGATGCGGTCCGTTCGGTAACAACTCAACAACCTGATCTGGTGCTCACGGACATCGAGCTGATCGGCTCGATGAACGGGATAGAAGCCGCGGAGAAGATCCGGGCAATCGCCGATATTCCCATTGTGTACCTCACCGCCTATACTGATGACCTGCGGCTTAAGCAGGCACAGCTCACGGAACCATACGGCTATATTGTAAAACCTGCTCATAGCCGCGAACTCAATGCCACGATCGAGATGGCGCTGTACAAGCATGGGCTCGACCGGAAACTGAAAGAGAGCGAGGAAAAATACCGGGTTGTGGCTGATTTCACGTATGACTGGGAATTCTGGCTCGCTCCCGACGGGAAATTTATCTATGTCTCACCATCCTGTGAGCGTATCACGGGTTACCGGCCTGAAGAGTTTATGGTCGACCCTGACCTTATGGTGACAATTGTCCATGACAATGACCGGGACCGTGTTATTGATAACCTATCACATAAAGAGGACGGTTTTGGAGAAAAGGGCGCTCTTGAATTCCGTATTATTGCCAGAGGTGGAGAAGAACGGTGGATCAGCCACGAATGCCAGCCTCTATATGGTCCCAACGGGGAGTACCTGGGGATCCGTGGCAGCAATCGCGACATCACCGAGCGCAAGAAGGCAGAGGAAGCGCTGCGGGTGTCGAACGCATTTCTCGACTCGGTCATCGAAAACATCCCCGTTCTCGTGTTTCTCAAGGATGCCAGGGAGCTCCGGTTTGTCCGGATCAACCGGGCGGTGGAAGAATTGACAGGCTATTTCTGTTCTGATTTGATGGGGAAAAACGATTATGATTTTGTCCCGAAGGAACAGGCGGATTTTTTTGTGGGCAAAGATCGGCAGGTTCTCAAAAGGAAAGAGATTGTTGATATTCCGGAAGAGCCCCTGCAGACTAGGGATAAAGGTATGCGTACCCTGCAGACCTGGAAGGTTCCGCTCCTGGACGATAAGGGTGAGCCTGAGTACCTGTTGGGTATTTCCGTGGACATCACCGAGCGCAAGCGGGCTGAGGAGGCACTCCGCCAGGCAAATAAAAAGCTCACCCTCCTCTCCGGCATCACCCGGCATGACATCAACAACCAACTGACGGTGCTGCGGGGATATCTTACCATTCTCGAAAAGAAGCAGTCCGATCCTACACTCAATGACTATTTCCTGAAGATTTCGACCGCTGCAGGGCGGATTTCTGCCATGATCCAGTTCACCAGAGAATACGAGTGCATCGGTATCAAGGCTCCCGCATGGCAGGATTGCCGCACACTCGTTGACACTGCGGCTAAGGATTCACCGCTCGGACAAGTCACGGTGAAGAACGATTTCCCTGCCGGAACCGAAGTGTTCGCCGATCCGCTGGTTGTCAAGGTCTTTTACAACCTGATGGATAACGCGGTGCGGTACGGCGGGAAGATCACGACCATCCGGTTCTCTGTTGAGGAACCCGGTGATGTTCATCTCATCGTATGTGAGGATGATGGCAACGGGGTCCCTGCTGAGGAGAAGGAAAAAATATTCGAACGGGGGTTCGGTAAGAACACCGGGCTTGGTTTAGCCTTATCCCAGGAGATCCTGTCCATTACCGGCATTACAATCCGGGAGACCGGTGAGCCTGGCAAAGGAGCACGGTTCGAGATGACAGTGCCGAAAGGTGCGTGGCGTTAGGGAGAAGCGGACTGTAAGGGGGGACTGAAAATGGCAGCAGGAAAAAAGGCAGCAACGGATCAGACAAAAGCGGGAAGCACCAGGACAATTCGTGATAGTGTTGAAAAGAAACGCAGGGGGGCACCAGGGAGCCTTCCCGACTTTGCGGGACAGACCCCCGAAGAACTCATCCACGAACTACGGGTACATCAGGTAGAGCTCGAAACGCAGGCGAAAGAGCTCCGAAGGGCACAACTTGATCTGGAGGAGTCCCGGGACAAGTACCTTGACCTGTATGACTTTGCCCCGGTCGGCTATCTCACCCTCAATGACACCGCACTGATCACCGATGTGAACCTTACCGGCGCAAAACTCCTCGGTGTTGAGCGGAAAAAACTGCTGATGGCACGGTTCAGGAAATTCATCGCCCCTGAAGATTATGATCAGTGGTTCCGGTATTTCATTAAAACCCGGCAACGCGTGAAAAAGCAGTCCTGCACCCTCACCCTCCGGCGGGGTGAGGGATCTGTATTCCCAGCCCGTCTGGACGGGGTCCGGATTACCGATAGCGACGGGGCTGTATCTGTTCATATTACGATCAGCGATATCACGGATATCAGGCTGACAGAGGCTGCGCTACGGGAAAGCGAAGACCGTTTCCGCAATGTGATCGATGCTGCGGATGCATATGTCTTCGAGATCGATGCGCACGGCGTTATCACGTTCATCAGCGACCGGGTTAAAGATATCCTTGGGTATAAACCGCAGGAACTGATAGGAAAAACACCATTTGATACCATGACCTCACCGGAAGAGGTCGCCCGTGTGAGTCACATATTCGGGGAATATCTCAAGAGCAAACGTCCCATCCGTCGCATGGAACACAACTGCCGCTCGAAAGACGGTCGGGAACTGATGCTGACGGTCACTGCGCTACCAATGTTTGATGCCGCAGGTGAGATAACAGGCTACCAGGGCACGGTTGAAGATGTCACCGAACGCAAACTGGCTGAAGATGCAATGAAAGAGAGCCAGGAACGGTATGTATCACTGTTTGACCGCTCAATGGACTGTTTGTACCTCCACGATTTCGAAGGTAACTTCATCGATGCAAACCCCGTGGCCCTCGAACTGCTCGGTTATTCGAAAGATGATATTCCAACCCTCAACTTTACCTCGCTGATCAGTGATGAATACCTCGGGCGGGCACTTGACACAATCAGGATGATCATCGAAACCGGTACCCAGAGGGAATTAGTACAGTACCGGTTGCGGTGTAAATCAGGAGAATATGTGGATATTGAAACGAAAGGTTCTCTCGTCCTTCAGAAGGGAAAACCCTATGCCGTCCTTGGGATTGCCCGTGACATCACGGAACGGAAACGTATCGAGGAAGCGCTGCGTGAGAGCGAGGAGCGGTTCCGCCTGCTGCTCCAGCATGTCCCATCGGTCGCGGTACAGGGCTACAGCATGGATGGCACGACGCAATACTGGAACGAAGCTTCCGAGAAGTTCTATTGGTACACTTCCGGCGAGGCCATCGGTAAGAACCTGGTCAACCTCATTATCCCGCCGGAAATGCGGGAAGATGTCAGGCAGGCATGCCTGGTGATGGCGGAGACCGGGCAGCCAATCCCTGCGTCAGAACTGTCCCTCATGAGAAAAGACGGGTCCCGGGTAGCGGTCTTTTCGAGTCACGCCATCATCAAAAATTCACGGGGTGAAATGGAGCTATTTTGCATCGATATTGATCTTTCCGGTCGTAAACTCGCCGAAGATACCCTGATCCGGGTAAACCAAAAACTAAACGTGATTTCACAACTGACAAGGAGAGACCTGACAAACCAGTTCTTTGTCCTGAATGGTTATCTCGAACTGCTAAAACATCAACTAGCCGGGCAGGACCACATCATCGATACCCTGGAAAAAGGTGTTCAGTCGATCCAGTCAATCCACAAGACGATTGAATATTCGAAAGATTACCAGGACATGGGTGCAAAACCCCCGAAATGGCAAAATGTAAAAGTAACAATGTTACTCGGGCTCTCACATACATCCCCTGGGGAGATCCGGAACAGCATCGAAACCGGAGACCTTGAGGTCTTTGCGGATCCGCTCCTGGAAAAAGTATGCCAGCGACTCTTTGAGAATTCGGTGAAACATGGTGAGCATGTTACCTTGATCCGGGTCAGGCACATGGTTTCCCCTGAAGGGGCCACGATATTCTTTGAAGATGACGGGATCGGCATCCCGCAGGAGAAAAAGGAGCAGGTCTTTTTACGCAGCGAGGGCACTAGTGCATCGAGGGGGAGCCTCATATTTGTCAGGGAAATTCTTGATATCACCGGCATCACCATCCGGGAGACAGGAGAACCTGGCAAAGGAGCACGGTTTGAGATGACGGTACCGAACGGGGCGTGGCGGATCACAGGAAACGGATGACTCTCTCGTGAAGAGATCTGCCTTCAGAGGTTTCGTGATTATAAATAAACTCCTGAAATAGGAGATCTACGAGATATTCGAATTTGGGATGTTCTGTATAAAGAGATAGAAGAGCTTTCTGATTACATCTCATAGAGATATCACAGCCAGCAGAGGGATGGAGTCATAATCCGGGAAAAAACATTTCACCGCAATCCATAACACCTATTGACCTCTCTATTCCTTATATTCATGAACACGTGTACCGTCCGCAAGCAGGGGCTCAGCTACATAATAGTGCTCATCCTCTGCCAGCTGCTTGATTATGCTACTTCCACCACACTTTCCTTCATCGATCTCGCTCATCCAAAGGAGATCGGGCAGGTCATTCATTTCGAAGATCTTATCTCTTTTCTTATAGTGATTGCGTTAGTCGCATGTGTTCTCATCTACCTGTTTACCTCGCAATCTGATGTTTACCGTGCGATTCTTATCACGGCAGCGCTTTCGACGTTCGGACTTGTTTTGAATATCGGAGGTCTCCTCGTAAGTCTAGTCAACCGGCAGGTGGATTCGCGATTCCTGTTGATTGATGCTGCAATTGTGTATACCTCGACAGTCCTCATCTTTTCTGTCTGGTATTGGATACTTGATTGCGAAAGCCAGGAAGCACAGTACAACGGGGAGGTCGTAACCCCGGTCCTAATCTTTCCGCAGAACGCGACAAAAATATCGGGATATGAACACTGGAAACCCGATTTTATCGATTATCTCTTTTTATCCTTCCACACATCAAGTACCGTTGGTCCGACTGATACGCTTGTACTCTCGAAGCGTGCGAAGATCGCAATGATCTGCCAAGTTACGATCTCACTTATCGTGCTTATCGTTCTCGCTGCACGGGCAATCGGAATTCTCAGATAATATTTTAGAATTGAACTAGAAAATAAGGAGTAGAATCTATACTATTGCTCTGGACGCCCTGGCCGGGATTTGAACCCTTCAGAATTTGAATAATACTCTCTAAAATACCACAGTCAGCTGTGTATTATTTAAAAAAAATAATTTTTCTTAGGGTGACACTCGCCTCCTTTATTTTCTAATTCCCCTCCCTACCCTCTTTACGTCCCAAAAGGGGCAGGAGAGAAAAGAAATGTCAGATTTCATTCAGAAGGCAAATGTCAAGCGGTCGGTCCGTACTCTTACGACCAAGATCGCTGATGTAGCGACCCTGAACACCCTTGTACAGGGTGTCATCGATACCAACGCATTCCAGTGCGTGGACCACGTTGTAGCCGGTGAGACTCATCCCGGTACCGTCCGCGGTTCACAGTCATTCGGCATCCGTGTGGTCTATGAAAACCCGACAACCCTGAAGAACATGGGTACTGCCACTGCAAAGGCATCAACCGTCGCAGGCTACACCGCAGCAGCAGCTGCACTTGTCGGAAACACGGCACTCGCAACCGCAATCGGTGGGGACCCCATTCAGGACACTGAAGGCGAAGGGTATTCCATTTCGCTGACGTGCCACGACGCGAACGGCGAGGACTATACCGTCACATTCGCCAGGAAGGCCATCACCATTTCCTCGTACGAGGACAATGCGATTGTCGCCCGCGTGAACACCTGGGCCAACACAAAGCCCGCACTTGCATAGGCAGGTGTGAAAATGGCAGGGGTAGAGGACCAGTCTTCTCTACCTTTGGACTAACCAGACCCCTGCCTTTTCTTCGAGGTGGCCGGGATGGATGTAGAACTTCTCGTTATTGTTCTTGGTGTAGTGCTCCCGCTGTACCCCTCGCTTTTTGTGATCTACGAAAGGATCGGAAAATACGAGGTAATTTGTGCAGAGTTCGAGGCCCTTCGCGAAGAACACCAGAAATCAAAAG
>Ga0194039_1000261_pt1 | contig 33757 bp, 32 predicted proteins | sample JunL228m_MetaG_FD_148679 | JGI IMG/M metagenome (GOLD analysis project Ga0194039, IMG submission 148679) | Anoxic zone freshwater microbial communities from boreal shield lake in IISD Experimental Lakes Area, Ontario, Canada - Jun2016-L227-8m | ecosystem: Environmental > Aquatic > Freshwater >...
GTTCAGAGTTGTTCCGGGGCTTCGAGCAATTCGGCCACGCGTTTGAGAAGGCGTCCGGCGGCGCCGCCGTCGAGCACCCGGTGATCGAAGCTCAGCGTAAATTGGGCTTCAACGACCGGGACGAATTCTTTGAGGGCCGGGTTCCAGGAGGGCACGGTTTGTCCGACGCCCATCCCGATGAGGAGGGTTTGCTCCGGCAGGGGGATCGGGGTGGCGATCGTGAGGCCGAACGTTCCGTAGTTGGTGACCGTGGCAATCGAGCCGCCGGTATCTCCGGGCGGAAGCCGGCGCTGGCGGGCGAGTTCGACCAGCCGGTTGTAGCGGGGCACCAGGTCATCGAGCCGGTATTGGTCGGCGTTCCGGATCACGGGCACCATGACCCCGTCCTCGGCCTCCACGGCAAAAGCGATATCCACCGAGGGCGGGTGGACGACGCGCTCGCCGATCAGGCGTCCGGCGGGTGCGCTGTTCTCGCCGAGAGCGATTGCGAGGGCGCGAAGCGTGTAAAGTGCCGGGCCGGGCTTGGCGGGATGCTTTTTCCGGTGGGCGAGAAGGTTGTCGAGTTGGATCGGACGCACCACCGTGGCGAGCGGGCGGGACCAGCTGCGGGTCATTGCGTCGGCGACCGCCTTTCTCATGGGCGATGCCGGGGTCGTCTTGTTGCGCTCGATCCCGGCCATGAACCGCTCGAGGTCTTCGATCGTGACGCGTCCGCCGGCCCCGCTGGCGGGGATGCCCGACAGGTCCGCCGCGCGCAGCCCGAGATCAGCCATGCGGGCCTTCATGCGGGGCGAAAGGTAGCTGGCACCGCCGGCATGGGCCGGGACAGGAAGTCCGCCTTGGATGGTCGGCTCGACCGCTGCCGGGGCGGGAGGCTTTTCGACGCGCTTCTTCTCCGGGCGTCCGGCCTTCGGCGGCTCGTCTTCATCGAGCCCGAGGCGCTTGGCATCCTCCGAGCTCACTTCGATCGAGCCAAGCACCGCTCCGACGGGGTAGCTGGTCCCGGCTTCCGCGAGGATCTGGCTGAGAGTTCCCGAGCAGGGTGCGGTCACTCCCATCACCGCCTTGTTTGTCTCGACTTCAATGATGTCGCTGTCGGCCTGCACGGAATCGCCTTCCTGAAAAAGGATGCGGACAATGGTGGCCTCGGCGATGGACTCGCCAAGCTGGGGCATGAGGATGGGAACGATGGCCATGAGAGTTTAAATATTTAGCAACCGACGGGCGGATTCGGCAATAGCGTTGGCGGTCGGCCGGTGGACCGACCAGAGATTCGGATGGTAGGGCACCGGTGTGTCCTTGGCGTTGAGGCGCATCGGCGCGACGTCGAGCAGCCCGAACCCCTCGCCGGTCACGCGGGCGATCACCTCGGCGGCCACCCCGCCCCATGGCCATTCCTCGCTCACGCAGAGAAGCCTGCCCGTGCGGGCGACCGAAGCCAAAATGGTATCGGTGTCGAGCGGCTTCACCGTGCGAAGATCCACAATCTCGACCTCGTAGCCGTCGTTCGCCAGCTCGACCGCGGCCGCGAGCGCCTCGTGCAGCATCGCCCCGTGGGTCACGATCGTGGCATCCCGCCCGGCCCGCGCCAGACGCGCCTTGCCCACCGGCAAAACCGACTCCGGAAGACCGTCCGCCTTCAGATGGTAATAGAGAAACTTATGCTCGCAAAAGATGACCGGGTCATCGAGCGCGACGGCCTCGAGGAGCATGCCGTATGCGTCCTCGACGGTGGCGGGAGTCATGACGACGAGGCCTGGATAGTGCGCGTAGAGCGCCTCCATGCTCTGGCTGTGGAACGGCCCGCCGCCCGAGGTGCCGCCGGATGGGAGGCGGACGACGATCGGGCAGGGGATCCCGGTCCGGTAGTAAAGAGTGGCCGCGTGGTTGACAATCTGGTTGAATCCGCAGGTGGAGAAGTCGGCGAACTGCATCTCGACGATCGGCCGCATCCCCTCGATCGCCGCGCCCACAGCCATTCCGATGATCGCATCCTCGCTCAGAGGGGCGTCAAAAACCCGGCCGGGAAATTCTTTGGCGAGGTTCTTGGTGGCCTTGAATGCCCCGCCGAAATTTCCGATATCCTGTCCGTAGAGAAAGACCCGCGGATCCTCGGAGAGGGCTTTTTCCTGCGCCAGTCGGATGGCTTCCAGATAGGTGATCATACGCCGGCGTAGTGTTCGGAAAATTCGGAATTTGAGAACGCGGCCCAGTCGTCCTCCTCCGGGTCGGGTGCGGGTTCGCGGCGGACCTTGTCCACGGTCGCATTCACTTCTTCTTCGGCCTGCTGGCGCCACTTCGCGCACTCGTCTGCGGGAGCCCATTTTTCTGCGACGATCCGGGCCTCCGCGAGAAGCAGGCAGTCGCGTCCGAGGGGAGAGGCTTTCAGCGCGGGATCCACATAGCTGCCGTCATCATGCTCCCCGTGGCCGACGAGGCGGAGCAGGTCACCGACGACGAGCTGGGGGCCGCCGCCTTCGCGCGCCGCGCGAACCGCTTTGCGCAGCGTCTTGAGGCATTGCTCGAGATCCGTTCCATCCACCTTGTGGCCGGCCACGCCGTAGCCGGCCGCCTTGTCCACGAGGTCCGCGCAGGCGAACTCGCGGGTGTTCGGCGTCGAGTAGGCATACCGGTTGTTCGCGATGACGAGAATGAGGGGAAGCTTCTCGACGGCCGCCGCATTCAGGCCCTCGTGAAACGCCCCGGTCGAGGTGCCGCCGTCGCCGAGGCAGGTCGCTCCGACCATCCCGCTCTCGCCCCGCATCCGGCGCGCCAGCAAGGCGCCGGCGACTGCGGGGATCATCGCGCCGAGGTGGCTGATCATCGCATAGTAGCCTTCGCGCGGGCGGCCCCGGTGGATGTTTCCGTCGCGCCCGCGCATCGGCCCAAGCTGCGAGCCGAGATACGTGCGGAGCGTGTCGAGCACGGTGTCGCCAAACGCCATCCTCCCGGCCTGGTCGCGGATCAGCGGCGCGTAGATATCTCCCTTGCGCAGGGGAATCCCGACCGAGACGCTCAGCGCCTCCTGCCCGCGCCCTAAAAAAACCCCGCCCTTGATCGCCCCGGCCCGATACAGGCTCGCCAGCTTCTCCTCGAGCACCCGCGCCAGCAACATCACGCGGTAGGCCTTGATGAAATCGCCGCCGGTGACGGGCGGATCCTCTTTTTTTCTCGGCATTAGAAAAAGTAATACATACGGGCGCCAGTACCTGCAACATATTCAGCACACATATTCTGCACACCTCGCGGAGACCACCGCGCCGCGGAACAAAGAAGACGCTCCGGAAAGCCGCGGGCCTCCCGATCAATCGTGAAGGATTTCGTTGGCGAGTTCGTTCCGGTCATCCGGATTTTCATCATCCGGATTTTCACTTGGCGAAACAGGCCCCGGGAATGTAGTGTCCCCTCTTCCTCAGGGTGGGGGACTCAGGAGACAACACAAGAAACCATGCTATTCCAACCGCATCAGAAAATTCTATTTCAAGGCGACAGCATCACGGATTCCGGGCGCAACCGTGATGATGCCAACTCGCTGGGGGGAGGCTATGCAATGATGGCGTCTTCCTTGATACAGGCTCGTTATCCGGAGCTCGGACTCCAATTTCTCAACAGAGGGAACTCCGGCAATCGGGCTGTTGACCTCGCCGGGCGATGGCAGGCGGACTGTCTGGATCTCAAGCCGGATTGGGTGTCCATTCTGATTGGCGTCAACGACTGCTGGCGCAGGTTCGATTCCAACGATCCGACCCGCGCGGAAGTTTTTTCCAAGCATTGCCGGGACATCCTCGATCGCACACGGAGCCGTGGAATCGGGGTGATCCTCTGCGAGCCGTTCGTTCTGCCATGCCCGCCGGACCGCGAGGCCTGGAGAGAGGATCTGGATCCAAAAATCCATGCCTTGCGCAAACTCGCCTGTGAGTTTGGAGCGACGCTGGTTCCCTTCGATGGGATTTTTGCGTCACACAGCGTCCTGCAGCCGCCCGCTTTTTGGGCAGCTGATGGCGTTCATCCCACCCTTCCCGGGCATGCCCTGATGGCCGCCGAGTGGATCAAGGTCGTCACGGCGCGCTGAAAATCTCCTGGCGTCTTCTCAGGAACCCGCGCCGCCTGATTGCCAGGAGAATGGGAATAGGGAGGACCCGGGAGTCAGAGAGGGTTCACTCAACTTGTCGCACGCGCGTGTCGGGCGTGTTGGCAAGGGGCGGGGTGAGCCTCAGAGGAGCGTCCGACACGGACCGCGCATGCCTTTTTGATGTGGCCATGCGATTATTTAAAATGCTCTAATCGTACCGGCAGTGCTTTTGCGTGCAGAGCATCAGCCAGCGCATCCGCCCGACGCCGGTGCCGGCGGCCAGGGAACCAGCCGTGGTGAGGGTTAGTCCACCTCCGGAACCCGCTTTCTCGAAATCCGAAATGACGCGTTGGCGGATTTCCTCTGGTCCGGCGTTGCGGAGCATGAAAGGCGGCATGTGGCCCTGGATCATGGCGCCGGGCATTTTCAGGCGGATATTGCGCACATCAATTTCGGGGCCGTAGTTCACCTCGCGGATTCCCAGCGCATTTTGGTAATCGAGCAGGTGTTCCATATTGCTGTCGGAATGCTGGTAGCGCCGGGCGTCCCCCGGGGCAAAAGCATTGAGAACCGCTTCCAAAACCGGATAGCAATATTCTTTGTACCATTCCCTGTTGAACAGCGCGCAATTGTCATCTGTGATCCACCAGCCGGGGTGGGTATTGCCGCTGAACTCTCGCAGGACCCGGTTGAACTCGATCATCTTGGCGGAGAGGAGTTCGCTGAACCGCTTCATCAATTCCGGATGATCTTCCATCCAGAAAAAGACATCTTCGGCGGTGAGGACAGAGGTGAGGATCGTCGCCGGGCCCCGGCCGCCGGTGCCCAGCGCGGGCAGCGGCTTGCCGGCGGCTTTGCGTTCATACCATTCCTTGAGAAAGGGCTCGGGCAGAGCCCAGTCTTTCATCGCGGTCGTTTCCACCCGATCCAGAATGCGTGCGAATTCCTCCGGGGAGTTCGTGGCCGGCTGCAACCAGGGAGTTCCCCGTTCTTCATAAAGATACTCCGAACCAAAAAGATTCTCGATGCGTTTCGGCGCGTGTTCCCAGGTGTCCTCCTCAAAAAACGTTTTGCCGACATGCTTCCGGGTGATCTCGTTGGCCTCCTTGTGGAGTGCGTCGCGGTGGTTCTTTTCCCGGTAATAACGGATGGTGGAACCGACATCGAGAAACTCGAACAGCCAGTGGTCATCCGGAGAAAAAAACAACCCACAGCGGGGCTTGTCGGCGGAAAATTTTCCGCACCGCTCGTTTTCCTGCCAAAACGCTTCGGGATCGAGTTCCCGCGAGATCTCAATAAATGTTTGTTCTTTCATCTGAAAAAAATCCCGAACGGTATGAGCAGGTTCTCAATAAATGCCAGCAAGTATCGGCGGCAGTATTGGCGGCAGTATTGGCGGCAGCCTTGACAAGGCAACCGCTCTCCCCTGCGCCAAATCCTGATGTTGCAAGTTGCTGCTTTTGTCTCAGAGGAGATCCTGCTGGGCGGTTTTTTGCGGCGGGGGGAGGCCGAGTTTTCTGTAGGCCTTCGGGAGGGCGACGCGGCCTTGGGGGGTGCGCTTGAGGAAGCCCTGCATGATGAGGAAAGGTTCGTGGACCTCCTCGATCGTCCCGGGCTCCTCCCCGATGGCGACGGCGAGGCTGTTGACGCCGACCGGGCCGCCGTCGAAGAGCCCGATGAGGGATTCGAGGATGCGCTTGTCCATTTCGTCGAACCCCTCCTCGTCAATCTCGAGCATGGTGAGCGCGAGGTCGGCGGTCTCTGCGGTCATGCGGCCGTCGGCGCGGACCTGGGCGAAGTCGCGCACCCAGCGCAGGAGGTTGTTGGCGATGCGGGGGGTGCCGCGCGAGCGGCGGGCGATCTCCATCGCGGCGCCCGCCTCCATTTCGGATCCGATGAGCCCCGCGCTGCGGCTCACGATCGTGGCGAGCTGTTCGGCCGGGTAGTAGTCGAGGCGGCAGCTCATGCCGAAGCGCGAGCGGAGCGGCTCGCTGATCATTCCCGCGCGGGTGGTGGCGCCGATGAGCGTGAAGCGGGCGAGGTTGAGGCGGACGCTGCGCGCGCTCGGGCCCTGGTCGATGAGGATGTCGAGCTTGAAGTCCTCCATCGCGGGATAAAGGTATTCCTCGATCGACGGCTGGAGGCGGTGGATCTCGTCGATGAAAAGGATGCCTCCGCGCTCGATGTTGGTGAGGAGGCCGGCGAGGTCGCCCGCCTTTTCGACCATCGGTCCGCTGGTCGTGCGGACCTCGGATCCCATCGCGTTGCCGATGATGTAGGCGAGCGTCGTCTTGCCGAGGCCTGGCGGGCCGCTGAGGAGGATGTGCTGGAGCGTGTCCCCGCGCTGCCGCGCCGCCTCGACCATCAGGCGCAGCCGGGCGACCGTTTTCTCCTGCCCGGAAAATTCTTCGAAGAGCGGCGGCCGCAGGGAGACCTCGAACGCCGCGTCGATCGCCTCCGGGCCGGGGGATGTGGGATCGTCTGTCATCTCTGTTTTTCGAGCGTGTGGGGTTTCTTGCGGTGCTGGGCGTCGGCCAAAAATTCCGCCTGGGCGTCGAACGCGATGTCGCCCGGCGCGATATTCTGCCGGGCATACGTGCCGTCCGGCTGCATGACTTTTGACTTCACGTTGTCCTTCCAGAACCAGTCGAGGATTTCCTCGACGTGTTCGAGCAGGCTTGGCTGGACGACCGGGAAAACTGTCTCGACCCGCCGGAACAGATTGCGGGGCATCCAGTCGGCGCTCCCGAGGAAGATTTTGCGGTCCCCGCCGTTTTCGAAGCGGAAGATCCGGCTGTGTTCGAGGAACCGACCGACGATGCTGCGGACCTCGATATTTTCGCTGATGCCGGGGATTCCGACCCGGACCGCGCACATGCCGCGGACGAGGAGCCGGATCGGCACGCCGGCGGCGGACGCGCGGTAGAGCGCCTCGATGATCTCCTCCTCGACCAGGGAATTCACCTTGGCGTAGATGCCGCAGGGCCGGCCGGCTTGGGCGTGCGAGATCTCGTCCCCGATCATTTGCAGGAACGAGGGCAGGAGCGACCATGGCGCCACGAGGAGCTGGTTCATGCCGGGAAATTTCGAGACTCCGGTGAGGCAGTTGAACGTCTCCGCCAGGTCGCTCGTGATCTCCTCGCGGCAGGTGAGCATGCTCAGGTCGGTGTAGATTTTGGCGGTGGACGGATGGTAGTTTCCGGTGCCGAGGTGGGCGTAGCGGCGGATGCCGTCGCCCTCGCTCCGGATGATGAGCAGCGCCTTCGCGTGGGTCTTGAGCCCGGCGACGCCGTAGATCACATCCACCCCGGCCTCGCGCATCATGCGGGCCCACTTGATGTTCGCGGCTTCGTCGAAGCGGGCTTTGAGCTCGATGACCGCGGTGACCTGCTTGCCGTTCTTGGCGGCCTCGATCAGGGATTGGACGATTGGCGAGTCGGAGCTCGTCCGGTAAAGGGTCTGCTTGATCGCGAGGACGTGCGGATCCTCGGCCGCCTGCGCCAGAAAATCCACCACCGTCTGAAAATTGTCATACGGGTGGTGGAGGAGGATGTCGCCTTTGCGGATGTGAAAAAAGATGTCGCTCTCGGTGTCGAGCGAGACGACCGTGCAGGGCGAGAACCGCTTGTAGCGGAGATCCGGGCGGTCAATCTGAATCGCCATCGGCAGGAGCCGCGAAAAATTCAGCGGGCCGTGGATCCGGAAGACATCCTCCTCCTCGAGGTTGAAAATGTGCAGGAGCCGGCTCACGACTTCCTGCGGGCAGTCGTCCTGGACTTCGAGGCGGACAGCCGCTCCGCGTTTGACCCGGCGGAGTTCCTCCTCGATCGCGTGGAGGAGGTTCTGCTCCTCCTCCTCGTCGAAGTAGAGGTTGCTGTTGCGGGTGACCCGGAAAAGGTGGGAGCCCTTGACGTGGACGCCACGGAACAGCGAGGCCACGTGCTCCTGGATGATGTTTCCCAAAAACACGAAGTCATCGCCGTCGTGGGGTTTGGAAAACGGGACGACCCTCGGCAGGATCCTCGGGGCCTGGACGACCGCGATGTTCGTCTGCAGGCTGTCCCCGTCGAGCTCGACGATCACATTGAGGCTCTTGTTCAGCAGTTGGGGAAACGGGTGCGAGGGATCCACGGCGATCGGCGTCAGCACCGGATAGACGGTCTTCTCAAAAAACGCGGCGAAATGCGCCTTCTCGTCCTCCGGCACATCCGGATACGCGTGGAACCGGATCTTCTGCTCCTCGAGAACCGGAGCAATCTGCTCCCGCCAGCACCGGTATTGGTCGTCCACCATCCGGCGGGCGCGGTCGCTGATGCGCGCCAGCGTCTCGCGGGCGGAAAGCCCGTCGGGCCCGGTCTCGGTCGTGTGCGTCTGCCGCTGCTGCTTGAGCCCGGCCACGCGCACCTCGAAAAACTCGTCGAGATTCGAGCTCACGATGCAAAGAAACTTGAGCCGCTCGAGGATCGGGTTCGCCTCGTCGATCGCCTGGTCGAGGACCCGCTGGTTGAATTCCAGCCAGCTGAGCTCGCGGTTGATGAAGAGCGACGGATCGGACAATTCCATCGGCTCATCGTCGGATGTGCGCCGAATTGGTCAAGGGCGGAATTGCGGCGCAACAAAATGGTGTCGTGGCGCAACAAAATGGTTGACATCATCGGGCTGTTTAGATATGCGAAAGGCCATGAAAAAGACGCTGTTCCCGCTTGTGGTCTTGGCATTCGCCAATTCTGTTTTCGCGCAAATGAATTTGACGTTCGACACGAGTCAACTGGGCAACCCCGGTCTCAATGCCAGCAACGTCTATGTCACGTTTGCGGGATACTCCTCGTCCATGATATTCGATCCGCTCGGAACTAACGAGAGCATCAATTTTGCGGTGAAAAACATTACCATTAACGGCACGTCATACGGAACATCCAAGGCCTACTCGCTGGCCGACATCCAGAGCAAGGGACTGCAGATCAATGCGGCGCAGTCGATGGTCGGGTATATATCCTACGGTTCCACGACCGGCATTTCGCAGTTGGCCCAAAACGTGCAACCGACTGCCTTTTCGGAAACCGCCGCCCGTTGGTCGAATTTTGAATTCACCTACTCCAGCGGCACCGGCGGCTCTGCCGATTTGACGAACATTTCCCAGTATGGAGGTTCTTTGAAAATGGAGTTTCGCGCCGGGAACACAACGCAAGGCTACGTGCAAAATAAACTCAACACGGGCGACACCTTCCGCGCACTGGCGGCGACATCGACAAACACGACGCTCTCCACCATATCGAGCGGCGGAAATTTTGTTCGCGTCATCGGCGCGAATTCATGGCCTGCTTCCGTAGCGGCCGGCGGCTTCTTCCAGACTCCTTACCAGACATTCGAGCCATATCTCCAGCACCTGACCGCCACTTACGGGGGCAATGCGTCTTCGACTCTCACCAACCTCGCCCAAGGTGCGTCACCCGGAGGACAGGGGGCTTACGGGTATAATTCCACGGCGAACGCCACGGAAGTCGCTCAAAACACCTCATACAATCTGGACTACCATTTCGGCTCCTTCACGACGAACGGCACCGGTGGCAACGGCAGCAACCTCTTGCTTTCCGGCTACGTCAACGCGACTCCGACGGTGGGGGGAGGGCCGACTGTCGTATATGGCAACCTGACGATCTCGGTGGCCGGAGACTCGGTGGCCCGGGGTCCGGCCACCCAAGCTTCGATGACAACCTTTCTCTATCTCGAGAGCCTATCGAATGCGGGTGTCGTGGTGGATTTTTCCGGCTGGGAAACCCTTAACAACGATTTTGGTGCGGCCAATGTCAACGCGGCCGTTCAGCTGAAAGCCGCCGGGGATTTCGCGCAGGGGATGCTCGACGGATTTGTCGGGAGCACGGTCGCTGTGGGCAACTCAACGATTGGCGCCCTCACGAGCGCGGATTGGTTTGACAATAATCTCGTTGGCCCGACTTACACGGGGTCTATTGCTCAGCCATCCAATGCCTACTACAGCCAGTGGGGGAACGTGGTCACCTTAAACTCCGATGGTTACAATGGCGGGAATTTCACCAGTGGCATGGTTTACGGGAGCCCGTATGACGACCGGTTTCACGTTAACCTGATTAACGCGGACATCACCACGACTGAAATGAAAATCACCCTGCAACCGGACGGAAACCTCAGTTTGGTTGTTCCCGAGCCCACTTCGGCGATCCTGCTTCTTGGGGGGCTGGGATTTTTCTTTTTCCTGAGAAAACGGGCTCTCTCAAAACTTGCCTGAATAGGAAAATCGCTTTTCGCGTTTTTCTCCGCCGGGCAGGCAGAAGTGGTCGGGCCTGAATGGCGCTGGGCGGTTTGGGGATGTAGAAGCGGCATCTTGCCGCTTGGATCTCTCTGAGAAAGCGGCAAGATGCCGCTTCTACGTTGGCTGAACTTCGTGCCATTCGGGTCGGCCTATGCTTTTGTCTGCGCTTGTTCTGCTCTGGCCAATCTCATTCGGGACGGAGAAATTTTTCTTGTGAAATTTTTCTTTGCCCGCGGCGGGGTTCGGATTCAGAGTGAGAAATTCGCAACCATGATTATCCATACGATCGCCTATCCCCGCGCCGGCCTGATCGGCAACCCGTCCGACGGGTATTTCGGCAAGACCATCGCATTTGCTTTCCGGAATTTTTCCGCGCAGATCGAGCTCTGGGAGTCGCCCGAGCTCGAGCTGCTGCCGAGCCGCCGTGACCACTCGGTGTTCAAGAGCCTGGGGAGCCTGCACTCGGACGTGAAGCTGCACGGGTATTATGGCGGGTTCCGCCTGCTCAAGGCGGCCGCGAAGGCATTTTACGATTACTGCCAGGGACGCGGGATCGCGCTCGGTGAAAAAAATTTCACGATGCGGTACAAGTCGGACATTCCGAACCGGGTCGGGTTGGCGGGGTCGAGCGCGCTGATCACCGCGTGCATCCGGGGGCTGATGGGATTTTACGGGGTGACGATCTCGAGGCATTCGCTTGCGAACCTTGTGCTGAGCGTGGAGAACCACGAGCTCGGGATTCCGGCCGGGCTGCAGGATCGCGTGGCCCAATCCTACCAGGGACTCGTCTTCATGGATTTCGACCGGAAGCTGATCGAGGGGCGTGGGTATGGAAATTACGAGATGCTCGATCCCGCCAAGCTTCCGCCGGTTTATATCGCCTACCGCGAGGATCTATCCGAGGGCACGGAGGTTTACCACAACGACCTGCGGGCGCGCTGGCAGCGCGGGGAGCCGGAGGTAATCGAGGCGATCGCGTTCTGGGCCGGGCTGACCGTGACATTCCGCGAGGCGCTCGAGGCCGGGGATCGTGCCGCGATGCACCGGGTGATGAATGCGAATTTCGACAAGCGGGCGAGCCTTTACGATGTCGGCGACGGGAACCGGGCCATGGTGGCGGCCGCGCGGGGGACCGGTGCCAGTGCGAAGTTTGCTGGCAGCGGCGGGGCGATCGTCGGGATCTACGACGACGAGGCGATGTTCGCCCAGCTCGAGAAAGTTTTCACGCCGATGGGCATCCGGGTCATCAAGCCGGATCTGGCACCCGTGATCTTGAACGGGGAGCATCCATGAAGGCGCATTCACAGGGCGCGTCCCGCCCGTTCGGGCACACAGCCCCGTTGCAAAAACTGGAGGGCGCTGCTCCGTCAGCGACGACTTCATCAATCTTCACCTGCAGATTCTCGAGAGTCGTGCCATGAAGGCGATCATTCCCGCTGCCGGACTGGGAACCCGCTTCCTTCCGATTGCCAAGGCGGTTCCCAAAGAAATGCTGCCCCTCGGAGACAAGCCGGTGATCCATTATGTCGTCGCCGAGGCGGCCAGCGCGGGCTTTGACGAAATTCTCATCGTCGTGAGCCGGGGGAAGGAGAGCCTCATCGAGTATTTCGCACCCAATCCGGGGCTGGAGGCAATTCTCGAAGCGGCGGGAAAACACGCCGCGCTCGAAGCGGTGAGGCAGGTCACGGGCATGGCCCGCATCGAATACATCTACCAGGAGACGATGTGCGGGCTCGGTGACGCGGTGCGGCTCGGAAAAAATTTCATCGGATCCGACCCGGTCTTTGCCGTGCTCCTGGGAGACACCGTCATGCAGCACGGCTCGCCATTGGGCCCGATGACCGCCGCATGGCGTTCGCATCACAAGCCGTCGGTTTGCCTCGAGCCCTGCCCCGAGGAACGCGTCTCCCGATACGGAGTGGCCGGCGGCAGGGAGCTGGAACAGGGAATCTTCGATCTCGATCACCTCGTCGAGAAGCCCGCGCCCGATGCCGCGCCGCGGCTCACATCCCGCGATGGCACCCGGCTTCCCTTCCATGCCTTCGCGGCGCGCTACCTTTTCACCCCGGAGATTTTCGGCTGCTTGGAGAAGACGCGGGCGGGCTTCGCGGGGGAAATCCAGCTCACCGATGCCATGGAGCAACTCCGCCAATCCGCCGGAATGCTCGGTGTGACCTGGCCGGGAAAGCGCCTCGACATCGGCAGCCCGGCCGGACTCGTCGAAGCGGCGCGGGCGATGGGATGCGCCGCCTGACCCGAATAGCGCTTCAGTGCGGTTTGGAATGTAGAGGCGGCATTTAAAATATAGGCCCGACCCCTTCGGGTTTTTAGCCGATCGCGCGAATGCGGCGCAGGGTTTCAGCAAGATCGGCGGCGGTCTTGGTGTGCTCATGCACGGTGTATATTTGAACTGCGAGTTGGGATTTCATCGCTCGTTGATGCGGTGTTTTTGTTAGAAACTTTTTGCGAAATCTCCCGATGGCGCGGTTCTCTCCGCGGTCGTTTTGGCGAAGGTCGATTCTGCGATCTTTTTTCCCAGCTCGGCCGCGTAGTCATCGGCATCAAGCGGGAGCGAGATCGGCCGATCCTTGAAGCTCGAGAGGAGCATGGCATTCGCCAGCTCCACCGAGCGGATCCCTTCCGTGGCCGGGGCGATCAGCGGGGCCTCGCCGCGAATGGCGGCTACGAAGTTTTTTAGGATCCCGACATGCTGCTCGTTGGATCCAGAAACCGGGACGCTCACATTCCAGATATCGGGAGAGGCGAATCCTGAGGAAGATTCCTTTGAAAACTGGGAGCTCGAACGCTCGTTGCGGGTGAAGATGAGATCCGGATGTTCGGGGGAGATGATAATTTTTCCGTTGTCGCCCGCCACTTCGAGACGGTTGGTTCCGGGGGCCTCACCGGTGGTCGTGACAAATACTCCCTGCACGCCGGAGGCATATTCAAAGAGTGCGGTTACCGAATCTTCGACCTCGATCTCGTGGAAACGCCCGATCTGGCAGCGGGCGATAATCCTGTCGGGCATCCCGAAGAGCCACTGCCAGAGATCCAAATTGTGAGGGCATTGGTTCAGGAGAACGCCGCCGCCTTCCCCCGCCCAGGTGGCGCGCCAGTCGCCCGACTGGTAATAATATTCGGTTCGAAACCAATTCGTAATAATCCAGTTGATCCGCTGGATCGTCCCCAAGGCTCCGCTGGCAATGAGCTCCTTAAGCTTCCGATATTTTGGATCGGTCCGCTGGTTGAACATGGCGGCAAAAACCTGGCCGGAATCCGGGCGGTAGGCAGCGATCAGTTCCTCGCAGTCTTTTTTGTGAACCGAAATCGGCTTCTCGACGAGCAGATGCAACCCTGCCTGGAGCACCGCAATCCCGAGCGGTGTATGGCTGTAATGTGGGGTGGCGATCAGAATGGCCTCGACCGCTCCGCTCGCAATCAAGGCCTGCGCATCGTCGAAATGCGCGATCCCGTCATAGGCTTCCAGCCGCGCCGGGTTGATGTCAGCTACTGCGCTGAGCTGGAGGCCGGGCACCGAACCGCTGAGGATGTAGCCGGCATGGGCCGCTCCCATGTTGCCGAGGCCGATGATGCCAAGCCGGATCGGGGCGGGAGATAGGTCGTTCGTCATGCGTGCATGTGAACAGCATTCCCGCACTCATCACAATGCACTAATACCATCTCTTGGAAATAAACAGGCGATAAGCGGCCAGAGCAAAACAGGGAGCACACCCGTCCCGGCCTGATCCGGGTTTCAGGGGGCGACGGATTCGAGGTAGTGGAAATTTCCTTCGCTGACGCGCAGGACAATCGCGGACTTTGAGGGGTTGCGATCGGCATCGAGAGTGAGGGTTCCCGTGACCCCCGCCAAGCTGGTGGTCGCCGCCAGCGCGGACTGCAGGCGAGCGGGGTCGGTGCCTCCCGCACGGCGGATTCCGTCCTCAAGAAATTTCACCGCATCATAGCCGAGCGCGGCGAGCGCGAGGGGATCGCTCCCGGTCGCCTCCCGGTAGGCCCGGACGAAGGACACGGTTTTTTCCGAGGGGTCGCCGGCGGAGAAGTGGCTGGTGAAGTAGCAATTGTTCACCGCCTCGCCGCCGGCTGTAAGGAAGCCCGGGGATTCCCAGCCATCCGATCCCAGAAACGGTTGCTCGATGCCGAGCGGCCTCGCCTGCTTGATGATCGCGGCGGCATCCGAAAAATACGCGGGAAGAAAAATCCCCTCCGGCTGAGCCGCCTTGATCGCCTGGAGCGCAGCGGAAAAATCCGCGGATCCCCGGCGGTAGGTTGCCTTCGCGGCAATTTTCCCGCCGCGCTCGACAAAATCTTTTTCGAAGCATGCGGCGAGTCCGGCGCTGTATTCATCCTCGGGATCGAAGAGGATTGCGGCCGAGGTGATCCCGAGGGAGCTTGCGAATTTCGACATGACGCGTCCTTGAAACGGGTCCACGTAGCAGACCCGGAATATCCCCGGGCCGGCGCGGGTGAGGTCCGCGTGGGTTGATCCGGGCGAGATCATCGGGATGCCGAGTTCTGCCGCCACGGGGGCGGCCATCAGCGAGGACTCCGAGGCGATCTCGCCCAGCACGGCCACCGCCTTTCCTTTTTTGACGAGCTCCCGCACGGCTGCCGCCGCGCGGTCGGGGCGGGATTCCGTGTCGCGAACGATGAGGGCGACCGGCTTGCCGGAGATTCCGCCGCCGGCGTTCCATCCCGCGACGGCAAGCTTGATGCCGGCCAAGGCGGACTGCCCGAACGCCGCCTGCGCGCCGCTCAGCGGGAGAAAGACACCCACCGGAACCCCATGAGCCGGAGGCGGGGCGGGCGGGGTGCCGGATCCGTCCGGCGCAGGCGCTTTTTTGCAGGCCGCCAAAAAGAGGACGGCAGATCCGAGAAGAAATGCGGCTTGGCGCGAGATCACGCAGTCACCTTAGCTTCGACGGTTCGAGCAGGGCAATCATTTAGACGATCTTTCCCCGCCCCAGTTGCCTGCCCCTCGTCGGCGAGGGATCGGGATATCGGATTTTCGACGTCCGCATCCTCCACTCCTTCGGAGTCGTCCCGGTGTGGGAACGGAAGACGCGGATGAAGTAGGAGGCGCTGGTAAATCCGCACGTCCATGCCACCTCGGAAATGTTGTGATCCGGCCGGGCAAGAAGTTCGCAGGCCAGTTGGACGCGCTCTTTGGCAATCCATACGCCGAGCGACATGCCGTGGGTGTTTTTGAAAAGCCGGGTGAGGTGATCCGGGGAGATTCCCAGTCGCACGGCGACAGCATGGACAGAGAGGCTGGCATGGGGGAGCTCCACCCGCACAATTTTCTCGGCTTCTCGCACGACCGGCGGAGTGGGTTTTTCTATTCCGCAAGAAGGGTTGCGCATCTCGGTCAGCACCGTCGTGAGAAATGCTGTGACGAGTCCGCCGACATAGGTCTGGCGGAGCGGAGGCTCGATGCCGTTGGCCAGAGACGCAAGCTCCAGACATTGGAATGCCTGACCGCCCTGGGAATAACCAGTCACATTCCGGCTTTGGATTTGTCGCGAACGATCGGCTTCTCCATGCAAAGCCATGAACCCGTCCGCTTCGCGCATCACCACCACCACACGGTAGCGGGTTCGGAGATCCCGGGGAGTCTCCGCATGCGGAACCCCCGCCGGCATCACGCAAAGATCCCCGGTCCGAAGGCGGAAACCTCCCGAGGGACACTCGAAATCCGTGCCGCCACCAGCCTGATAAAAAATTTCCGGTGTCGGGTGGAAGTGGGCGCCCGGCCTCCGCCGGTGGAGCCCGGACAGCCCGGGAATGACCACCCGCGCCCGCCCGTCGGACAACCGGGCCAAGGCGGTGCCCAGCTCCGACTCAAGATCGACGGAAGTAGGACGGGGCATAAATCGGATTTCTACTATAACTCGCGGAGAACTTCCATGTTTTCCTTTTGCATAGCGAATCAATGAGAGGAATCTTTCATCGGAAATATCTTATGAAATCCAAAACGCATGTGCTCGTGTGGGGGGAGTTCCGCCACGAAAAGAAGAACCCGAAAGTTGCGGCGATCTACCCGGATGGCATGCACGAGACGATTGCGGGATTTTTGCGCGCCGATCCGGAGCTGGAGGTTGCGACTGCGTGGCTGGATCAGCCCGGCCACGGGCTGGGGGGAGACATCCTCGAGAAAACCGACGTTTTGGTCTGGTGGGGGCACATGGCGCACGGCGATGTCCCGGACGAGGTGGTCGCAAAAGTCAAAACCAGGGTACTCGAAGGCATGGGGCTCGTCGTTCTTCACTCCGGGCATTACGCGAAAATTTTCAAGGCGCTGATGGGGACGACGTGCTCGCTCAAATGGCGCGAATCCACCGACAAGGAACGGATCTGGAACATCGCCCCCCACCACCCGATCACGCAGGGGATCGGCGACTATTTTGAAATCCCGGCCGAGGAAATGTATGGCGAGCCGTTCGGGATACCCGAGCCCGACGAACTGATCTTCATCTCGTGGTTCACCGGCGGCGAGGTTTTCCGCAGCGGGGCCACCTGGCAGCGGGGAAACGGGCGCGTCTTTTATTTCCGTCCCGGCCATGAGACCTACCCCACCTACCACCAGGCCGAGGTGCAGAAGGTGATCGCCAACGGCGTTCGCTGGGCCCGGCCGACCGTGAGGATCCCCGACATCTGCCCGAACTCCCCGGCGCTTGAACCGCTGCCCGTGGATCCGTCTGCGGCGGCACGTCCGACAGAAGGTTTCCGCTAAGGATTTTTCTCATGAAAGCACCCATCAAACGAACCGTCAGGCTCGCGGTCATCGGCACCGGCGGAATGGCCAACATCCACGCCGATAACTTCCGTAAAAACCCGGGCTGCCGGATTGTCGCCGCGTGCGATGTGGACGCGGCCCGGGTCAAGGCGTTCGCGGAAAAGCACAAGATCCCGCAGACGTTCACCAGCGCCGAAGACCTGCTGGCGGGCGCGGAGTTCGATGCCGTGACGATCGTCACCCCCGATGCGTTCCATGCGCCGGTCGCCCTGCTCTGCCTCAAGGCCGGCAAGCATGTGCTCTGCGAGAAACCGCTCGCATTGAACCACGCGGACGCGAAGAAAATGGCCGTTGCCGCCAAGCGCGCCGGCGTCGTGAACATGGTCAATTTCTCGTATCGCAACTGGCCGTGCATCCAGGCTGCCGCAGCGGCCATCCGGCGCGGGGAGATCGGAGAAGTCCGCCACGTCGAGGCCAGCTACCTCCAAGCCTGGCTGCCCTCGAAGATCTGGGGCGATTGGCAGAAAACTTCGGCCTGGCTCTGGAGGCTGTCCACCGGTCACGGCAGTATGGGCGCGCTGGGCGATGTCGGCGTTCACATCGTCGATTTCGCCACATTCCCCTGCGGGCCGGTGAAGGAAGTTTATTGCCGGATGCGCGCGTTCCACAAAGCCCCCGGCGACCGCATCGGAGATTACAAACTCGACGCCAATGACTCGGCCGTTCTCAACGTCGAGTTCGCCAACGGCGCGCTCGGGACGATCCACACCAGCCGCTGGGTCGGCGGGCACACCAACCGGCTCGCCCTGAAAATCGCCGGCAGCAAAGGCACGGTTTCCATAGACTCGGATCTCTCAACGACCTCCTACAAAATTTGCAACGGCAAAGGTCTCGACAAATGCGAGTGGCGCGAGGTCGCCTGCAAGCCGGTCCCCACGAACTACCAGCGTTTCATTTCCGCCATCCGTTCCGGAAAACCCGGCGAGGCCGACTTTGCGCGCGGGGCCGAGGTGCAGAAGGTTCTCGACTCCTGCTTCGAATCCGAAAAGTCGAAGCGGCCGGTCAGGATTTGATTTCCGGCGCGAGCAGGACGTCATCGAGTTTGGCCACCCGGATCACGTTGAGAACGTTGGGGGGCAGGTTTGCGAGCCGCAAATGGCAGCCTTCCCGGCGGCCGGCGAGGCGGTGGCATCGGATCAGGAAGCCGAGCCCGGAGCTGTCGATGAATGTTGTTTCGGAAAAATCCAAAACGATTTCCCGCAGGGTTGTCCGGCTTTCCCATTCCTTGTCCACGGCCTGCCCGTAGCTTTCGGCCATTTCGGCGGAGACCCGCGGCGGCAGGTTGAAGAGCAGGGTTCCGCTTTCCTCGACGGCCACCGGCCGGAGCCTCGCCGCCGCTGCCCCTTTTGCGATCAGGAGGCGGGCATCCTCCATGCTCGATGCCAGAGGCAGGATGCGCCCGAGGCGGGTGATTTCGATGACCGTCTGCACCGCGCGCGACGGTGCCAGAAAGCACCCTCCCACATCACCGGCCCAGGCCTTGCGGATCAAACGCAGCATGAACCCCAGGCCGGTGCTGTCCACACCTGTGACGCCGGAGAGATCGATCACAAAGGAAGTTTTGAAGGCCGGCATGGGGAAGTTTTCCGCGCCGGCAGCAGTCAGCGGGCCGTTCCAGTGGAGGATTTCCAGCTCCTCGGAAAACCCCGAGGGGATCTTCTTCGCCGGCACCGGAGCCGGAGGCGGGCCGACCGTCGGAATCACGCGGCTCTGGCGCAGGCTCTGGCGCACCAGGAAGAGGATGTCTTTCAGATATCGCCCGGCCAGGCGCCCGGGTTCCTGGCACATGCGGTAGATCCACTCCAAGCCGGTTCGCGCGATCCATGCCGGGGCACGGGAAACCTTTCCCGCAAGGAAATCCACCGTCGCGCCGACCCCGATGCAGCAGGGCACCCCCAATTTCCGATAGTGCATGTAGATCCATTTCTCCTGCTTCGGACATCCGAAGGCGACGAGCAAAATATCGGGCCGCGCCTTTTGGATCTCCTCGAGAATTTTCTGGTTGTCGAATTCATGCAGCGGCGCGAACGGTGGCGAATAGTAGCGCACGGTCGGAAGGTTCGGGTGACCGAGCTGGAGATTCCGCGCGGCACCCTCGAGGCTCGAGATTTGTCCGCCCAGCAGAAAGATCCGGTAGCCGGCTTTTTCGGCATGGGCGGCGAGCCGGGGCACCAGATCCGAGCCGGCCACCCGCTCACGCAGCGGCTTCCCCGCCAGCCGGGAGGCCCAGATCAGCGGGGTTCCGTCGCACAGCACCAGATCCGCCTCCACAAGGATCCGCTGGAGCTCCACATCCTCGCTGGCCTGCGCGGCAAAATCGAGATTGGCCGTGACAAAGAACGCCGGGCTCCGCCGCTCAACCAAGCGGTCGATCCATTCTAGCGTCTCCGCCATGGTCACGTCATGAAAGGGGATTCCGAACAAGACGAGCGTCCGGGGATCATGAGTTGGGGCTGAAGATTTCAACGTCGTGGGAAGTCCTGAGCCCGGATGAGATCCGCGCCGGATGGAAATTTAAGCACGGCGGCCCCGGGGAAGTCCAGAAAATCACGCCTGCACCACGCTTTCCCGTTCTTGCAATTTTCTGCAAGAGAAGGCAAACTTATGAGGAAATCTTTCTCCTCGGGGGAAGGGTTGACTTTATCTTATGAAAATTCTTGTGACCGGAGGGGCCGGGTTTCTGGGCTCCCATCTGTGCGAACGGCTCCTCGGTGAGCGCCACGACGTGATCTGCCTCGACAACTTTTTTACCGGGCGGAAGACGAACGTCCAGCACCTGCTGGGCGATTCCCGTTTCGAGCTGGTGCGGCACGATGTGATCGATCCGTTCAAGGTTGAGGTCGATCAGATCTACAACCTGGCCTGCCCGGCCTCGCCGCCGCATTACCAGTATAATCCGATCAAGACGACGAAGACGTCGGTGATGGGCGCGATCAACTGCCTCGGGCTCGCGAAGCGGGTGAAGGCGCGGGTCTTTCAGGCCTCGACCTCCGAAGTTTATGGCGACCCGGAGATCCACCCCCAGACCGAGGACTACTGGGGGCACGTCAACCCGATCGGCCTCCGCTCGTGCTACGACGAGGGGAAGCGCTGCGCGGAAACATTGTTTTTTGATTACCACCGGGAGAACGGGGTGGACATCCGCGTGATCCGGATTTTCAACACCTACGGCCCGCGGATGCTCGCGAACGACGGGCGCGTGGTCTCGAATTTTGTCGTGCAGGCACTGCGCGGCGAAGATCTCACCGTCTATGGCGAGGGACGGCAGACCCGTTCGTTTTGTTATGTGGACGACCTCATCGAAGGGTTCGTCCGGTTCATGAACCAGACCGAGATCATCGGGCCGATGAACCTCGGCAATCCTGGGGAGTTCACCATGCTCGAGCTGGCGGAGCTGGTTTTGAAGAAGATCGGCGGCCCCTCGCGCATCACCCACAAGCCGCTCCCGGCCGATGACCCCCGGCAGCGCCGCCCGGACATCTCGCTCGCCAGGCAGCATCTGGGCTGGGAGCCGAAGGTGCCTCTGGAGGAAGGCATCGAACGCACGATCGCCTACTTCCGCACCGCGCTGGGACTCCCCTGCTGATCCATGAAATCGACGTTGAAAATCTGTTGCCTCGGCGCCGGCTATGTCGGCGGGCCCACGATGGCGATGATCGCCGCCAAGTGCCCGAACATCCAAGTCACCGTCGTGGATCCGAACGCCGCCCGCATTGCCGAATGGAACTCCGACGAGCTTCCGATCTACGAGCCGGGCCTCTATGAAATCGTCCGCGAATCGCGCGGGCGCAACCTCTTTTTCTCGACCGACGTGGACGGCGGGATCCGCGACGCGGAAATCATTTTTGTGTGCGTGGGAACCCCGACGAAGAAGCAGGGGATCGGGGCCGGGCGCGCCGCGGATCTGCGCTATGTCGAGAGCGCCGCGCGCCGGATCGCCGCCATCGCCGAGGGGCCGAAGATCATCGTGGAAAAAAGTACGATCCCGGTGAAAACCGCCGAGGCGATCATGACGATCCTCCGCGCGAATTCGAAGTCCGGGCAATTCCAGGTGCTGTCGAACCCGGAGTTTCTCGCTGAGGGCACGGCGGTCGAAGACCTCCTGTGCCCGGACCGCGTGCTGATCGGCGGGGAGGAGACGGAGGGCGGTGCCGCGGCGGTTCAAAAGCTCGCGTCCATCTACGCGCGGTGGATTCCCGCCGAGCGCATCCTCACCACCAACCTCTGGTCGTCGGAGCTCTCGAAGCTGGTGGCGAACGCATTTCTCGCCCAGCGGATCTCCTCGATCAATTCGATCTCCGCCCTCTGCGAGGCGACCGGGGCGGACGTGGATGAGGTCGGCAACGCGATCGGAAAGGATTCGCGGATCGGCCCGAAGTTTCTCAAGGCGTCGGTCGGGTTTGGCGGTTCGTGTTTCCAAAAAGACATCCTCAACCTCGCCTACCTCTGCCAGCACTTCGGGCTTCCCGAGGTCTCGGCCTACTGGGAAAGCGTGGTGAAAATCAACGACTGGCAAAAGCACCGCTTCGCCGAACGGATCGTCCGGGAGCTCTTCAACACGGTCACCGGCAAGCGAATCGCTATCCTCGGATTCGCGTTCAAAAAAGATACCAACGACACCCGCGAGACCGCGGCCGTCTCGGTCTGCCAGGATCTCCTCGCCGAGGGCGCGGAGGTCGTCGTCTATGACCCAAAAGTCCGCGAGCACGATATCCGGCAGGATGTGCTCGGGAAGGGAGCGAACGACAATCTCCTCATCGCGGGCAGCGCGGCCGAGGCCGCCGCCGGAGCCCATGCCATCGCGATCCTCACCGAATGGGACGAGTTCAAGTCGCTCCCCTTCGCCCAACTTTTCGAAAACATGCCGAAGCCGGCCTGCATATTCGACGGACGAAACATCCTCCCGCACGCGGATCTGCGCGAGATCGGGTTCCGGGTCTTTCCAATTGGGAAAGCCCATAAAATTTCTGGGCACAAATAGAAACGCCGATGAACACTGACCCTCGCACTAGGAAGTGTTGTGCCAAACACGGGCGGGACGCCCATGCTCCCTGTCGCCGATGAACAACACGATTCTCGTGACCGGCGGGGCAGGGTTTATCGGTGCGAATTTCGTCCTCGACTGGATCCGCAACGCCGGCACGCCGGTCGTCAACCTCGACCTGCTTTCCTATGCCGGAAACCGCGAGAGCCTGGAACCGGTCGCGGCGGATGCTCGCCACATTTTTGTTCCGGGCGATATCGGGGATCCCGCTCTGCTGGCCGGTCTGCTTGAATCCCACCGCCCGCGGGCGATCGTAAATTTCGCCGCCGAGTCGCATGTGGATCGCTCGATCCACGGCCCCCGCGATTTTATCCGGACCAATATTGTCGGGACGTTCGAGCTGCTCGAGTCCGCGCGCGCCTACTGGGGGGCGCTTGACGCCGGCGCGAAGCAGGCGTTTCGGTTTCTCCATGTCTCGACCGATGAGGTCTATGGCTCGCTCGGGAAGGGCGACCCCGCGTTCACCGAGCTCAATCGCTACGAACCGAACAGCCCGTATTCGGCCTCGAAAGCCGCCAGCGACCACCTCGTCCGCGCCTACCATCACACCTACGGACTTCCGGTTCTCACGACCAACTGCTCAAACAACTACGGCCCGCTCCAGTTTCCCGAGAAGCTCATCCCGCTCATGATCGTCAACGCGCTCGCCGGGCGTCCGCTGCCTGTCTATGGCGACGGCATGCAGATCCGCGACTGGCTTTATGTCGGCGACCATTGCAGCGCGATCCGGCGGGTTCTCGAGGCCGGCTCCCCGGGCGAGGTCTATAATATCGGCGGCTGGAACGAAAAGCCGAATATCGAAATCGTCCACACGATCTGCGACATGCTCGACGGCATCCGCCCGAGGCCGGACGGGAAATCCTACCGCACGCAGATCCAGACTGTCACCGACCGGCCCGGCCACGACCGACGCTACGCGATTGATGCCGGAAAAATCGAACGCGAGCTCGGCTGGCGGCCGGACGAGACGTTCGACACCGGGATCCGGAAGACCCTCCAGTGGTATCTCGACCACCCGGACTGGATCGCCCGCGTCCAGTCGGGCGCCTACCGCGAGTGGGTCGCAAAAAATTATTCCGAACGCGCATCATGAAATCCCGCAAAGGCATCATATTGGCTGGCGGCTCCGGGAGCCGCCTCCACCCGATCACGCAGGCCGTGTCGAAGCAGCTCCTCCCGGTCTACGACAAGCCAATGATCTACTACCCGCTCAGCACGCTCCTGCTCGCGGGGATCCGCGAGATCCTCATCATCTCGACCCCGCACGATCTTCCCCAATTCCGGCGGCTCCTGGGCGACGGATCCCGGTTCGGGGTCTCGTTCTCGTATTGCGAACAGCCCAGCCCGGACGGACTCGCGCAGGCGTTCCTCCTCGGCGAATCGTTTCTCGGAGAAAGCCCAGCCGCGCTCGTGCTGGGCGACAATCTTTTTTATGGCAGCGAGCTCACCCAGGTGCTCGCGGAGGCGGATGCCTGGCGCGGGGGCGCCACGATCTTCGGATACGAGGTCACGAATCCCTCGGATTACGGGATCGTGGAATTCGGCGCGGACGGACGCGCGGTCTCGCTCGAGGAAAAGCCCGCCCATCCCCGAAGCCGCTGCGCCATCCCCGGGCTCTACTTCTACGATGAACGCGTGGCCTCGCTCGCCCGCACGCTCAAGCCCTCGCCGCGCGGGGAGCTTGAGATCACCGACCTCAACCGGCTCTACCTCGAGGAGGGCACGCTGCGCGTCAAACGCTTCGGGCGCGGCACCGCATGGCTCGACACCGGCACCCACGAGTCGTTGCTCGAAGCCGGCGACTTCGTCCGCGCCATCCAAAACCGCCAGGGGCTCCGCATCGCCTGCCTCGAAGAAATCGCCTTCGGCCGCGGCTGGCTCACCGCCGGCCAGCTTGAGGAAATCGCCGCAGGCTTCGGAAAATCCTCCTACGGAACCTACCTGAAAAGCATCCTCGAAAGATCCTAACCATGAGAATTGAACCCTTGAAAATTGAAGGAGCCCTCCTTCTGCAACCGCAGCTTTACGGAGACGAGCGCGGGTTCTTCCTCGAAACATGGAACCGCAAGGTCTTCGCCGAAATCGGTCTCGATGTGGACTTCGTCCAGGACAACCACAGCCGCTCGTCGAAATATGTTCTCCGCGGCATGCACTACCAGGTCAACGGCAAAGCCCAGGGCAAGCTCGTCTGGGTCTCGAGCGGCGCGGTCTTCGATGCCGTGGTCGATCTGCGCGAGGGCTCGCCCACGTTCGGCAAGTGGGACGGTCGCCTCCTCACCAGCGCCTGCCACGAACGCCTCTGGGCCCCGCCCGGCTGCGCCCACGGGTTCCTTGTCGTCAGCGACCATGCGGACTTCCATTACAAATGCACCGATTACTACTCGCCTAAGGACGAGCGGGTGCTCCGCTGGAACGACCCGGAGGCCGGGATCTACTGGCCGATCCCGCGCGGACTCCTGCCGCAAATTGCCCCGCGCGACGCCGATGCTCCGGGCTTCTCGGATTGCGAAAAATATGCCGCCGGCTCCGTGCTCGGCCTCGGATTTCCCTCACGGAAATCCGGCATCTGATGCCGTCACTTGGAAGAATACTTCCGATTTGCATGAAATCTGCATAAAGAAGTCGCATCGTCTCGCAGGGTGTTCGCCGCAGGACAGGTGAAGCAGTCAGCGCGCCTGCTTCCAAAAACGCGCTGTCATGCCGGGTTGAAACGGTGATGCGGCCCTACCTGGAGGCGGTCGCGTGAGCCCGCTCAAGAATATCGGAGCCGCGGTCCACCAGCGGCTCAAGAATGGGTCAAAAGAGTCGGGGCGTTCCTTCAATGACCTCGTTTAGTATTACGCGCTGGAAAGATGGCTCTACCGATTGTCGCAGTCCGGGCACGAGAATCTTTTCATCCTGAAAGGGGCGCTGATGCTCGTCGCATGGCGTGCGCCGATCCTGCGGGCGACCCGTGACATCGACCTGCTCGCCAGAACCAGCAACGAACTCGATGGCATCAAGCACATCATTGCGGAGATTTGCCGGACAGATGTTCCGGATGATGGGGTTCAGCGACGTCGTGACTCCCGGGTCGGTCGAAATCAGCTATCCGACCATTCTCGACTATCCCGCTCCCGTCTTGCGTGCCTACAACCGCGAAACAGCCATTGCCGAAAAATTCGAGGCGATGGTCTCTCTGGGAAGACTCAACAGCAGAATGAAGGATTTCTTCGATGTGTGGTTGCTGGCAAGCATATCGGATTTCTCCGGTGCCGACTTGAGTCAGGCCATCCTTGCCGCTTTTCGTAAACGTGGGACGGAACTTAAACTCCGCTCGCTTGCGAGCCGGATCCCGGATTTCTCGTTTATCAGGCTTTGGTGGTTCATTTGGCGGGCAGCTGGAAGGATGGCGGTGGAAGAGGTTGTCTTCGATGCTGCCGGTGATAATATAAACGCGCATGAAATATCGGGCGCTCGTCATCTGTCCGCCGGACAATGAAAAAAATGTTTTTCCGTTTGCGGTATTGGAGGAGATCCGTCAACTGACGGACTGTCCGTGTCCGGTCATTGATCCCGCAAACTGGCGCAATGCGAAGCCAGTGCTGAAGGAAGCGGATTTTATCTTCAGCACATGGGGGATGCCTTTGATGAGCGCTGAGTTTCTGGAGGCAGCCCCCGTTCTCAAGGCCGTGTTTTATGCCGCAGGATCTGTAAAAGGTTTCGTGACGGATGAGGGATGGGGCCGCGGAATCCTGATTTCCAGCGCGTGGGCCGCCAACAGCGTTCCGGTGGCCGAGTATACGCTGGCTTCAATTCTTCTCAGCCTGAAACGGTTCTGGCATTTTTCCCGTGCCGCCTGCTCGGAGGATGGGAGGCCGGAAGTCCACACGATCCCTGGAGCATACCATAGCAAGGTGGGATTGATCTCGCTCGGAGCTGTCGGACGCGCCACGGCAAGGCTTCTCAAACCTTTTGATTTAACGCTGCTGGCCTACGATCCCTTTTTTTCACCCGAGCTGGCATCGGAACTCCATATCGGGCTGGTTCCGCTGGATGAACTTTTCCGCGAGTGTGACGTCGTTAGCATCCATGCGCCTTGGATCCCTGAAACCGAACGGATGATCACCGGCAAACTCATCGCCTCGATGAAAGAGGGGGCAACCCTGATCAACACTTCACGCGGAGCGGTCGTGGCAGAGGATGAGATGATCGAAGTGCTTGCCCGCCGGCCGGATCTTTCTGCGGTCCTCGATGTCACACACCCGGAACCTCCGGCCAGGGATTCCCAGTTGAGATCCCTGCCCAATGTCGTTCTCACTCCGCACATTGCCGGCAGCATGCAGAGGGAATGCGAGCGCATGGGTCAGTGGATGACAGATGAGCTGCGCAGGTTTTTGACAGGCGAGCCCCTCCTGCACATGGTCACCCGCGAACAACTTGCCCGAATGGCGTGATGATAACACCCGGCTTGGTCTCCGTCACATTCCGCAGTCTCCCACCCGGCGCGATTGTCGAACTTTGTCGGCAAAACAGGCTTTCGAGCATCGAGTGGGGAGGGGATGTCCACGTGCCTCATGGCGATGAGAGAACCGCCGGAGTCGTCGGCGACCTGACACGTGCTGCGGGGCTCTCGATAGCCGCCTATGGATCCTACTATCGCCTCGCCTCTCCTGACGGGCCGGACTTTCCTTCTGTCCTCGCTACTGCCGTCGCTTTGGGTGCGCCTGTCATACGGGTCTGGGCCGGAACCCGCAGCTCGGCGGAAGCCGGTCCTGCCTTGAAAAACAAGATCGCCGGTGATGCCCTTCGCTGCGCCGATCTTGCGGCGGCCCGGAACGTTTCCATTGCCTACGAATTCCACGACGGCACGTTGACCGACTCGACGGATTCCGCGTTGGAACTGCTGGGCGCAACCGACCATCCATTCATCAAAACCCTCTGGCAACCTCCGCACGGAAAGCCACTGAGCGAATGCCTCGCCAGTCTCCGCGCCTTGATTTTCCGCCTTCAACACGTCCATGTGTTTCATTGGTGGCCGGATTCGTCACACAGGCGGCCGCTTGAGGAAGGGCGCACCCGTTGGAGCGCTTACATTGCTGCGCTGCGCGAGCAAGGGAAGGATATCCTGCTTCTCCTGGAGTTTGTAAGCGGAGACAGCTCAGCCAGCCTCGAGGAAGACGCGAAGACACTGCTCGACCTCTGCGGCGGGTGAACTTCAGCAAAACCAACGATGGTTTTTATTAGGAAGCAAGTTCTGGCAGATCCAGCCAGCGGCGTTCCTGGCTGCTCTTGAGGCCGAATTCCGCAAGCTGCACCCCTTTGGCTCCTTCGAGAAGCGTCCAGCGGAACGGCTCATCCAGCACGACATGCCGGAGAAACATCTCCCATTGGATCTTGAACGCGTTGTCATAGGTTTCCTGCTCGGGCACCTTGCTCCATCCATCAAAAAAGTTGATCGGCTGCGGCACATCGGGATTCCAAGTCGGCCGCGGCGTGTTGCCGTAATGCTGGATCCACACATCACGAAGCCCGACAATCGCGCTGCCCTTGGTGCCATCCACCTGCATCGTCAGCAGATCGTCGCGGCGGACACGGACATTCCATGACGAGTTGAAGTGACAGATCACTCCGTTCTCAAGCTCGAAAGTCGAGTAGGCGGAGTCGTCGGCCGTGCATTTGTAAGGGTTTCCCTGCTCGTCTATTCGTTCGGGAATGTGGGTGGCAGCCAGGCAGGAGACGCGCTTCACCGCGCCGAAAAGATTGTCGATGACGTAGCGCCAGTGGCAGAGCATATCCACAACCATCCCGCCGCCGTCCTCTTTGCGGTAGTTCCAACTCGGACGCTGGGGGGAAACAGTGTGCCCCTCAAAGACCCAGTAGCCGAACTCGCCGCGAACGGAGAGGATCTCGCCGAAAAATCCATTTTCCTTCAGGCGCAGGAATTTGACGAGGCCCGGAAGCCAGAGCTTGTCCTGGACCACTCCATTTTTCACGCCGGCGTCACGGCAGATTTTGTAAAGCGCATAGGCGTTTTCTGTCGTGATCGCGGTCGGTTTCTCGCAATACACATGCTTGCCGGCTTCCGCGGCCTGCTTCACGGCATCGAACCGCCGCAGCGTGGTCTGTGCGTCGAAGTAAACCGTGTAAGCCGGATCGCTCATCACGCTGCCGAGATCGGTGGTCCATTTCTTAACCGAGGTGCGCTCGCAGAGTTCCTTCAACTTGATTTCATTGCGACCCACCAGCACGGGATCGGGCATGATGAATTCGGTCGGGCTGATCTTGACGCCGCCCTGTTTGATAATGGCATCGATGGACCGGACAAGGTGCTGGTTCGTTCCCATGCGTCCGGTGACGCCGTTCATGATGATGCTGACTTTGTGGATTTTCATAGCAGTATGTGGTGAAGCTCAGACGGAGGGTTTTTTGGTGCACTGCGGCCATGCGCCATCGGGCAGCGGCGGGGCCTCAACCCCCGCGCGAGGCAAGGTGCCGTCAAGTTCCTGACGCCAGTGGGCGACATCACCCGCAGGGCCGTAACAGTAGATCATCCGCAGGGGAGTCTCCCCTGTGTTGGTCAACTGATGAAAAACGCCGGGAGGGATATAAATCATCTGCCCGCCCGTCACCGTCTGCGTTTCTCCGCCGAGGCACATTTGCCCGGTTCCTTCGATGACAAAATACACTTCCTCCTGCTCCTGATTGTGCCACGGCACCTGTCCGCCTTTCGGATCAAGCGTGACATTTCCCATGCTAAAATTTTCCGTCTGGATGGGGGCGGTTCCCCCGGCGAGATTCTGTGTTCTGCGCCGCGCGGGATACCGACGGCCTTCGATTTGTGTGAGATCCGAGATGATCATCGGGAAAGTTTTTCGTGTTCAGTTTTCAGTGTTCAGTGGAGCGGACTCCGCTAAAAAAGGTATAATAGGGTTTATTTTCGATGATGCGCTGGAGATAGAGAGCCAGCTCTCGGGCGTGGTAGTCGCCCCACATCGAGGACTCGCCGCGGGGAATCAGGCTGCCTTCGGGAATATGGTCCCAGCCGTTGGGGCGATGGTAGATCGAGTGCAGAATGAGCCCCTGGTGTTCCGGATCGGTGGAAAGATAGGGCTCCGAGAGCACGGTGTCGGCGACCGTGAGCCCGGCCTGCCAATAGCGTTCCCCCATCGCGTCGCCTTTGTTCCGGAGATAGCGCCCGAGACGCAGGAGGCCCTGTGCCGCGATGGCGGCGGCCGAGCTGTCAACCGGCTCGAAGTCGTTTTCGATCTGCGCCGGACGGTTGAGATAATTGCAGATCCGGTGCAACTCGGGAGCGCCGGTGTCCCAATAGGGAATCCCGTCGGCCGGCGTCTGTTCTATATAAAAATCGCAGGCTGCCAGCGCCGGACGCAGGAGCAGGGACTCGACAGCTTCGCGGCCGCCAAAGGGTTCGAGCTCGGAGTCGGCGAGCGTGGCGATCCACTCGAGTTGTTCGGGATATCCCGCAATGATCCACGCGAGCCCGCGCGTCCAGGTGGTGAACGGGGAAAAACCCTGCTGGGAATTCGGGCAGCGGAAGTTGCCGTTGTTCGTGTTGAAGATGCTCTCGTGGGCGACCCGCCCGCGCACATCGTAGGCGTCCCGGCCCTCGCCATAGTAAATGGAATAATCAGCGGTCGTCTTCGCATGGTCGAGCAGACGACTCAGCAATGAGATCTTTGCGTCCTTCTCAATCATGAGCACATGACCGAGTGAATGCGAAACAGCCAGCACACGCAGCGAGCGGATGGTGTCCGCAAAAAGCGAGTGAGGACCGTTGAAGGAATAGATGAATCCGCCACCTGGGGTTTTTGTCCAGCGGGCGGCTTGGACGGCACCCGAGCACTTCAAGGCCAGTTCGTAAAAATCCTTCTCCCGCGCATCAAACGGGATCCGTCCCTCGCCCATGAGGCGCAGCAGATTTCCGTAGGTGGACACGTTGTTGAACCCGTGGTCATGCACTCCGGTGTGCGTGATGTGGTGAGCCATTCGGTTGCGCGTGCGGTCGCGTCCAAGCAACAGGAACTGCTCATCGCCGGTGGCATCGTATTGCAGAATGGCCGAACCATAAACAAACCCCTGCGTCCATTCCGTCCATCCACGCGCGGTGTAGCGGCCTCTGACGGTGAAAACCGGCGTCGCCGCACCGGGCTTCTCGCCTGCATCGAGGGAAAGAATTTTCGGGGCGGAGACCTCCCAAAGCCGGGTCAAGGTCGAGGAAAGCTGCTCGGGAGTGAGATCGGGTCGGATGGCGATCATTGTTTTTTACAGGCGGCGGAGGTGAAAACCGCCATCAATATTGATGACGTCTCCGGTTGAAAATGGAAAGTGTCCGGCCAAAACCGCCTCGACCGCGCGGCCGACATCCGAGGGCTCGCCCCAGCGTTTTTGCGGAACAAGACCGTCGGCCAACATCTTGTCGTATTTTTCCTTCACGCCCAAAGTCATGTCGGTGGCCATGATGCCTGGACGCAGTTCCATCACCTGGATGCCCTCCGCGGCAAGGCGAACAGCCCAAAGCTGCGCGGCCATGGCCAGCCCAGCCTTGGAGATGCAGTATTCCCCCCGGTTGACCGACGCCGTGTTCGCGGAAAGCGAAGTGATGAAGAGGAGCTTGTATCCCGTGGAGAGCCGGGACTGACCGGGACGGGAAAGCCAATGCCGCGCGGCAAGCTGGGAGAGAAAATACGCGCCTTTCAAGTTGACCTCGATCACTTCGTCGAAAACATCTTCCGTGGCATCCACGATGTCCGCCCGCTCGCGCGGAGCGATGCCCGCGTTGTTCACCAGGGCGTCGAGATGACCAAAGGTTTCCAGCGTTTGGTCAAAAAGGCGCTGACGGTCGCCCGCAGCGCCAACATTTCCGCCTGCAATGGAAAACTTCTGTTCCGGCGTGATCGCCAAGCGGCGGCACTCCTCGGCGGTTTGTTCGGCGGCCTGCCTGTTGTTGGCATAATGCACGGCCACGCTGTAGCCCGCGCCAGCAAGGGATTCGGCCACTCCGCGACCGAGGCCGCGGCTGGAACCGGTAACAAGAACAACGGGTGTCATGAGGCCAATCTAACCAAAAAATGAAAATCGAGTGATGACAGGCACGGTAAAAATTAGCACAAAAACGACTTTCTTTTCGTCATATAGCTGGTTTTCTTATTCCGTGAAACATTACCGTCCCCTTCTTCTTCATGAGATTGACGTGCGGCTTCCGGGTCTCCGGGTGCGGCGGCTTCGCATGAACCGCCACCTGCCCGAGGTGGATACGCTCGCAGAGCACTGCCATTCTTTCACCCAAATCCTTTGCTACCTGAGCGGATCAGGACTCATGACGGCAGACGGACAAACCTACGAAACCGGCCCGGGATCCGTTGCCTTCCTCCCCCCTCACTGCCTGCATTCCTTCCGGGAAACATCCGGGCGACGGCCGCTGTGCCTCGTTCTGGATGTGGATTGGCGCGGCGCGGTGAAGAACGGTTTTTTTCTCAATAGGCTCACCCAGTCCCATGCCGGTGACATCAAGCGGGAACTGGCCGACTTAACAAGAGTTTCCGATCCCGGCCATGTGAGCTGCCGGTTGCTTGTGGCGTCCGGCATCCTGCGGATTCTTGACATCCTGCTGAGGTCAACAAAAGTGCTCCCTTCACAGCGGCGGGAAATCCCCGCATTTGTCCGGAAATTTGAGCGCCTGTTGAACCAGAGCGAAACTCCCCTGCCAAAAATTGCAGGCCTCGCCAAGAACATGGGATACCAAACCGATTATCTGAACCGGATTTTCAAACAGGCCACCGGGCAGACCCTCCGCGAATACCGGGACGCCCTCCTTCTCCGGAAAGCAGTCCGCCTGCTGCGGGAAAAATCCCAGATCAAAGATGTGTGCGAAAAACTCGGTTTCCTGGATCAAAACTACTTTTCGCGGTGGTTCAAAAAACAGACGGGGCTTAAACCAAGCATCTACACAACTGCAAAGATTTAGAGTGCCTGAATTGATTTCTTTGATTGTATCGGGCTGATCAATTCAGCAAGGAATGCCAGAGTGCTTGGAGGGTGCGGGGAAAGGTCGGTCCTCAGCCTACTCTCTGGCCTTTATCCCGCTGCGCTGTTGCCAAGGCCAACGCCCGGTGACTTCAAGCTCAAGGGAAAAACTCAGAAACGTGCGGATCACCACGATCAGGGCGAGAACGCTCAGGTTTTGGAGGGTAGGCGCGACGGCAACGGTTCGGATGATGTCCCCCGCAACGAGCAATTCCAGCCCAAGGAGAATGGCGCGGCCCAAATTCTGGCGGTATGCGGTGTACCGGTCGAGATGAGGAGGGGCAGCAAAAAAGAGGGTTCGCACGGAAGCGACCAGAATGCCGCCAACAATAACCAGCACTCCTGCGGCATCGACTGCCAAGCCGACTTTTTCAACGGTGGATTGGAATATGTCCATGACGCAGCCTTATAGCACGTCCGCTCCAGCAAGACAGGGCAGAAGAAACGGCAGCCTCAAATCAATTCACGAAGCGATGCTTGGCCCACGCCCGGCACTCCTCCGTGTCGCTGCGGAGCTGGACGGGATACGGGGCATTGCGGTTCTGGTTGATCGAAGTGGCGCAGCTCTCGCCCATCGCCACCCGGCGGGAAAGCAGGCTATCGGCTTCATCGAAGAACAGGACCGCCTCCAACTTCCTCGCGCATCTCAATATTTCCAGGAGAGGGGATCAGTTTGGCTTCGCGACGTGGCCGTCGGCGTAGAGCCGGTTCATTTTTCCGGAGTGGACACCATCATAATCCGTGCAGATGGTTACACGGCTGGGCTTGGCAATCCGCACGCCATATCCGCGCCTTCCGCCGTAGATTTTTGGTGCGCTGGCGTTCTCGCTGTCCAGCGTCACCCGCCACTGATAGCTGGTATGGGGGTCGTTTGCAGCATACCAATTCGGCCCTTTGATGTCCGCCGGGCACTTCAAAACCGCATCGGTCAACCCGTAGGGTCCCAGCACATCCAGTAGGGGTTGGGCGACGATCGCGTCGGGATCCGACGGATCGTTCGTATAAACCGGATTTTGTGGATTCGGCTCGATGACCGGGTAGTCGTTGTTATTTTCACCGACGTAGGAGAGGACGCCGATGCCGATCTGGCGGAGGTTGTTCATGCAGACGACGCTCTGGGCGCGGCTCTGGAATTTTCCCACCTGCGGAAAGAGCAGCGAGGAAAGAATGCCGATGATGGCGATCACCACGAGGAGTTCGAGCAGAGTGAAGGCGGCGCGGGTTCTCATTTGCCCTGGGCTTTCATCTGCTGTTTCTTTTCGACGTAGGTCTTCATCCGCTTCTCGCGTTGAGCCGGCGTTTGACGGGCATCGCGCGCCTCCGCTCGTGCGGCCATCCGATCCTGAACTTCCGGGCGGTTGAAGATCTCCTCCATTTTGGCGCGGCGCTGGTCTTCGGGAAGCGCGCGCACCTCCGCGAAGACCTTGCGCATGGCATCGAATTCCGCTTTGGCCGCGGGCTGTTCCTCCGGCGGCAGCTGCGCGATCATGGCCTCCGTGCGCTGCGCGATCC